>CEQK01048760.1_pt1 | contig 17075 bp, 16 predicted proteins | sample 531051 | NCBI WGS metagenome assembly CEQK01 (sample SAMEA2621229, study PRJEB7988) | marine metagenome | biome: marine biome (ENVO:00000447); feature: deep chlorophyll maximum layer (ENVO:xxxxxxxx); material: "saline water (ENVO:00002010), including plankton (ENVO:xxxxxxxx)" | depth 150 m
TCAGCGCGCCGCCGATCGAGCCGATGCCGCCAATGACGATGACGACGAAGCCGAGGATCAGCACCGGTTCGCCCATCCCGACCTGGACCGACTGCACCGAACCGACCAGCGCGCCTGCGAAACCCGCAAGCGCGGCACCCAGCGCAAAAACGACCATGTAGAGCTTGGAGATATCGATCCCGAGAGCTGCGATCATTTCCCGGTCAGCCTCACCGGCGCGAATGCGCACACCGAGCCGGGTGCGGTTGACGGCAAGAAACAGAAGCGCAGCGACCAGGAGGCCCACGAGAATGATCATCAGCCGGAACAGCGGGTAATCGATACCGCCCGGCAGATGAACGGTCCCCTGTAGCGCAGACGGAATATCGAGATAGAGCGGATAGGAGCCGAAGAGCCAGCGTGTGCCTTCGGTGAAGACGAGGATCAGCGCGAAGGTGACGATCACCTGGTCGAGATGATCGCGACGGTAGAGCCGGCGCAGTACCAGACCTTCGACGACCACACCCGCAAAAGCGGCTGCAACGAAGCTCGCCACCAGCCCAAGCGTGAAAGAGCCCGTAGCGGCAACGACGCTGGCGCAGGCAAAGGCTCCGACCATATAGAGCGAGCCGTGGGCGAGATTGATCAGCCCCATGACGCCGAAGACGAGCGTCAGGCCCGCGGCCATGAGGAACAGCATGACGCCGAACTGCAGCCCGTTGAGGAGCTGTTCGAAGAAAAGCGCTGCACTCATCATGAAAGCCGGGCGGTCAGAAGCTTGGTGGCGAAGCCCGCGAAGAGTGCCGCCGACAGCCCGTTGATCCAGCGCGCCATGCGGCGGTACGCGGCCATCGGGCCGGCCCGCGAAAACAGGATCGCATAGCCGAAATTGATGAGCGCGCTCTGCAGACCAAGCGCCGCCACAACAATGGCGAGGCTCAGAGCCGACTGTCCCGGCTTGAGGATGACAGAATAAAGCGCGGCAAAGAACAGTATGGCCTTCGGATTGGTCAGATGGATAAAGAGGCCTCGCACATAGGGCCGCGACTGCGAGACCTGCCCCTCACCCATGCCGCCCTTCAGCGCGGCGCGCGCCGACTTGTAAGCCAGCCAGAAGAGATAGGCGGAACCGGCATAGCGGATGATTTCCAGCACCCAAGCATGCTGACTGGCGAGTGTCGCCAGACCGGCAGCGGTCAGGACCGACCAGATGAGCGATCCAGTCAGAACGCCGGCGGCCATGCGCAGGCCAGGCTCAAGCCCCCGCGTCATGGAGGTCGAGGCGATTGCCAGGGTGGCCGGGCCAGGCGAGGCCTGGGCGATGAGCGCCGTAAGAAGGATCACCGGCAGGCTGATGAGGACGTCCATGGTCTTTTCCTAACGGCGGCGCGGGGTTCATTCGCGCCGCCGGAGTTCACCCTTCCGGGTGCTTACATCTTGCAGTCCTTGGCGTAGGCGTCGTCGCGATCGGTCATGGCGGTGGCGACGATCTTGTTGGTGTAAATGTCACCTTCCTTGATCACTTCGCGAACATAGATGTCCTGAATCGGGTGGTGGTTCGGACCGAAGGAGAACTTGCCGCGGACGGAATCGAACTCAGCAGCCTCGAGAGCGGCGCGGAAGCCGTCGGCATCTGAGACCGGCGCCTTCTTCAGGGCCGCCAGGATCAGGTTGCCTGTGTCGTAACCGTAAGCCGCGTAGATGGACGGAAGACGGTCATATTCGGCCTGATAGGCGTCGACGAAAGCCTTGTTGGCTTCGTTGTCGAGATCCTTGGACCAGTTGGCGGTATTCTTCACGCCGAGCGCCGCATCGCCGACGGCCTGCAGGATATTCTGGTCAAACGAGAAGGCCGGGCCGATGAGCGGCTGCTCGGCACCGGACTGGGCGTACTGCTTCATGAAGGCGATGCCCATGCCGCCGGGCAGGAAGAAGAACACACTGTCGGCACCGGACGCCTTGATCTGGGCGATCTCGGCGGCGTAGTCGGTCTGGCCGAGCTGGGTGTAGATCTCGCCAGCCAGTTCGCCCTTGTAGTAACGCTTGAAGCCGGACAGCGAATCCTTGCCGGCCGGATAGTTCGGCGCCAGGATGAAGGTCTTCTTGTAGCCCTCGTCCGTTGCGTACTGGCCGGCAGCCTCGTGCAGGTTGTCGTTCTGGTAGGAGACCGAGAAATAGTCCTTGTTGCAGCCCGGACCTGCGAGCTGCGAGGGCGCGGCATTGACCGAGAGATAGAACTTGCCCTGGCCAGTGGCCGACGGCACCACGGCCATCGCAAGGTTGGACCAGATGATGCCGGTCAGGATATCGACCTTGTCGGACTGGATCATCTTGTCGGCAATCTGCACGGCGACATCGGGCTTCTGCTGGTCATCCTCGACCACGGTCTCGATCTCGTCGTTCCCGCCCTTCTTGAGAGCCAGCAGCAGGCCGTCGCGCGCGTCCACGCCAAGGCTCGCGCCACCGCCGGACAGCGTGGTGATAATGCCTATCTTGGTCGGCTCGGCATAACTGGCCGTTGCCATCAGCGCGGTCATGGCTGCGGCCGCAAGGCCCTTCATTGCGATCTTCATGGAGTTCTCCCCCTCCTGTTGTTTTGCCCTTGTTCGGGTTCCCGTCCATAAAGCCCTGATCGGAAGGATCGTCAAGGACTCGCGGTCGCGAGGCGGGGTTGAATCCGCTCCGGCAAAGGCTCAAAGAAGGCCGGACAGCATTATCGAGGGAGAAACGCCATGCCTGCCATCACCGACTGGGATATTGCCTATTCCAACCGCGACCACTCTCCCGACTGGCCGGAATTCGTCGAAAAATGGACGACAGCCGCCCCTGCCTTCCGGGAAAAACTCGCGAGCGAAGGGCGGATGAAGGCGGATGTGGCCTATGGCGGCGGAGAGCGCAACACGCTCGATCTCTTCCTGCCTGAAGGAGAGGCGAAGGGGCTCGCGGTCTTCCTCCACGGCGGTTACTGGCGCAGCTTCGACAAGTCGCTCTGGTCCCACCTTGCTGAGGGTGCCGTGGCCAACGGCTTCGCGGTCGCAATGCCGTCCTACACGCTCTGCCCCCAGACCACTATCTCCGGTATCACGGACGAAATCACCGCAGCGATCGACTGCGCGGCGGGACTGGTTGACGGCCCCATACGGCTGTCGGGTCATTCGGCCGGCGGCCATCTCGTGACCCGGATGATCTGCGCGGATACCAGGCTTTCATCGGTAACGCTCGAGCGTATCGGGCCGGTTCTCTCGATCTCCGGGGTTCACGATCTGCGTCCACTTCTGAGGACCGCGATGAATGACGATTTCAAGCTGACCGCAGAAGAAGCCGCTGCCGAAAGCCCCGCGCTTCGGACGCCGCTCGAAGACCGGAAAGTCACCTGCTGGGTGGGTGGCGCGGAACTGCCCGAGTTCATTCGCCAGAACGATTTGCTCGCCAATATCTGGACCGGCATGGGCATGGATACGGAGATCGTCCACGAGCCCGGCAAGCACCATTTCAGTGTCGTCGACAGTCTTGCCGACCAGCATTCCGCGCTCACCCAGAAATGGCTGGGCCTTTAGGACCGAGCGACAATTGGGAGCAGCAGGATATTTCATGACACCGACCTCGCAAACCGGCCGTTATCATGCAGACCATTTCATCGTGATGGGCGTCGCGGGATCCGGCAAATCCACCATCGCTGAATTGCTGGCCAAACGCCTGGGATATCCCCTGGTCGAGGGAGATGCCCACCACCCAAAGGCGAACATCGAAAAGATGTCGGCCGGCATTCCGCTGGATGACGACGATCGAAAGCCTTGGCTCGAGGAACTTGGGGTCCTGATGCGCAAGAGCGACGGTCCCGTCGTCCTCACCTGCTCCTCGCTCAAGCGCAAATACCGCGACATTCTCCGGCAGACGTCAGGCAGCGATATCCTGTTTGTCTACCTGCATGGCACGCCGGAACTGCTGGCCGAGCGGATGAACAGCCGCACCGGCCATTTCATGCCGCCGAGCCTGCTCGAAAGCCAGCTTGCCAATCTCGAGGTCCCGCAGGAGGACGAGAACTCGGTGCAGGTGGATATCGGCCCCGCGCCCGAGGTAATCGTCGATAGGATCATGGCCTCTCTGGTGTCCCGCAAATGAGCAAGCGCACAACCGAATAGGCAAAAGCACGCACGGGTTATACCGGGTTTGGGGCGGTTAGTTCCTTGCTCATCGACGGCGGCGTGCTATCTAGGCAGTCTGAATTGCTCAACGTAGGCGTTGATTGCCAAGTCGCCAGCCTGCCATTGTCCGGCCCTCATGCGAGTTTGTGCCTTGAGCCGAAAACGAAACACTGCTCCTCCTCTCCTACAGATGGTTTTGCGACCGACCGCTTTGATGAGAGGGGGCGCTGTTGTTCTCGGGCTTGGCTCGCTTTTCCTGCTGCAAGGATGCTCGCTGACCGGCGGGATGTTCAGTCCTGCCGGTCCCATCGCCGAGGCCCAGCGCGACCATTTTCTCTCCGTCCTCGGCTGGATGGCGATCGTGGTGCTTCCGGTCGCAATCGGTCTTCCCTACGTGCTTTGGAAATACCGTGCCGGCCGCGACAGCAAGGACTATGCGCCTGAGTGGGAGTTCAACTGGAAGCTCGAGGTCCTGATCTGGGTGGTCCCGGTCGTCGTCGTCGTGGGGCTGGCAGTCAATCTGTGGCGCGAAACCATCGCGCTCGATCCCTACAAGACCATTTCCACCGCTGGCCAGGAAGAACCGTTGACGATCGATGTCATCGCGCTGGACTGGAAATTCCTGTTTCTCTATCCGGACGGCGGCGTTGCCACCGTCAACGAGATCGTCGTGCCAGCGGGTCGACCGCTGCGCTTCCGGCTGACAAGCCAGACGGTGATGCAGTCCTTCATCGTGCCGCGGCTGGGAGGACAGATCTATGCGATGGCCGGCATGACGACAGAGCTCAACCTGCTCGCGGACCAGCCGGGCGACTACAAGGGACAGAACGCGCAATATAACGGCAAGGGTTTTGCGAAGCAGAAATTCGTCCTGCGCGCGGTGTCACCGGAAGAATATGAAACCTGGCTGAGCTCAGCGAAGACGGACGGCAAGGTGCTCGACATGGCCGGCTACAAGGAACTCGCGAAACCATCCGTCCCCGACGGCCCAAGCGTCTACGCCTCTTACCCCGCGGATCTGTTCAAGTCCGTCATCGGCCAATTCCATGGTCACGAACCGGCGCAGTCATCACCCCAGCATTCCGAAGACCACATGCCCGCAGGATCACCTTCATGACCGGCACGACCTCTCCGATATTCGGCATCCTCGACTGGTCTTCGATCGTCTTCGTCCCGGCCTTCATACATCCCGGCACAAGTGAATTCATCGCCGCCGGCGCCGGCGCGATCGTGGTTATAGGTGCACTCGCGATCGCCATTTTGCTGACTGTGAAGGGCTGGTGGGCGCCGCTGTGGTCGGACTGGCTGACGAGCCTCGATCACAAGAAGATCGGCATCATGTATGTGGTGCTCGCTCTGGTCATGCTGGCGCGCGCAGTCATAGAGGCCTGCCTCATGCGAGCACAGCAGCTCGTCGCGATCAACGATCCAGGCTTTCTCTCGCCCGAGCATTTCGGGCAGCTTTTCTCGACCCATGGCACCATCATGATCTTCTTCATGGCGATGCCGCTCCTGACCGGGATCATCAACTACGTCATGCCGTTGCAACTCGGTGCGCGGGACGTGAGCTTTCCGCTGCTTAATGCTATTTCTCTGGCCTTTACGGCCGCCGGTGCAGGCCTCGTCATGGTCTCGCTCGTCGTCGGCAAATTCTCGACCGCGGGCTGGACCGGATACGCGTCATTCACGGAGGTTGCCTACAGTCCCGGCGTTGGTGTCGATTACTGGATCTGGGCGGTGACGCTGAGTTCGCTCGGCTCCACGCTCACGGGTCTGAACTTCGCGGTCACGATCTACAAGAAGCGGGCGCCGGGCATGACACTGTTCCGCATGCCGCTGTTCTGCTGGACGACGCTTTGCACCTCGATCCTGATGATCTTCGCGATGGCACCGCTGACGGTTGCCACCATCATGCTCGCCTTCGACCGCTATGCCGGTTTCCACTTCTTCACGGACGGGTCGGGCGGCAACCTGATGAACTATGCCAATCTGTTCTGGCTGTTCGGCCACCCGGAGGTCTACATTCTCATCCTGCCGGCTTTCGGGATCTACTCCGAAGTCTTTTCGACGTACTCCGGCAAGACGCTCTACGGCTACACCTCGCTCGTCTATGCCACGATGGCCATCGCGGTGCTGTCGTTTACGGTGTGGCTCCACCACTTCTTCACGATGGGGCAGAGCGCCCACCTCAACGCCGTCTTCGGCATGGCGACAATGACAATCGGGATTCCGACCGGGGTCAAGATCTACGACTGGATCCTGACGATGGCGCGCGGCCGCATTCGCTTCACCACGGCGATGCTGTTCTCGATCGCCTTTGCCGCGACCTTCGTGATCGGCGGCGTGAGCGGCATTCTCCTGGCCAACCCGACAATCGACTTCTCGGTCCATAACTCGCTGTTTCTGGTCGCGCATTTCCACAACGTGCTCATACCGGGTGTGTTGTTCGGCATGATCGCCGGCATCCAGTTCTGGTTCCCCAAGGCCTTCGGGTTCCGGCTCGACGAGACATGGGGCCGCCGGGCATTCTGGCTCTGGGTGACGGGCTTTTATCTCGCTTTCATGCCGCTCTATGTCCTCGGCCTGATGGGCGCCATGCGCCGCTCGGTGGAATGGCTCGAGCCGGGTTACCGGCCATGGCTGGCTGTTGCGATGCTGGGTGCACTGCTCGTTCTCGGCGGGCTCGCCAGCCTCTTTATCCAGCTTTACGTCAGCGTCCGCGATCGTGAAGGCTTGGCAGCTCCGGCCGGCGATCCCTGGGACGGCCGCAGCCTGGAATGGTCGATCCCCTCGCCGGCACCCGAATGGAATTTCGCCGCCGTGCCACGTGTCGAAACACGCGATCCGTTTACCGTCGCCAAGGCGCGCGGCCTCGCCTACGAAACGCCGCCGCATTACGAGAACATCGAGATCCCAAAAAACAGCGCCACAGCGCCATTGATCGGCCTCGCCTCGGCTGTCTGTGCCTTCGCACTCGTCTGGCATGTCTGGTGGCTGGTGATTGCCTCCTTCATTGGCGGGATCGTCGTCATCATCATCCGCAGCTTCAATCTTGAGACCAATGAGACCATCCCGGCGGAAAAGGTGCGCGAAGCCCATGAGCGCTGGCTCGAGATGGTACGACGGACGCCCGCTGTGGAACGCCAACAGGAAATCTCCCCCGAAAATCTCGGCAAGGCGGTGCCGGTGCTATGAGCAAGGAACTCAAACATACCGGGCTTAATCTCGGGGAGAGCCACGGGGAAACGAATGAAGCTGCGGAGGAAGTGATCTTCGGCTTCTGGATTTTCCTGATGAGCGATCTGGTGCTCTTTGCGGTGCTGTTCGCCACCTATGCCGACATGAGCCTTCACGGCATTGCTTCCGGTCCCGCGCCGCATGAGGTGATCGACCTCAAGAGCGCGGGGATAGAGACTGCGCTCCTGCTCGCCAGCAGCTTTACATTCGGCATGGCGTCACTCGCCCTGAAATATCGGCATAGCCGCGCACGCCTGATCATGTGGCTGGGCGTGACCTTTGCGCTAGGCGCCGGGTTCATCGGCATGGAGATCCATGACTTTCTCACGCTGTTCGTCGACAAGGGCGCGCCGCCGCAGCTTAGCGGCTACCTGTCGTCGTTCTACCTGCTCGTCGGCACCCACGGGGTGCACGTCTCGCTCGGCCTGTTGTGGCTCGCGGTTCTCATGGTGCAGATCGTGACGCTGGGATTGGTGCAGGAGGTTAAATTGCGTGTGATGCGGCTCGCCTTGTTCTGGCACATGCTCGACATCGTCTGGATCTGCATCTTCACCTTCGTCTACCTTTATGGGGCGCAGCTATGAGCGATCACCGGGAAGACACTCAGGAGATGGAAAAGGAATATGCCGAAGAGTTCCGCTCCTACCTGATCGGCGGCATTTTGGCGGTCCTCCTAACCATCGCAGCCTTCGCGGTTGTGGGGCTGAATCTCTTGAGCGGATTACAGGCGATGACCGCGCTTGCGGTACTCGCGGTCGTTCAGGTCATGGTTCACTTCCGCTTCTTCATGCATATCGATCTGCAGAAGTCGCATCGTGACGATCTGCAACTCATCCTGTTCACCACGCTCATCCTGGGCCTGATGGTCGGCGGAACGATCTGGATCCTGTTCAGCCAGTGGCAGCGGATGATGTGAGCGCGGTCATTAGCCCGCGACGAAGACCTCGGTGCCCCACTCGCGACAGCGGGACATCAACTCTCTCGAGAACGCCTTGTCGGTGTAGACGGCATCAAGCTCGCGGATCGAAGCAATGCGAACCGGAGCCGAGCGTTCGAACTTGGAATGGTCGGTCACCAGAAATACCTTCCGCGCGTGGCGGATGATCGCTTTCGACACCCTCACCTCGCGAAGGTCGAAGTCCAGGAGGTCGCCTTCCTCGTCGAGTGCCGAAGCGCCGATGATTGCGATATCCACCTTGAACTGCTCGATCATCTGCGTGGTGAGATCGCCGACCAGACCGCCGTCGCTACGCCTTAAGGTCCCGCCCGAGACGATGATCTCGCAATTCTGATTTGCGGCCAGAATGTTGGCGACGTTCATGTTGTTGGTCACGACCGTCAGGTTCGTGTGATCGAGAAGCTCGCGTGCCACAGCCTCCGTCGTCGTGCCGATATTGATGAACAGCGAGACGTCGTCGGGCACATCCTCGGCCACCCGCCGCGCGATCGCCTCCTTGGCTTCGGAGAAGAGATTGCGACGCTCTTCGTATTCGATATTGGTGACACCCGAGCGGATAACTGCGCCCCCGTGGACGCGGGAGACCTTGCCGTCGATCTCGAGTTCTCCGAGGTCGCGACGGATCGTCTGAACCGTAACGCCGAAATGATCGGCGAGGGATTCAACCGTCGCCTTTCCCTCCAGCCGCATCAGCGACAGGATTTCGTTCTTGCGCAGGCCGAGATTGTTCTTTCGCACGGATATCCCCTCCCGGAATAAGCCGAAACTAACCCAAGGAGGGGCTATGCGAAAGCAAAACGAACATTTACCGGAAATTTTCCGAACATCTGTGGGTTTATCCACACGCCGGTATTGCGAGATTAACGCAAATACATTTTTAAAATCATTGAGTTGCCTTCGAAACAATGCGAATTTTAGAGAAGCCTAAATTTCATAAAACGAAAAAAAAGGAAAATTCTTAGGTTGTTTTCATTTTCGTTCCGTGCTTGAAATTCGCTCGGGAGGAAGTCGTGAATAGCATTCAGCAAGCGAGCTCGGGGATGTATGACCTGTTCATCATTGGCGGTGGCGTCAATGGATGCGGGATCGCGCGCGATGCTGCCGGACGCGGTTACAAAGTCGCGCTCGCAGAGATGAACGACCTGGCTTCGGCCACCTCTTCCTCATCGACAAAACTCTTTCACGGCGGCTTGCGCTATCTTGAATATTTCGAGTTCCGGCTCGTGCGCGAGGCCCTGATCGAGCGCGAGACGCTGCTTCAGGCGATGCCGCATATCAGCTGGCCGATGCGCTTCGTGCTTCCCTATCACGACGGCATGCGCTTCGAGAGCGAAACGCCGACTTCGAAGCTTCTCTCGACATTCATGCCGTGGATGCGCGGTCGCCGTCCCGCCTGGCTGATCCGGCTCGGGTTGTTCCTTTACGACCATCTCGGCACGCATAAAATCCTGCCCGGGACGAGTACCCTCGATCTCCGCCAGGATCGCGCCGGACGCGCGTTGCAGTCGCGTTTCGAAAAGGCCTTCGAATATTCCGACTGCTGGGTTGAGGATTCACGCCTCGTCGTTCTCAACGCGCGAGACGCCGAACGTCTTGGCGCGCGTCTCATGACACGGACGCAAGTGACTGGCGCTGAACGCCACTCGGATCACTGGACTGTTCATCTTCTGGATACCGAAACCGGGGAGACAAACAGTGTCGAGGCGAAGGCAATTGTCAACGCGGCAGGACCCTGGGTCGAATCCGTCGTGCGCTCGAAGCTGGAGATCAAGTCGCGGGAAGGCGTACGCCTTGTGCGCGGCAGCCACATCGTGACCCGCAAACTGTTCGAGCACGACAAGTGCTATTTCTTCCAGGGTGAAGACGGACGGATCATCTTCGCCATTCCCTACGAGAACGACTTTACGCTGATCGGGACGACCGACCAGGAACATGAAGGCAAGCCTTCTGAAGCTGTCTGCACGCCGGAGGAACAGGACTATCTCTGCGACTTCGCTTCGCGCTATTTTGAAAAGCCGGTGACGCGCGACGACATCGTCTGGACCTATTCGGGCGTCCGTCCCCTTTACGATGACGGCGCGTCCTCGGCCACGGCTGCCACCCGCGACTACGTCTTGTCACTGAACACAGACGGGGGCGCGGCGATCCTGAGTGTCTTCGGCGGCAAGATCACCACCTATCGCCGGCTCGCGGAAAGCGCGCTCGAAAAACTCGCCCAGGTGTTTCCCGGAAAGTCCGGCGACTGGACGGCGGGCAAGCCGCTTCCGGGCGGCGATTTTCCTGTCGACGGCTTCGACAAGCTCGTCGAAAAGCTCAAGGCCGCGCACCCCTATCTGCCGCACGCCCAGGCGCGCAGATATGTCCGCGCCTACGGGACCGACGCAGCGCTGATGCTCGAAGGAAAGACTTCGACTGACGATCTCGGACGCGACTTCGGCGCGGGTCTGACCGAGACCGAAGTCAACTGGCTGATGAACAAGGAATATGCCGCAACCGCGGAGGACGTGGTCTGGCGGCGATCGAAACTGGGATTGCGCCTCCAGAGCGAAGAGATTGCACAACTCGACCTCTGGATGAAAAATACGCGAAAGGCCGGCAACGGTAACATCGCTGCGGAATAGATCCGCCTGGAGGAGGCGAAATGACTTTGAAACTTGAAGGCGTCGGCAAGTCGGTGGGAGGACAGGTTCATGTCCATCCGACCGATCTGGAGCTGCAGAAGGGCACGATGAACGTGCTTCTGGGCCCGACGCTTGCGGGCAAGACGACGTTGATGCGTTTGATGGCCGGTTTGGAGCCACCCACACGCGGAAAGATCTATTGGGAAGGCAAAGACGTCACCGGCATGCGCGTTCAGGACCGCGAGGTGGCGATGGTCTACCAGCAGTTCATCAACTACCCCTCGATGACCGTCTACGACAACATTGCCTCGCCGCTGCGGCTGAAAGGCAAGAACAAGGACGAGATCGACGCGGCGGTGCGCAAGACCGCCGACATGATGAAGCTGTCCCCGATGCTCAAGCGCAAGCCGCTGGAATTGTCCGGTGGCCAGCAGCAGCGTTGTGCGCTCGCCCGCGCGCTTGTGAAAAACGCCGGTCTCGTACTCCTCGACGAGCCGCTTGCGAACCTCGACTACAAGCTGCGCGAGGAACTGCGCATCGAGATTCCGAAAATATTCGAGGAATCCGGCTCGATCTTCGTCTACGCGACCACCGAGCCCGAGGAAGCGCTGCTTCTTGGCGGCAATACCGCGACGCTGTGGGAAGGACGGATCACCCAGTACGGGCCGACGCCCGAGATCTATCGGAACCCGGCGGACGCGACGACAGCGCGCGTGTTCTCCGATCCTCCAATGAATTTTCTGCACATCTCCAAGGCGGGTTCGAAGATCATGTTCGGCGACGGCCAATCCGCGCCCGCCGCGGGCCGCCTCGCCGATGTCGCCGACGGCCGCTATCTCGCGGGCTTCCGGCCCAACCATCTGGAGATCGCCAAACACACCAGCGACGCGATGCGCTTCACGTGCAAGCTCGCAGTGACCGAGATCACAGGATCGGAAACATTCATCCACCTCGACCATCAGGACCAGCGCTGGGTGGGTGTGGTCCACGGTGTCCACGACCTTGAACCGGGCAGTGAGATCGAGGTCTTCCTCGATCCGTCCCACATCTACATCTTCGGCGAGGCAGGCGATCTGGTCGCCACCGCGCCCTATGCGCAGGCAGCCTGAGGGAGGGGACGATGGCCAGAATTACGCTTGAAAATCTCGCACATTCCTATCTCCCGAACCCGGAGAGCGAGGACGACTTCGCGCTGAAGGAAATGACCCACGTCTGGGAGGACGGTCAGGCCTATGCGCTGCTCGGTGCCTCTGGCTGCGGCAAGACCACCCTGCTCAACATCATCTCGGGCCTCCTGATCCCCTCTCAGGGCCGTATCCTGTTCGGCGATACCGACGTGACCGCCGCGCCGACAACCGAGCGCAACATTGCGCAGGTGTTCCAGTTCCCGGTCGTGTACGACACGATGAGCGTGCGCGAGAACCTCGCATTCCCGCTCAAGAACCGCGGCTCCGATCCGGCCTATATCGCGCGCCGCGTCGAAGAAATTGCGAAGATGATCGGGCTTGAAGAGGAACTTCGCCGCAAGGCCCGCGGCCTTACCGCCGACGCCAAGCAGAAGATCAGTCTCGGACGCGGCATGGTGCGCGAGGACGTCAATGCGATCCTCTTTGACGAACCGCTCACGGTGATCGACCCGCACATGAAGTGGGCGCTTCGCACCCAGCTCAAGTCGCTGCACCGCCAGTTCGGTCACACCATGATCTACGTCACCCACGACCAGACCGAGGCGCTGACCTTTGCCGACAAGGTGGTGGTGATGCACGACGGCCGCGTGGTGCAGATCGGCACGCCGGAAGAACTCTTTGAAACACCCGAACACACCTTTGTCGGTTATTTCATCGGCTCGCCGGGCATGAACCTTTTCCCAGCCAATATCGAAGGCAACCGCGCCTATGTGAACGGCACGGAAATCGATCTCGGTCGCGGCTACGGCAAGCCCGAGGGCAAGGTCGAGATCGGGGTGCGCCCGGAATATCTGAAGCTTTCCTCGACGGCCGGCCTGCCGGTCAATATCCGTCGTGTGGAAGATGTCGGCCGCCACAAGATCGTGCGGGCCGAGTTCTTCGGCCACGAGATCAACATTGTGGCGCCCGAAGGCACCCCGGTCGGCGCGGACATGACGAAGGTCACGTTCGATCCCGCGAAGATCAATGTCTACGCCAATGACTGGCGTATTGCCGGGGAGGCCGCGTGATGGAAAAGACAACCAACCAGAAGGCCTGGTTCCTCGTTCTGCCGGTCCTCATCCTCGTCGCCTTCTCCGCGGTTATCCCGCTGATGACGGTGGTCAACTACTCGGTCCAGGATACCTTCGGCAACAACGTCTTCTTCTGGGCGGGGCTGGAATGGTTCGAGGAAATGCTTGCCTCCGAGCGCATGCATTCCGCACTCGGCCGGCAGGCCATCTTCTCGGCGGTCATTCTGGCGATCGAGGTGCCGCTCGGCATCTTCGTGGCGCTCAACATGCCCAAGCGCGGCTTCTGGGCCTCATTCTGCCTGGTCGTGATGGCGCTGCCACTGCTCATCCCCTTCAATGTGGTCGGCACGATCTGGCAGATATTCGGGCGCCTCGACATCGGGCTTCTGGGCCATACGCTTGAAGCTATCGGCATCGACTACAACTACACCAACGACTCGGTCGACGCGTGGATCACCGTGATCGTGATGGACGTCTGGCACTGGACGAGCCTTGTGGCACTTCTTGCCTATGCCGGACTGCAGTCCATCCCGGAAGCCTATTACCAGGCCGCCAAGATCGATCAGGCAAGCCGATGGAGCGTGTTCCGCTACATCGAACTGCCGAAGATGCAGGGCGTGCTGCTGATCGCGATTCTGCTTCGCTTCATGGATTCCTTCATGATCTACACCGAACCCTTCGTCGTCACCGGCGGCGGTCCGGGCAACGCCACGACCTTCCTGTCGATCGACCTCGTTAAGATGGCGATCGGTCAGTTCGACCTTGGTCCGGCTGCCGCGTTCTCGATCATGTACTTCCTCGTCATCATGCTGATCTCGTGGGTCTTCTACACGGTCATGACGACGATCGACAAAAAGGAGATGGTGTGATGTCGGATACCACCATGACCTCGACCACCGCCACTCGCTCCAGCAGCAAGGGCATCGCGCTGCCGCGCATCAATGGCAGCTTCATCGTGATGACGCTTTACCTGCTGTTCCTGATGCTGCCGATCTACTGGCTCGTGAACATGAGCCTGAAGACCAACCAGGAGATCCTCGGCTCCTTCTCGATGTGGCCGCGCAACCTGACCTTCGACAACTATCTGACCATTCTCACCGATCCGAGCTGGTACATGGGCTATGTGAACTCGCTCATCTACGTGGTGATGAACACGGTGATCTCGATCTCGGTGGCGCTGCCGGCAGCCTACGCTTTCAGCCGCTACAACTTCATGGGCGACAAGCACCTGTTCTTCTGGCTTCTGACCAACCGCATGGCGCCTCCGGCCGTGTTTGCGCTGCCCTTCTTCCAGCTCTATTCCTCGGTCGGGTTGTTCGATACGCACATCGCGGTGGCGCTTGCGCACTGCCTGTTCAACGTGCCGTTGGCGGTCTGGATTCTCGAAGGTTTCATGCGCGGCGTGCCGAAGGAAATTGACGAGACCGCTTATATCGACGGCTACTCGTTCCCGAAATTCTTCATCAAGATCTTCATGCCGCTGATTGCGAGCGGTGTCGGGGTCGCGGCCTTCTTCTGCTTCATGTTCTCGTGGGTAGAACTGCTTCTGTCGCGCACGCTGACCTCGGTCGACGCCAAGCCCATTGCCGCCACCATGACGCGCACCGTCTCGGCATCGGGCATGGACTGGGGCGTGCTGGCTGCCGCCGGCGTACTCACCATCATTCCGGGCGCACTCGTGATCTATTTCGTGCGCAACTACATCGCCAAGGGCTTTGCCCTGGGGAGGGTGTGATGGATCACGCGGAGACCGAAAAACTGCGCAAGGCGATCGCGCAGCGTCCGGAAGGACAATTCCACCTCTCCGATCTGTATGGGGAGGAATGGGACCAAATCTGGATCGGCGACAAGGTCAAACTCGGCAACGCGTTCCAGAAGGCCGTCGCACACAACGAATTCGAAAATGTCGAAGATACCGGCGAAAAGCATGACGGCGGTCGGGTCTACGTCAAGGGAGGACAGGACTGATGGATCTTTCGTGGATGGCATGGACCTGGCCGACGGCGATTTTCTTCATCGTCATCGCGCTCCTGCTTTTGACCTTCACCATTCTGGCGATCCGCTATCCGGAAACGCCACGGACCGGGATTCTGCGGATCGAGACGACCCGCGGCGACCGGCTCTTCATCACCCTTCTCGGCTCGGCCTTCATAAACCTGGCCTGGCTTGGATTGATCGGCGGCCCGCAGTGGTGGGCGCTGGTCGTATGCCTGATCTACGCCGCAGCGGTGTTCCGCTACGTGTAGGTTTCAACCGGGAGGTCAGGGAGACCTCTCACAACACACTGAAATCGGGAGGATTTCATGAAGAAGCAAATGACGATCACCGCCGCGATGGCGCTGATGCTCGCCGCGGGCAGCAGTACGTTCGCCTATGCGGGCATGGACGAGGCCAAGGAATTCCTCGACTCCGAGATCGGCGACCTGTCGACGCTGTCCCGCGCCGACCAGGAAGCAGAGATGCAGTGGTTCATCGATGCCGCGAAGCCCTTCGACGGCATGGAAATCAAGGTGGTGTCGGAAACCATCACCACGCATGAATACGAGTCCAAGGTTCTGGCGCCGGCCTTTACCGCGATCACGGGCATCAAGATCACCCATGACCTGATCGGCGAAGGCGACGTGGTCGAAAAGCTGCAGACGCAGATGCAGTCGGGCGAGAACATCTATGATGCCTACATCAACGACTCCGACCTGATCGGCACCCACTGGCGCTACCAGCAGGCCCGTATCCTGACCGACTGGATGGAAGGCGAAGGCAAGGACGTTACCAACCCGAACCTCGACCTCGACGATTTTATCGGCAAGTCGTTCACCACGGCACCGGACGGCAAGCTCTACCAGCTTCCCGATCAGCAGTTCGCCAACCTCTACTGGTTCCGCTACGACTGGTTCAACGACGAGAAGACCAAGGCCGACTTCAAGGAGAAGTACGGTTACGATCTCGGCGTCCCGGTCAACTGGTCGGCCTATCAGGACATCGCCGAGTTCTTCACCGGTCGCGACATGTCCTACGCCGGTGGTCCGAAGAGCGTCTACGGCAACATGGACTACGGCAAGAAGGACCCGTCGCTCGGCTGGCGTTACACCGACGCCTGGATGTCGATGGCGGGCATGGGTTCGGAAGGTGAGCCCAACGGTCTTCCGGTCGACGAGTGGGGCATTCGTGTGAACGACAAGTCCCAGCCGGTCGGCTCCTGCGTGGCCCGTGGCGGCGCCACCAACTCGCCGGCCGCCGTGTATGCGGTCCAGAAAGCCATCGACTGGCTGCAGAAGTACTCGCCGCCGGCAGCAGCTGGCATGACCTTCTCGGAAGCCGGTCCGGTTCCCGCCCAGGGCGAGATCGCCCAGCAGATGTTCTGGTACACCGCATTCACCGCCGACATGGTCAAGGAAGGCCTGCCGGTGATGAACGATGACGGCACGCCGAAATGGCGTATGGCTCCCTCCCCGCACGGTGCTTACTGGACCGAGGGAACCAAGATCGGCTACCAGGATGCCGGTTCGTGGACGCTGATGAAGTCGACCCCGGTTGATCGGGCCAAGGCCGCCTGGCTCTATGCCCAGTTCGTCACCTCCAAGACCGTGGACGTGAAGAAGTCCCATGTGGGCCTGACCTTCATTCGCGAATCCACCATCCAGGACAAGTCGTTCACCGAACGCGCTCCGAAGCTCGGCGGTCTGGTCGAGTTCTACCGTTCGCCGGCCCGCGTCCAGTGGTCGCCGACCGGTACCAACGTGCCTGACTATCCGAAGCTGGCACAGCTGTGGTGGCAGAACATCGGTGACGCCATGTCCGGTGCGAAGAGCCCGCAGGAAGCTCTCGACAGCCTCTGCGAAGCACAGGAGAAGGTGCTCGAGCGTCTCGAGCGCGCTGGCGTCCAGGGCGACCTCGGTCCGAAGCTCAACGAGCCGAAGGATCCGCAGGTATGGCTC
>CEQK01065027.1_pt1 | contig 17029 bp, 26 predicted proteins | sample 531051 | NCBI WGS metagenome assembly CEQK01 (sample SAMEA2621229, study PRJEB7988) | marine metagenome | biome: marine biome (ENVO:00000447); feature: deep chlorophyll maximum layer (ENVO:xxxxxxxx); material: "saline water (ENVO:00002010), including plankton (ENVO:xxxxxxxx)" | depth 150 m
CGGGCGCCTGCTGAACATGGGCCTGAACTGCCTGCGGAGTTCCCGCCGCCGCGTGAATCAATCTGCTTCCTTTGCTGGCCACCACGTGACCGCTAACGTCCCCGCAACCAAACACGGTCGCCTTTCGCCTCGCTCGATCTGTACCGTCTTCGCCAACTCCGGCAGTCGCCGCGCTGGCTGATGCCGGTTCATCTCAAGGCCTTTTGCGATCTCAGCGGAGGTCGCGCCGGGGTGCTCTTGAACGAATCGCAGCACCCGCGATCTCTGATCCTCCGCCGTGCCGTTCGCTTCGACGCGTTCCGCGGCCATCGCGGACGTGACCGGATCTGACGTGCGAGCCGTGGCCGTCGCGGTCGGTTGGATATCAAACAATGTGGGCTGATTCATGGCGTTGCCTTTTTGCTTCGTGCATGAACAAGGGGGCGCTAGCTTTCCCCCAGTGCTCACACCCTTCACTACACCGTGACTGGCTCCAGTTTCGATTCGGCCAAAGGTTCGTGAGACTCACTCCCCTTCAACTGCTGCGAAACGATCTCCAGCATTCGCGACGCTGCGATGGCTTCATCAACTCGCCCATGTTTGTGGGCCAATTGAATCTCGGACTTCAACTCTCCCCGAAGACGCTTCAGTCTTCGGATCGAAATGATGTCCACGTCTTCACCCTTCAACTCCGTGACGGGCTTCCACTGCTTGCCGATGGTTTCGATGAACCCCTCAGTCCTAAGGCAGGACACTGCGTTGCTGACTTCACTTCCCAGGAAGGTCTTGATCAGCACTTCGTATCCAACCTCATGGCCAAAGAACCTACCGGCCAAATGTGTCAGCGTTTCGATATCTCCATCCCCGGTACTGACCAACCGGAGGACTTCTTTTCGGAAGTCCTTTCGAACACGACGCATTGACGCCATGTCACTCTCCTGTGAGGGTTGGGTGAAAATTGAGGATGCGTTCCATCTGCTCACGCCATGCCTCATCCGCCTGCGCGACCCTCTCGCACGTCGACGGCCGGCGAAGGTGATTGATCTTCGCCTCATCAAGAAAGCGGGCAGCCGCCCTGACTGCCGCCACGTGATGTCTCAACTTGAGCTCGAAGGTGTCCTGCTCGTCATTGGGGAACAGGATCTGATTGACCTTTTGATTCCGCTTGTTGACCGCCTCTTTGATGACGCCGGCTTCGACAGCGGATTCAGCCGCCCACTCCGCTTTTGCTAAGCGGGTGGCAGCGGCTGGTGTGTGTCCTTGCTGTGTGTAGTGATCAAGGTATGGCTGGAAGTCCTCAGCATCATCACCAGTGACAGTGACGACTGATTGATTGCCCCGGCCGTCATCGTTGAGCTTGACAGATACAGCAGGAGCAAACTCTTTAAGGACACGCGGCACTTCATTTCGCTGCACGTTGTTCGTCTGGCCAGCGAGGGGAGGTGTCAACTTGTCACCCCCCCCTGTTGCCGCTGCAATGCCTGCCAGATCCAAGTGGTTTTGCACCCACTTGATGTGGTGGTCGAGTCTTTCAGCAACGTCACCAATGGAATGACCAACACAGTACCTCGCCACTGCCTGCGCGATCTCCATTCGGTGTCGCTTCTGCAGTCCACCCCAATCCTTGTCGATCTCTTCCCATGTCATGGCGTGTGTGCTCATTTCAGCGCGTACCTTCCTCGCAGTTTTGGCTATGTGGTTTTCGAACAGAGCAGGGCATGGCGTCCGCCGTCTTGGCCGGACGCAACAAAAAAAGCCCGCCGACCTTTTAGGCCTGACGGGCTTTCGCGACTTCGTGCCGCTGTTTAGTTGGTCGCTCCGTCAGTCGTGACGGCGGCCACTCTATTCCTCGTGGAATATTCTTGCAACAGCAGTGGCGGGACTTTTTCGAACTTTATTCCACTCGGACTAAGCCGGAACTGGCGGATCTCCAATCAGATCATCTGTCGTGACTTGGAGTGCGTCTGCCAAATTTTTCAGGTCGACCGCAGAACAAACGGAACGCTGGTTGAGCAGTTTGCTGATAAAAGACTGTGATATATTGGCTTTCTCCGCGATTGCGGTTTGCGTCAATCCGCAATCGAGCATCAACCGCTGGAGATTTTCCGCGACGTTCAACTTCGCTCGGTTTTCGGTGATCATCTTCATCGACCCGCTATTATTACACGCGGAATATTGCTTTGCAATACCCCTGGATGTATTCTGCGTCGCATAAAAGTCGGGACGACAAGATTTGAACTTGCGACCTCTGCACCCCCAGTGCAGCGCCTTCGCTGCCGGGGTTTGTTACCCGCTGAAACGGAACGTTACAGAATTCGGCGGGCCAGTCTTTTTGCATGATGCATGCTCTCCCCTCAGGGGTGATCATGTCGCTGACATTACAGGCAAACAGCTATTGCACCGCGCACGGTCTGCGGCGGCGGAACCCAATTTACACAGCGAATCGATTTCGCCGGTTGTGCGGAAAAATCAGCGCAGAACAGCTCACAGTCGAACACGTCGAGCAGTTCCGGGCCGCCTGCAAAGCTGCGGGCCTGCGACCGGCCACGATTGAAAACGGCGTCACCGATCTGCGGTGCATCGTCAAACACGCCACAGGCCGCGATTTGCCGCCCGGCCGGCGTCTGCGACTCCCACGCCCCGCCCCGAAACCCGTGCCGCTCTCGGATCTCTCAGCGGTCTACAACGCGGCCCCCGCATGGGTGCAGAAGTATCTGGCCCTGCAGTTTTGGACCGCCGCCCGCGTGTCGGATTGCCTGAGCCTTCTCACCGCCAGCCCGGGCAATGAACTGCGGTGGACGGCCAGCAAAACCGGAGCCGCTCACGTCTGCCCTGTGCCGATCTGGCTGAAACGGCATCTGGCCATGCCTGCCGCGTTGCCTCGCGGTCTGTCATCCGGCTGGATGATCAAACAGCTTCGCCGCGCTCTTACAACCGCCTGCGAAGCGGCTGGCGTCGCCCGCTTCACCCCGCAGCAGGTCCGGCAGCGTGGCCTGACCGAATGGAGCCAGTCCAACGCGATGGCCGCTCAAGTGATCCACGGATCCGGCCTGGGCGTGATGGCGCACTATGTCGACCCGCTGGCCGTTCTTCAGTCCGCGGCCGGATCTGTGCGGCTGCCGCTCGCGTTCTGCACCGCAGAAGAACGGGCCGCGGATGATCTCCCGGACATCATCGCCCGCCTTGATCCGGACGCCCGGTCGCTGCTGATGGAAACGGCCCGCCGGTTAGCGTGAGCGTCTACGCCGCCGCCCGGAACAACACCGAAAGCAGCCCGTAGAGGGCCATTGACAGGCCCAGCCCCATCACGGCCGCGTAGGCGATGTCACTCTTCATTCTGCCACCTGAGGCCGAGCTTCCATAAGCAGGCGGCGATCGCGTTCGATTCGTCACAAATGTACTGTTCCGACTGTCCCCAGTCGGCCGCATGCCGCAGTTCATGGATGAGGATGCGAAGCTTTTCTTCGGATCGCAAATCGTCTCGGATGCGGATCTCTTTGCGGGGCGTATCTGGCGAATCACATTCGCCAAGCTGTGAGGCGTCTTCAAATTTGCAGAAACGTATACGCCAGCGCTTACCGTGGATCGTGACATTCATATCACACCTCAGCCTCGCGGACTTCGAATTTAATCGTGGCGGTTGAATCGCGGCGGCCTTTGCGCTTCTCGCGGCCACGGTAGAACCTCAAAAAATACCCTCCAGTGGGTTTCGGTGCATGACCACTTTCGACCGCCCAGCCACCCAGCCCGGTTTGATACTCATCTTTGTACGTTGGGATTTTGAGCGTCAGCAACGAACGTCGCTCCACCGTGCCCATCGAGTTGAGACGCAACCGAACGTCACGCGTCGCCCACTGATCGTGTGTGTGGCCCGAGACCATGATATCGGCATTCTCAACGTACGAACGCTCACGAGCCGCCTGGGGCAGGCCTTTTGTCACGCCACCGCCGCCCGTTCCGTGAGTGTGCCAGAGTCTGATTGATTGCGTCTGCGTCTTGCCGATTTTGAACTGGAACAAAACCCAGCCGGTATAGCCCGTCACAGGAAACGCTGCGCCCGTGCGATCACGAAGCCGGCTGGCCAGCCGCTCGATCACGTTCGTTTCGTGTCGCTTGAGAATGCTGGCTTCGTGATTGCCCATCCCCTGCATCACCCACAGGTGAGCGTAAGGTTCGTACAGATCCGCACACCAGTTGATAACCGAGTCCAGATAGTTATCAACGTTATGCTCCGGCCTCACTTTTGACTTGGATTTGCGAGGATCCCAGGAACCCTGCATCAAACACATTAAATCTCCCGTGTCGATCACGCCGGCTTTGCGCTTCTTCGCTTCTTCCAGATGCTTTATCTGAAGTTCTAAGTTGCTCTGCGGATTGTCGCTATGTGCATCACTCCGCAGCAGGAAAAAGCGTTCGCCGTCTGGCGGGATGTTTCCGCAGTCGCAGATCACGACGTTCGGCGACGTTCCCGCGCGCACCTTGAACGGTAGGCTGTCGGCCATTGGGCACCTCCTTGCGTGTCACTTGGAACTCAGAACTTCCAGTTGGCCCTCAAGTTTGCCAACGCGCACGCTGAGCACTTGCAGCTCATCCTGAGCTTTGCCGTGCTCCGCGTGACACAGATCAAGCTTGTCCTCGCAGCGCTTTGCCGACGCCTGCACCTGCCGCCAAAGGTAAATGATCGCCGTTGTTCCAGCGGAAATTGTGGCCCCGGTTGTGATCAGGTTTTCGTCCATTAGGTTGTGTCCTGAAAATCTTTTACCGCAGCACACCCCATGTCCCGTGCCGCATCCCATCCTTGCCCATCCGCGCAGCGAGCTCATCGAACAACTTTGATTCCTCAACTCGCATGATGTCATCGACAAAAATAACAGCATCGTCTGCTGCCGCTTCCATAATGCAGCCGATTCCGGCTTTCCTGTCACCGCGGAACGGGCCGTCGATCAGAATCACGCGATGTTTTTTCGTCGGCTCCCAGTCGTACCAACGATCTGCATTCAACGGCGCATAGACTGCCGAACGAAACAACTTCGCCTGCTGTCGGCTTTGTTCAACTGCCGTGTGATGTGCCGCACTTTCGAAGGCTGTTGTCGATGTGCCACAACCGAATTCGAGCGTGCTGTCATCCGGCTGCACCTCGTCCCGGATCGCCCGCCACAGATCCAACGGCACGCCCCATGAAAGTTTGTGTTTGAGCACATGCATTCGCAGACGCCCGGCGTCATATCTTGACTCGCCTGTCTCAACGTACCGATCGCGAATATACGCGCCCGGTGTTGTCTCTACGGTATAACCGGCGAACGGAATCTGCTCCGCTAGCGGCTTGTCGTGATCCGCGCAGCGATAGCAGTTCCGCCGCCCGCTGTTGTCACCGTGTGCGATTGCGGAATGCTTCGCGATATGAACTACGGGCGACGGATCAACGAACCACATCGAGCGTCCGAGAAGATTGCAGATCTTCCCGACGGCCGTGTCAGCGTTGTTGATGCTCGACGGATCTTGTCGCCGTGCCTGAAAGTGCGCCGGCCGTGCGCACTTCTTCCGCGGGCCGACGCCGAGCCACGTTTGGGCGATGTGATGATCAACGACTTTCGCGAGTGTGTCGCGATCCCACGCGACGGCCAGCGTGCCCCATAAGCTCGTCGTTGTCACTCGCCGCACTCCCGGCCCCCATCGATCCGGATCATTGTGCTTGAGCTGGTAGTGCTTCGGCGTGTAGAGACTCACGAACGCTGCGTCTTCACGTGGCCAGAGCACACTGTCCGCGAATTCTAGGCTGTCAGGATGAAAGACGGCGTCATCCTGAACCGTCATCAGCACGTCTGCGTCCGTGTGCTCCAGCAGCCAGCGTGCAGTGTGCAGCCAGTTGTGCCAGCAGCCGCGCTTTGTTTCGTTCTGCATCACGCGTGCGTTTGTGCGTTCGCTGCCTGGCTCCGCGAATACGATCGGATCGAAGCCAGCAGCGTGCAGGCTGTCGACGCACGCCGTCAGCGTGGGATCTTTGCGCGGTGCCGTTGTCACGCCGACAGCCCATGTGCGCCGCGTTTCAACGCTGCGAATCTGTGGCACTGCGGCCTGTACTGTTCCGGCTGTAATCGCTCGATCCAGCCAGATATTGATGACGCGTTTGGCGGGCTGGCTTCCCAGCTTGAGCGCTACCTTCAGCGCCGGGTTGAGAAGCTGCCGGCCGCGGTTGTAGATCGTCTCCACCAGTTCATCGCGTTTGAGCGCGATCGTGTCAGCCGTGTGTCCGTTCAGCGAGATCACCGTGCGACGGCACGCCGGGCATTCAATGTGCCCAACATAACTTTCAATGATCTTTTCGAGTTCCGTCCCGATATTCGAGCGCTGAATCATGCGTCCAAGAGCTCCCAGATGTACGCACGAAAATCGCGATCACCGATCGCCCACGTGCCCGCCAGCATTTCATCGATCGGCCCGCGTGCACCGATCAACGTCAGCCCCGCATTTGCGAGCACCGATTGTTGACACATCTTCCGCATGTCGTTCGTTGGCCGCGAATCCCCGCACTCGTGATACTGGATCACGAGTCCGTCGTATTGCCAATCGTCCGGATTGAACATGCTTTCGCGCGTCTCGCGTTCGAGTACCTGGCAGCACGTCAGGTGCCACGCGCCGGCTGCGTCTTTGGCCAGATCCGGCATGATGTGTTCGCGATGCCACCATCTTGTCGGGTGATCCAGCGGAAGGAAGTGCGCCCTCATCACGTCGTCAGTGTGCTGCTCAAAAGCAGGCGCGACGCTTGGCGAGTCCATCGGACAGGTTGTCGACTGGATCAGAAATTGGCCACTCATTCGGCAGATCCTTCTACGCAAATTTCAATCGCGGAAATCTCGAAGGATGTCTCGTTCTTCCGATCTTCCTGCATCACCCATTGATTCACGAATTCGTCCCAATCAATGTCGCCAACATTTGCCGGCAAAGTGACACCGCCCGTTACCTCTTCTTCGTACGTCGCGTAGTCTGTTCCTGAGACGGTGAACGTGACGCTTCCAGCGTTCTCAGCGTCGCCATCGTCACCGATCGTCACGTCGATCTCCTGATCCGCTGCCTCTGTTGTTCCGAACTGCACAACTTTCGCGCGCATCCTCGCCGTCACGCCGGTGATCTGTGTCCAGTTCGTCGGCAGTTCTCCATCGAGCGACATCGCGAAGACTTGGTTGCCGGGATCAGACGTACCTGGCCTGATCGCCGTTGCGGCATCGTCCGACGAATCCACCCCCTCGTCGACTGCTTCATGTGACGACAGCCCGGACGTGCTGACGACACCGTTTTCGTAAACCTGAAACGTGTTTGTGCCGGTTCCGCTTGGAAGGTAGCAGTAGCAATTCTCGGTGCACGCGTCACCGCTGCCAGAACCTGATGCCCCTGATCCCGATGATCCCGACGCTGACGCGGAACCGCCTGAGCCTGAAAGGCCACCGCTGCCGGAGCCTGAGCCGCGGCCTGACTGCGACGTGCTGCCGATGCTTGTGCTTCCGCCGCCAGACACAGAACCTGTCGAAATCGTGTAAGACGAACCGGACGGGCCTGACGGTGCTGAGCCTGAGGGTTCCGACGGCTCGGACGGCTCCGACGGCTCCGACGGCTCCGACGGCCCTGACGGCCCTGATGACGGATCAGGATCAGATGGCTGACTCGAAGATTCCGACGGCTCAACGGACGGATCTGGCCCCGGCTCTGATGGCTGTGGTGACGACGCGGACGACGATTCACTGCACTCCGTCGAATCTTCCCAGACGTACGGCCGCCATTCACCATCCACGGATTCGATGCGCGTCAAATCGCTGGGTGATATCGTCAAATCACATTGCCGATTCGTCACCGTCACGACTACGCCGGTGGCCGAGATTGTCAGGTTCGGATGATCAACAGCCCAGATTTCGAACTCCGCCGTCGGTGGTGCTGTGTCTGATTCACCCAGTGGCGCTAACTCAGTCTGAAAATACCCTTGATATCTGGTGTCTGTTTGAAGCCGCCCTTGTTTGAGCGGATCGTGCCCGCGGCTCGTCTTGCGCACCGTGCGGACGGTATCAACCACCTGATCCCGAAACTCGGGCGACATCGTTACGCCGGCCATTACGTAATTCCCGGCAAAAATGAAAACGACGTTTCGCCGTAGATTTTATAGGATCCGAACACAGCAGTTGTCGGGCCGGGGTTTGTTACCACCCCGCCGGAACCGTTCAACAGCGCCGGGTTCGTTACCGGCGTCGTATCTTTGTTGCGAATTATTCTGAAATCACCACTTGAGTCTCTCGCACGAAAGCCACAATCGAGCGGCTGGTACAGCCACGTGTGCGGATTCACTTCGATGCTGTAGGACGCCTCGACGTATGCGATGGTGCCCTGCAACTTCGCCTCAGAAATCGACACGCCCGCCAGTTTTCCACAGCGGGCCGGAATGGACACGCCATCAATCGTTATTGCGGTTGAGTTGATATAGTCCATCGCATTGAGCAGCGTTCCGTAGCTCGTCAGATTCGCCGTGATGTTTGCCGTGAATCGTGTCTCCGATCGCGTTGGCACCTGATCGAAGAAGTCGCCAGCACTGTTCACGATCGCAACGGGCGAGCTTTCAACCGTCACCCAGATCGGCACCTCTACCGTTGAGCTGCTCCACGAAACACGCGGCCCTGCTAAAGTTGGCGTCGCGTTTGTTTCGCGTTCGCTGGTATATTTTGCCGTCACTGTCCAGCCGTTGGGCGGCTCGTCCGCGTCAACGTTCAGTGCATAGCAGTAGGCGGATGAATCTTCCGGCCATGTGCCTCCGAGCACTGGCAGCCCTGTCGCGGAACCGACAGCGTACGGGCCTTCTGTGCTCGGGCTTGTCGTCGTCACTCTCCACGCGTATTCGTACGTGCGAATGCCACGATCGTTCGAGGCTTTGTGGCTGCCCGGAATCACTCCTACCGCTGTGACTGTCATTACGCTACCGCCCCCTGAACCGCTGATTCTTCGCGTTGTTTTTGCAACGTCAGTTGGATCTTCGCCAGCATCTTGTTCGTAACTTTTTGCTGTGCGATCATCGGCGTTTGCTTGCTCGCGTTCAGAATCGTTTCTGCTGCCTTCGCACTGCCGAACGTGCCACCGTCTGCACGTCGTTTGCCGGCCTTTTCGTCCTCTTTCGCGATCTTTAAAGCCTGCTTGTTTATCTCGTCATCTGAAAGCTGTGGGCCTGCCACCTCATTCGGCTTGTCGACTTTCACCTTTGGTTCTTTGAGAACAACTTCTTTAACTTCAGGTGCCTTCGGTGCCTTCGGTGCTGCTGCTGCTTTCGGTGCTTCCCCAATACTTGTACTCGGCAAGCCCGCCTCAGCCTGCATCCGGTTAAGCTCTTCGAGCGGTTCCGTGACGTTCCGCCTGTAAGAATCTCCAATTGCCTTGGATGACTTCTCAGCGTTCGCTGACAGCGTCTTTTCGAGTGCTGTCATTTCGCGTTCCGCGATGTCCGGGAACTTCTTTGTCTCCGCAATGAACCCGTCCGTCAGCCCTTTCCATTCGAAGTCGAACGAATCGGAATCGCCGCTGATCCAATCCCATAATGCTGTCCAGGCATTTTTCAGGTTCGTCAGCATGTTTGAGAAAACTGTCCACGCGAAGTTCACACCGTCCTTGAACAGGTTTCCGATGTTGTCCCACAGCCAGGCAGCTGCCGCTGGCAGCACAACCGTCAGCATGTGCTTGATGTCTTCGAATGACGACACGAAAAACAACGCAATTGAGTTCGCCGTGTAGCTGGCGATGTCTCCGAAGTTTTCGAACGCAACCGTCGCAATCCCAACCGCGAACGTGATCGCTTGCGCGATTGCATTTCGCACGACGGTAAACGCATCTTTGATGAAGTTCGTCACCGTGGAAACAGTCGAGCCAACGCTGCTGAATGCTTCGTTCAGGTAGCCCGTCACGTCACCCATTCCGATCAGCGATGCCCCGGCCTGTACGATGCTAATCACCCAGCCTTTGAGCATTGTTGCCGCGTCAGAAATAAAGCCAGCCACCGCCGAAAATGCATCGATCATTGGCGGCCCAACTTCCGAGATGATTGCTGCGCCCGTCTGAATCACCAGAGCGTGAAATCCGCCGAGAATTTCGCCCGCCTTTTGCAGATACGGGACGAAACTGTTAATCGCCGACACGGCCATTTCACCGAACGCCGCAAAGTTTGTCGCCAGCCCATCGACGCCACCGCTGAAGGATATGACGCCACCTGCGGCACTGCTGAACCCGGCCATGAATGTGCTGTGGAAGCTCGTCACAACGCTTATCAACGCAGAGAATACAGCAGCCCCGATATCTTTCAGCGTCGTGAACACGGGCGCGACTTGACTGATCGCATTTGTCACGATTGCGGCGATACCTTCCATTCCGCCCATTCGCGAAATGATGCCGTTTACGGCCCCAATAATTGCCGGCGCTATCTTCCCGAGAACTGTGATGCCGATCTGGCCGAACACTTCGCCGAGATCACCCACGGCGTTTTTGAGTTGCGTCCACGGATCAGCCATCGCTGCGGCTGCTCCACCAAACTCGCTTTGAAGCTCTGACAGAATAATTTTTTGCGCGCCCAGCAGATCACCTGATTCCTGTAACGCTTTGATCTGCTGCTTCTGCGCTTCCGTGAATGAAACCCCTGAGCGGCTCAGTGCGCTCAATCCCTTTGCTGGATCATTTAACGCCTTCCCCAACTGAATCACAGAGCCTTTCAAATCCGTCCCCAGAACCGCGGACATATCCTGCGCGATTGCCAGCGTGTCCTTGAAGGCACCGCCTTTGATTTCCTTAAACGTTGCGAGCATTGCCGCAGCATTGATCGTCGCTTCGTCGCCGAAGTTTGTCATGCTTTGCAATTCGCCCGCATACGCCTTTATCTGTTCGGCTGTTAATCCTGCAGCACCGCCCGTTGACGCGAGCACGGCTTGCAGTTTTTGCTCGGCTTGTATCTGCGTCCGTGCTGACTCGATCGCACCACCAACAGCACGGGCTGACAAATAACCTGCCGCCAGTGCTCCGACGCCAGCCACCGCACGCTTTGCACTCTGACTGAATTTCTTCAGTCGGTTTTCTGCATCACCAATACCTTTGCGGAACTTTCCTGAGTTCGCAGACAAATTGACGGCAAGTGTTCCGAGACTAGCCATGTTGTTGCACTGCCTTTTGGTACTGGTTCTTCAGTGACTTGTAAACGTCTGCACCGCTGCCGTCATCGTCCGGTTTACTCCACGGCATTGTGATTGCTCGCAAGTCGTCAGCGTTGTCGAATTTCATGCCGATATAGTTTGCGATCATGAACGCGATGAACCCCAGCATTTTGTCGGCGTGTCCCAGCATTCCGATCTCATCTGCTGCCATCCATCTTTGAAATGTTGCTTCGTCGATCGAGTCGGAAACCTCATCGATATTCGGCGATCCGGCCAGCATCGCCAGCCGGAGGCTCAACTGCTCTCGTCGATCGTTTCGGAGTTTTTTACGATGTCTTCCATATCATCTGTACTCATGCCGCACGCAATCTGTGCAGCGTTTACAAGCCGCTCAACAATATCGGCCCGCTGCTTCCCAATCGCTTCGATGTCTGCTTCCGTCAGTAGTTGCTGCCCATCTGCATTGCACACGCAGGCAACCAGCATCCGCTGCCGAATCTCATTCATCTTACGCTCATTCGTGTCACCTTTGCGGGTGCGGAACTGTCGCTCGAATCGCGATCTCTCCGTAACTGTCATTCCTTTGATCCAGATGGAGCCGCCGAGCTCTGGAATCTTGAATTCCACGAGATCAACGGGCACTGGCGTCAGGAATGCTGCCTTGTCGAGAGTCATTCGTCATCGTCCTCATCGTATGCATCCGCCTCGAGTTCCTCCTTGAATTCTTGCTGCTCGCGGATCACGCGTTCGTGGTAAAACCGATGCTCTGCTTGCCTCGGAGTTGGTGGGTTTTCTTCACACTTCTTTCGGCACTCGTCGTCCGCAGCCTCTGCGAAGCCGCCGTTCACGAGCGTCCAGGCATCTGGCCAGTCGTACTCTGTACCGGCCGGAAGCCACGGCCGCCCATCCCGAAGTTCGATCAACTCCGGATGTTTTTTCGCGAACGATCTCGCGGCTTCCATATCGATCAACAGCTTAATTCGCATTACCGCCCCCTACGCAAAAGTCGGAGCACCGGTGCACTTGGCTTCCATCGAAACTTTGACGCCTTCTTCGCCCGCCGCGCTGACTTCGTAGCTGACTGACGCCGCATCGAAATCGATTGTGCTTGAATCGGCGAACGTCACTTGCATGGGAACATCATCAAGCGTCGATGCTGTGATCGCCGTCTGGACAATGTCCTGCCCTGCATCAGTGGAATCGTAGAAACACGAGATGGAAGCCGAGCCGGGTTCAGCGTGGCCTGATTGCTTGTACGTTTTGAAGTTGTCTGTTTGATCGATTGTGGTGGCGTCATACGTGACAGCCCCCTCGATACTCAGACTAAAGTCTGTGCATTGGCCGATAGCTGTCAGCGAACTGCTGCCGGCCTTGACGACAGTACCTTTGACGGGAACGAAAGCCATTTTTGATCTCCTTATGAGGGTTCGTATTGAATGACGACTTCAGTCGTCGCTGTGTAAGTTCCAACCTGATCACCGCTCTGCGGCGACTCATACGCACACGATTCCGCCAACACGCTCACTGAATGAATCGTGTCGCCGTTCACTGTGCCTGTGTAGTTCGTTAAAGCGTTACGGACTGCACCGGCGATGCCTTCCGCTGTCACTGAGCGTTGTGCAACGCAGTCAATGTCATACTCAAGAATCCGGGAGCCTGTCGTGCCGTCCAGCACTTGAATCTCGTCCGTGTCTGTCAGCGTTATCACGATGAACGGCAGCGTGAATGCCTGCGGTGCATGTCCCACGTTCACACGCGAACCGACGAGAGACGTGATTGTTGCGTCCGCCGTCAGAATCGTGATCAAATTGTCGGAACTCCGCGAAACTGTCACCGCTTACGCTCCCGCAGAATTTCCAATCCACCGAAGCAGACATGCCGCCACGTGCTTTCGCTTGAGTCACTCGAATCGTCGGAGCTCGGAATCGATGTCGCGGTGTAAACAAGATCGAGATCGATCTCCGAAATGTGCAGTTCCGGATCGTCACCGTCGCCGCTGCCGACGTGCGTGATCTTCATCAATAAGCCATCCCACGCTGTTTTTGTCGTGGCTCCGGTGATCGTCAGGCTGATTGAATCTGTGCGGAAGCTGTGCGGGTGCGTGTGCCCGATCTCTGTTCCATCGCACTCGAGCTCAACCTCGTTGGTAAGTGCTGTTGTGCCGTCCGATTCGAAAAGCTGGTATTTTGCGGAGTCGTCGTTCGTGTAGCAGAGCTGCCGAACTTTTGCTGTCACTGACGTTGCTGTATCAAAGTTTGACGGCATATCTTCGAAACCGAAAAAAGCGGCTTCCGATGAACTGCCTTCGTCGAACACGTTTTTGATGTATTCCGTGTCATCAGCCGTGCCGGTGCCGTGATTGATCGACGCAAATCGCGTTGATTCACCGCCGACGATCGTCCACAGCGTAGCCCCGGTTCCGTCACTATTCGGTTTGACTGTGGCTGTCGCCATAATTCAAAACGCCTTTCCGGCTTTGACTTCTGCTTCGAATTGCTTCCACGCACCTTCTTTGAACGCGGCGAACATCGCACTCCGATTGCTGTTTGCGATGTCTTGCATCGGCCTTGTGTAGGCCCAAAAACGTCCCGTGTTTCGTCGCGTCTTTTTCGTCATCCTGTCTTTGGTTCCGAGGAACAGCCAGTGCGTGTTTGCTGATCCGATGCCGACGCCTTTCTTACCGTTACGCCCTTTGCTCCGTAGCCGTGCGCTATCGGCTTTCGCCTTCTTCCCAGTCCGGCCAACCTTTGAACCGATCTTTGCACCACCGTCTGGTGCATCACTTCTCTTGAGGTTCTTCCAGCCGATCCCCTTTTTCGCCCCTTTAAACTTCGAAGGGATTTCAGCCTTCGCCGATTTTGCCATGACTTGAGCGGCTTTTGCTGCCCCGCGTGATATCACACGCCGTGCGGCTGTCTCTCGCATGTTTTTCAACGTGCGAAGCAGCTTCCTGTCGCCTTCAATGATGGAGCCGCTACGCGCATTGCTCCCGCCTCCTTCGGCTAGGCTCTTCATGACTCCCATCAGACAGCCCTCTTCGTCTGGATCTCAATCTGCTCGTTGTCCAGATCGAGAACAACGACAGACAGAATCTCATACGTCTGGCCGTTGTACGTCAGCCGCATATCAGGCGTGACGCCTGCAAGTGTGGCGTTGTACGGACACGTCCACACATGGCTGACGTCCGAGTGCACTTGATGCACTTTCCAGAACTCGCGGCCGCCTTTGCTGCTGCACTTCGCAAAGGCTGTGGTGTATTCGCTCCAATTGTCAGACGATGTCGGATCGATGAAGCCGTGAGCATCCGCCGTGGCGGTTTTGCTCAGGTTCTCAACCGTGATCTTTTTGTCGTACTGCCGGACGCACGTTTTCATATTTTGTGATACTCCGTCCATCGCAACGCAGCGATCAGACGTTTGTACGCGTCGCTGGTGCTCAAATCAGAGCAGTCGCCCCACTCATTTATTGCCCACTGTTGCACGGCCAGACGCGCCTCTGCGGGCACGTCAGAGCCTGCATCGCCATAGCCACCAACGAATTCGACAACCACCGCGTTCGGTGTGTTCGATTCCGTCTCCGGCCAGTTTTTGTCCGTCTTCAGTGCAACGCGGGCCGGCTCGCGGATCGTGTCAACGTGATAATCCGCCGAGCTCAGCGTCTGCGTGTCGCCGGCCGTGTCGACGTACGTGACCGACGTGACGGACTGAACCGGAGCCTGTCGGATCTCGATTTCCTTTTCGACGGGAAAGCCATCCAGATACAGCTTCACCGTCTGAGTGATCAGCCGACGCAACGAGTCGTGCTCCACCTGCCGGCGGGATGCCGTCAGCAGACGCGTCAGCTCCGTGTCGAAATCACTCGTCGTGATTCGCAGCACGTCCTTCAGCTCGCTGAGCGTCAGCGGCTCAACTGATGGCTCTGTGGTGACGACGTACGTCATTCAGCCGACGCCTTTGGCTTGCGTTTCGTTGCTGTCTTCACCGCTTCGGCCTGTCCGCGTTCAATGAGCGTTCTGGCTTCCGCGTCGTCGATGTCAACGACTTCGCCGGGTGCGTTTGAAAAATACTTACCCGCACGGGCAATCAGCAGCTTTACCTTCATCGCGATGACTCCCAGAAGAAAAAGGCGACGCCCCTGATGGAGCGCCGCCACGATTCGAGAAACTACGCCTGCACCAGATGCTTGACTGGTGTATTCGTAGCGCTGGCAGTCAGCAGGCCACCATCAGCACGATTGATCGCCACCCAGCCCACTTGGTGAGCGTCGGCGTATCGTTCGTTGAGGCGAACGAGGCTGGTATTCAGAACTTCGCGAACCTTGTAAGCGCCCATGTTGCCGAAGCAAACAGTGACGTTTCCGGTTCCGAGTTCCGGCATGTCGTTATTAATCACAACCCTATACCCCAACAACTCATCGGGAGCGGCTCCTTCGAGACCAGCCCGCCAGATGTAATCGTTGCTGGAGTTCTTCAGCTTCAGCAGCGCCGTCTTGGTGCTGTCGTGCATCATGAACGACGCGCCCATTCGGTAAGCCGGATCGACAGACGACACGAGATCAAGAATCTCATCCGTCGTGATCGCCGCCGCTCCGGCCGCAGTCACGCCGGTGGCACTGCCAACGGTGATCCCGGACGGCTGCGAACTTCCTGTCCCGGTCGTGAAGTGCTGGTTCTGGATGCGTGCGATCCGCTCGCCCAGCATCGTCCCCAGTTCAGCCGCGAGATTGATCCCGGTGTCCTGCAGGATCTCAACCGACGTCTTGATGATCTTCGACGTGTATTTGTACGCGCCGAGCGTAAACACTCCGAACGTAACATCCTGTTCACTGTCGGTTGTGTTCTCACCGAGAAGTGCCCCGACGTTACTGGTATCATCCGCAGTTGGCCACGGAAGATCATTGCCGCTGGCAGTTCGCAAAACATCGGCGACGCTTCGCACGCTGCCGTAGGTCAGCAAAGCCTTTTCGAGATTCGCGACGAAGCCTTCTGGGATGGTGTAGCCACCAGCACTGTCCGTCGTGCTTTGTGCCGCGTAGATTTCATCCAGCGACTTCGGTGCCCGTGCTGTCAGCGGAATTTCCAGAGCCGGAGCGCCACTGTCGAACGAGAAGCCAATGCCGGCAGCCTTTGCGGCGGCCTGTGCTTCTTCATCCATCAGACGCGGGTGCCCATGACGAGCCAGCCCGTCAACAGCCGCTGCGATCGCTTCTGACTTTGAAACTCGCGAAGCGTCTGAGCTCGGCAGCCGCGGTACGTTGCCACCGGATGAAACCAGTGCGTCAATGCTTCCGCGTGATCGCACAGCATCCAGATCGGCCTGAGCCGCTTCGATGCGTGCAACGCGATTCGCTCGCACCTGTTCCTCTGCCAGATGATCGTCAATTTCGGCTTTCAGCGTGTCCGCGTCGGCCATCATGGCGTCGAACTGTGCAGACTCATCTGATGTTAGCCCCTCTTCTCGCTCGGTTAAAAAAGCCTGAGCGTCTTTGATCAGCTTCACGCGCTGATCGACTTTGCTTTGAATGTCCATTTTTCAGCCTTTGCAAAATTGCTTTGAATTTTGTTGAGGCCAAAAAAAAGCACGCCGGCCTCAACACGTTGAACGTGTGAAGGCGGAGCGCGCTCTTGCGGTTTCCCCTTGTCGCAGACTTTCGCCGACTCTTGCCAGCGGGTTCGTCTGATCAGATTTTTCGATCTGTTCGTATTTTCGTCACGCGATTCTGAGCGTCAAGTCCATTTTCGCTTTGGCGAGTGCCAGCCGTTCTTCAGGGCAGTATTCCGGCTGTTGTTTTGGCTGAATTGCTGCGGCTTGTGCCGCCAGTTCTTCGAGTTCTTCGAGCGTTTCTACTGCCACCGCGAACGGCTCAGCCGTAGAGCAGGCCGCGATCGT
>CEQK01016141.1_pt1 | contig 17015 bp, 17 predicted proteins | sample 531051 | NCBI WGS metagenome assembly CEQK01 (sample SAMEA2621229, study PRJEB7988) | marine metagenome | biome: marine biome (ENVO:00000447); feature: deep chlorophyll maximum layer (ENVO:xxxxxxxx); material: "saline water (ENVO:00002010), including plankton (ENVO:xxxxxxxx)" | depth 150 m
CGGCTCGAGGCGGCAGGTTTCCGTGCCTGGCCGGCAGCCTCCATCCAGTTCGATGGCAGCTGGCAGATCCGGCTGACCGCCGGCCATCCGTCCAAGCGTCTCAATTCGGTCAATCCGCTCGATCCCTCCGACCGCCGCGATATCGCGCGCCGGGTCGAGATGGCCGCGCGCCGTTTCGAGGCCTATGACCGCCAGCTCGTTTTTCGCCAGTCGCCGCTGGCGCCCAAGGAACTCGATGACTATCTCGACGAGCTCGGCTGGGAACGTTTCGAGGAAACCGCCGTCATGACGGCGCCGATGTCGGAGCTCGATATCGACGGCGGAATGGATCACCTGCCCGTCCGCGATGTCGGCCGCTATGTCGATGCCTCCATCCGCGTGCATGGCCGCGATCCTTCGCTGAAGGCCGGCCTTACGGAAGTGCTGAGTTCGATCAAGCCGCCGAGCGGGCTTTTCCTCATCGAGGACAAGGGCATGCCGGTATCCACCGCTCTTTGCGTGCACGACAAGGAACTTGCCGGTATCTACGAGCTGGCGACCCATGCCGACGCACGCCGCAAGGGTCGTGGGCGTGATGTGGTTTGCGCCGCCCTTCGCTGGGCGCGCCATCGCGGTGCGACAAAGGCCTGGTTGCAGGTCGAGACCGCGAACGAAGCCGCCTATCAGCTCTATGAGGGGCTCGGGTTCAAGGAAGTCTACCGCTACACATTTCGCAGGAGCGGCGAAGGCAGGGAGCCGGTCAATGGCTGACAAGATCCTTCTCGTCGTCGCCTGTGCGCTCGTCGATGTCGATGGTCGCGTGCTCCTTGCGCAGCGCCCTGAAGGCAAGAAGCTCGCCGGCATGTGGGAGTTTCCCGGCGGCAAGGTCGAGGATGGTGAACGGCCGGAAGCTGCCCTCATCCGCGAGCTTGACGAGGAGTTGGGGATCACGACCTGGGAAAGTTGTCTGGCACCGCTGACATTCGCCAGCCATGCCTATGACGACTTCCATCTCCTGATGCCGCTTTTCGTCTGCCGTCGTTTCGAAGGCAGACCTCAGGGGCGGGAGGGGCAGGCGCTCAAATGGGTGCGTCCGCGGGACATGCGCGACCTGCCGATGCCGCCTGCCGACGAGCCGCTGGTTGCGACGCTCATCGACCTCATCTGAGCGGCTTTCAAAGCTCTTCGAGTTTGCCTTTGGCGAAAGAGAGCTCGGGGCTGCGGAAACCTGTCTTTGCCCAATCCCATACAAGCAGGAGGATCAGTTTGACGGACTGACCCTTCGCCTTGGGTGCGCTATTGATCGAGTGTACCTCCTCGAAGCGGTCTCGGCTCATCGATATCCAGTGTCCCTTGGTGAAGTCGAGGAACATGAAGCTGTTGCAGCAGCTGGCGACGATGCGCCGTGTCGGGGAGTCCTGTTTGAGCCGATGTTCGCGCAAGAGGTCCGCACCAGACAGGCAGGTCACGCAGTTCTTGCGGTAGAGGACGTAAGGCACGCCGCCTGACTGATCGACGACCGGCGGTGCATCCGGCAGGTTCTGAAGTATCTCTCCGGCCTTCACGCAATCGGAGCAGGCGCAGGTGGCAAGGAGAATGGGCTGGCCGGTGGCCTTAAGGTGAACCTTGCCGCATCGGCACCGCGCGTCTGCCATTTTATCCGCCATATCTAGGATTCTCGTCTCGGTCCAAGCAGTGCATGTCGGGACGGTCACGTCAACGCGCTGACCGGGAGTGGGTACTCACCTGCAACATCGCACCTCAAACCCTTGATCCTGATCAACAGCGTTAAACAATCCTAAAGGCTATTGTCGCATCTTCTTCTTGGTAACCGCTTCGTTACCGTGCTTGGGGCAAGACAATGCAAGATGGTGATTTTTGGACAACCGTGACCGAAAAAACGCCCGAAACGGGTCGATTTGGGCGGTCCAGCGCGGTAAAGGCGGCAGTCTTGTTTGCCGGAGCCGGCATCATGTCCGCACTTATCCTGACGCCGATCCTGGCCCGGGACGCGCCGACCCGCATGGCATATCGTTCAGGCGACTACGATAATATCATAACCGGTTCCATTCCGGGACAGAATGCGGGCAGTTCTTACACGATCCGTAAATCTGTACTGCAGAACTCGCCTGATTCCATTTGCATTATTCAGCCGAATGGTCTCAAGACAGGCGATTGCTGAGAGCCAATTCCTACGCTTCGCCGCATGACGTGGCCGGTCCAAATCACACATGACGTGTCACCACGCCATCATGGCAGACTAGGAAGTATGATGTTGCTTCGCCTTCTTCGCGACAAATCCGGTGCCACGGCGATCGAGTACGGATTGATTGCGGCCCTCATCGCCGCGTCATTGATCTTCGGCATGGGGCGGATCGGTCAGACGATGAACAACCAGTTCACCACTGTGTCTGAAAAAGTCGACACAACCGGCAGCTAAGTTCTGGCCGCCGCCGGGCCTTCGGAGCGGTTTCAGCTCTGATCATTCCCTGTGCTTTTGTCTTCGTGCGTCTTCAGGGCGTCGGCAAGCCGCATCTTGGCGCTGCCGGGCTTTAGCGGCTTTTGCTGACTTTCGTGCGGTGTCCAGCCGGACAGGTGGACGATGGCGAAGGTCGCGCGAATACGTCCGTCCGGGTCGGAAAAGCGGTCGGCGTAAATCTCTCCTGCGAGATCGAAAAGAAGGCGCGGGGCCGGTGTACGGCTTCGCGCGGTCATGGCGTTTGTCATGCCCATGGCGCGCAAATCCCGCATCAAGGCGAAAATATCGTCATAGCGCACCACGATATCCTCGCGGTCCGCAACCGGCAGCGCAAAGCCGGCGCGCTGCATCAGCGACCCGTAATCACGCACATCGGCAAAGGGATGAACGCGCGAGTGTGCGCCCCCGGTCAGATGGCTTTCAGCTTCCAGCAGCGATTGACGCAATTCGCCCAGCGTTCCGGCACCTGGTACGGCGGCGAGAAACAGGCCGTCCGGTCTGAGCGCGCGCCGTGCCTGGATCATAAGTCCCGGCGTGTCGTTGACGAGATGAAGTGACAGCGGCGAGACGACGAGGTCGGTTGAATTCTCTTCCAGCCCGGCAAGCTCGGCATCGGTGATGATCTGATCACGACCGCCGAGGCCATCGAGTTCGCTGTCCGCCACGAAACGGAACCGACCCGCCTTGCCTGTGGCTTCCATCAGGTCTGCCGTCACGGTTGTCGCGCCATGAAGCTGGACCGGATTGTCGAACTTGCGCTCGACCAGGCTCAGGCGCTCGGCCATGTCGGTCGCAACATGAGCCGCAAGAAAATCCGCGCCCTTGATCGCGGCCTTGAAAGCGCGCTGGCGGCGCTGGCGCAGCAGCGCATGGTCGAAGATCTGTTCCATGTCGTCCGGCTCTTTCCGAGGCTTTTCGTGCCTCTCCCTTATCGGCGTTGTGGTGACGGATGACGGGCGGTAAAGTCAAGTCATGGCTCTCATGTCGACTGGCATTGCCGCACCGATGGGACGATTTGCCCGCAGTCTCGCGGAGGCTGCGATTGCGACCGTCTTCCCGCCGGTCTGTCATGGCTGCGGTATCATCATGAGCCGGCATGGCGGACTTTGCGCCCGGTGCTGGACCGAGGTGCGGTTCATCGAGCGTCCCTATTGCGAGGTGACGGGGCAGCCCTTCGACCATGATCGTGGCGAGGGGCTCGTCAGTGCCGCGGCCATCGCCGATCCGCCGGATTACCACAAGGCCCGCGCGGTTGCTCTATATGACGGCCCGGCGCGAAAACTCGTCCAGGCGCTGAAATTCTCGGACCGTACCGATCTCGCGCCGATGATGGCGGAATGGATGGTGCGATCGGGCCGCGAGCTTCTCGACGAAAGCGATGTCATCCTCGCGGTGCCGCTCCATCGCCGCCGGCTCTTCGGGCGCGCCTATAATCAGTCGGGCGAATTGGCTCGTGCCGTCTCTCACCTTTCGGGTCAACCGCTTGCGCCCGGTACGCTGATCCGCCGCAAAGCCACCAAGCCGCAGGTGGGCCTCGGGCGCACGGCGCGTATTGCCAATCTTTCGGGTGCCTTCAGGGTCGAGCCGTCGCGCGCGCCCGCGATCGCCGGCAAGCGTGTTCTACTCGTTGATGACGTGTTGACGACGGGAGCGACCGTCAATGCGGCGGCAAAGGTTCTCCTGCGCGCAGGTGCCGCCCAGGTCTGCGTGCTGACATTCGCGCGGGTTGCAAGCGGCGGCGCCGAGACCCTATATGCCTGACAAGGTTTCAAACAAAAAACCGGGATCTTTGCCCGGCGAGGAATAAGTCCGATGGTCGATGTGACGATCTATACCCGCCAGTTCTGCGGCTTCTGCACCGCCGCCAAGCGCCTTCTCGATGAGAAGGGCGTTGCCTATACCGAGCATGATGCAACGTTTTCGCCCGATCTGAAGGCCGAGATGATTCAGAAATCCAACGGCGGCCGCACCTTTCCGCAGATTTTCATCGGCGATACCCATGTCGGTGGCTGCGACGATCTTCACGCGCTTGAGCGCGCCGGCAAGCTCGATCCCATGCTGCAGGGTGCCTGAGACATGACGTCACTTGTCGTCGCCGCCATCCAGATGCGTTCGGGCACCGATCCGAAAGCCAATATCGCGACCATGGAAGAGCTCGCGCGTGATGCGGCGAGCCGTGGCGCAAGCTATATTCAAACACCGGAAATGACCGGCTGCCTGATGCGCGACAAGGCGGCGCTGATGGCCTCGATAAAGACAGATGAAGAGGACCCCGTGGTGGCCGCTGCCTCCAGTCTGGCCTCCGAACTCGGGGTCTGGTTTCATCTCGGCTCCACCGCGATCGATGCCGGTGAGGGGATGGCCGCCAACCGCGCCTTCGTCTTTTCGCCCGATGGCGCGCTGGTGACGACCTACGACAAGATCCACATGTTCGATGTCGATCTCGACAATGGCGAAAGCTGGCGCGAAAGCGCGACTTACCGACCCGGTGAACGCGCCGTGACGGTGGATATCGCCGATACCCGCTTCGGGCTCGGCATCTGCTACGACATCCGCTTCCCGCAGCTTTTTCGGTCTCACGCGCTTGCCGGCGCACAGGTGCTGACGGCACCCGCCGCCTTCACCCGCCAGACGGGCGACGCGCACTGGCACGTGCTGCAGCGGGCGCGGGCGATCGAAAACGGCGCCTTCGTCATCTCCGCCGCGCAGGGCGGCAAGCACGAGGACGGCCGCGAGACCTATGGCCATTCCCTGGTCGTCGATCCCTGGGGCGCGGTTCTGGCCGAAGCCGATGGTGACGAACCGGGCATCGTCTTGGCCGAGATCGATCCGGGGGAATCGGCCAAGGCCCGCGGCAAGGTCCCGAACCTGAAGAATGCGCGCGAGTTCCGGGCCGAGACCGTCTCCGCACCGGACAAGGCGAGGGCGGCATCGTGATCCGCTTCTCGCTTCATTGCGATCAGGCCCACGAATTCGAGATCTGGTTCGGCTCGAACGCCGATTTCGACAGCCAGAAGGAACGGGGGCTCGTCAGCTGCCCGGTCTGCGGCTCCAACCATATCGAGAAATCCCTGATGGCGCCGGCCGTCGCCCGCTCGGACAAGGGCAAGCCGATGCCCGTTGCGCCGGTCGCTTCCGACGCGTCAGCGACACCCGTCGCCATGGATCCGGCCAGAGTCGAGATGATGTCGGCGATCCGTGACATGGTGCGCCAGGTCCGCTCCAGCGCCGAAGATGTCGGCGATCGTTTCCCCACGGAGGCGCGCAAGATCCATTACGGCGAAGCAAAGGAACGCGGGATCATCGGCAAGGCTAATCCCGACGAAGCCCGCCAGCTTCTGGAAGAAGGTATCGGCGTCCTGCCACTACCGAATTTGCCCGAGGATATGAATTAGCCGCTTGTGCGTGTCGGTTCGACTATTTGGCATAGGTAATAGTACCCCGCCTCCCCATTGAGCGGAGGCACACGATTGAACCGGCCCGGTCGGGGCAGAGCGGGTGGCGGTAGATACCTGCAAGGCTCGCTATCGCTCGCGACCCCCACCCTCAATACCTTCCCTCAAGGAGAGCGAGGTCATACCGGGAAGCCTCCTCGATATCGGATGGCGGCGCCTGTTCCGTGTCTCCCATTTCATCCACGCTTTTCCGACCCGTGCCATACTTCCCTCGCTCCCATCCACCGGAGGCTTCGGCGAACGAACCGGGGCCGGGCGGGAGGGGATGCCGGTCGGATGACCCCGGAACGTGCGGGCGAGGTGGCCGGAGGCAGAGGAAGACGTCGATCCGCAGGGGGAACCTTGCTTAATTCGATTGCGTCAACCGGCCAGTCCGCGGGTGTCACGCGGATATCGAGGCGGCCATTGCCTGACGGAGCCTGATACCAGCTCCCGAGAACATCCCGGGTTCGCGCGAATGCGGGCCAGCATTATCCATCTCAGTTCAGAGGCATCGCATCCGAGCGGACCCTCCGGGCAAGTCAAGCGAAGCGCCGACGAAGTGCGAAAGACAAGCGCAGCGCCGTCGCAGCACCCAGGCAAACCTCCGGCGCGGACCGCGTGCGGAGCTCTTGGTGCGTCTTTTATCTCTCTCGTCATGCCCGGATCAAGTCCGGGCATGACGAAGCATTTGCTGCCCGCTCGAAAGGCTGGCAGCGAGCTGCTACCTCACGCCGGTCGCGCCGCCAGCATCATGTAGTTGACTTCCATGTCGCGGGAGAGGTTCCAGCGGTCCGACAGCGGGGAATAGGTGACGCCATTGCGGTCGATGATGCCCATGCCGGCAGCCGACAGAGGGCCTTCGATCTCTTCCGGGCGCACGAGCTTGTCGTATTGGTGGGTGCCGCGCGGCAGCCAGCGCAGCACATATTCCGCGCCGACGATGGCCAAGGCCATCGCTTTCGGCGTGCGGTTGATGGTGGCCACGAACATCAGTCCGCCGGGTTTGACCATCTTCGCGCAGGAGGAGAGGAACAGGTCGACGTCGGAGACATGCTCGACGACTTCCATGTTCAACACCACATCGAACTGCTCGCCGGCATCGGCCAGCGCCTCGGCGGTGGTGGCGCGGTAATCGACGTCAGTGCCCGACTGCCCGGCGTGAATTTTCGCCACTTCGATATTGGTTTCCGACGCGTCGGCGCCGACCATTTCGGCACCCATCCGCGATATCGGCTCACTCAGGAGGCCGCCGCCGCAGCCGATATCGAGCACGCGCAGGCCGTCGAAAGGCTTCAGGGACCGCTTGTCGCCGCCGAAATGCTCGATGACCTTGTCGCGAATATATGTCAGGCGCACGGGATTGAACTTGTGCAACGGGCGGAACTTGCCTGTCGGATCCCACCACTCCTGCGCCATGCGGGAGAAACGGTCGACTTCGCCCGCGTCGATTGTGGTTCTGGGCGCTTCGCTCATTGTCATTCTCCGTTTGTCAGAACCTTCAAGTTTCGCGCACGGGCCGCAATGTCAAGACGCAAGACGTGGGCAACAGTGAACGGGCCAGCGGCAACACGTCGCGCAATGTTGCAGGACAAAGGGTTTTTGTTTAAGAGACCGCCTCGATCCGCTCCGTTTGACGGGGCGTTTTTTCTTGCCCTTCAGGCAGACGACACCAATTGCCCTCGCGGTCCCTTGCCGGATCGTTTCAGAGGCCGGAGACCCGGAAGCATTCCATGGCGCGTATCGTGATGAAGTTTGGCGGCACCTCGGTGGCCGATCTCGACCGGATCCACAATGTGGCCAGGCATGTGAAACGGGAAGTCGAGGCCGGAAACCAGGTGGCCGTCGTGGTCTCGGCCATGGCCGGCAAGACCAACGAACTGGTCAACTGGGTGCAGTCCATGCCGAAGGTTACCGGCGCCAAGGCCTCCTTCTACGACGCGCGCGAATATGACGCCGTCGTCGCCTCGGGCGAGCAGGTCACCAGCGGTCTGCTGGCGATTGCGCTGCAGGCGATGGGCGTCGACGCGCGCTCCTGGCATGGCTGGCAGATCCCGATCAAGACCGACAATGTGCACGGTGCTGCCCGTATCCTCGACATTGACGGCACGGAACTCATCCGCCGTTTCGAGACCGGCCAGGTTGCGGTTATTGCCGGCTTCCAGGGTGTGGGCCCGGACAATCGCATCGCCACGCTCGGTCGCGGCGGCTCGGATACCAGTGCCGTGGCCATCGCGGCTGCCGTCAAGGCCGATCGCTGCGACATCTATACCGATGTCGACGGCGTCTACACCACCGATCCGCGCATCGTGCCCAACGCGCGGCGGATGAAGAAAATTGCCTTCGAGGAAATGCTCGAAATGGCATCGCTGGGCGCCAAGGTCTTGCAGGTCCGCTCGGTGGAACTGGCCATGGTGCACAAGGTGCGCACCTTCGTGCGCTCGAGTTTCGACGACCCGGACGCGCCCGGCATGAGCGACCCGCTCAACCCGCCCGGCACGCTGATTTGCGACGAGGAAGAAATCGTGGAACAGGAAGTTGTCACCGGCATCGCCTATGCCAAGGACGAAGCGCAGATCTCGCTGAGGCGCGTGGCCGACAGGCCCGGCGTTTCGGCCTCTGTATTCGGCCCGATGGCCGACGCCCATATCAATGTCGACATGATCGTGCAGAACATCTCCGAAGACGGTTCGCGCACCGACATGACGTTCACCGTGCCCTCGGCGGATGTCGACAAGGCGCTGCAGCAGCTCGAAAAGAGCCGCGAGCAGATCGGCTTCGATGTGGTGCAGAGCGAAACCGGTCTCGCCAAGATCTCGGTCATCGGCATCGGCATGCGCAGCCATGCGGGCGTTGCCGCCACCGCCTTCAAGGCGCTGGCCGAGAAATCCATCAACATCAAGGCGATCACCACTTCCGAGATCAAGATTTCGATCCTGATCGACGGCGCCTATGCCGAACTCGCAGTGCGGACTTTGCATTCCGTCTACGGTCTGGATAAGAGTTGACCTGACAGCCCGTAGCCGGGAGAATCGGGGCGCGCACAACACTGTGCTGCAGAACACCCACACCGGCGTTCAACAGGGGAAAGAGCTGACGCGATGAGAGACCTATCTGCAGGTCCGCGCGTGCTGCTCCGGCGGCTACGCGAACTCATGGCGGAGCCGCTCGAGCCGCAGGAGCGCCTTGACCAGATCGTTCGCCAGATTGCGGCGAACATGGTGACCGAGGTGTGCTCGTTTTACGTGCTGCGCGCCGACGGAGCGCTAGAGCTTTTTGCCACCGAAGGTCTGAACAAGGACGCCGTCCACCAGTCGCAGCTGAAGATGGGGCAGGGCCTCGTCGGCACGATCGCTGCGAGCGCGCGGGCGCTCAATCTATCTGACGCCCAGTCGCATCCCGCCTTCACCTATCTGCCGGAAACGGGCGAAGAGATTTATCATTCCTTCCTCGGTGTGCCGATACTGCGCGCCGGGCGCTCGCTCGGCGTTCTGACGGTACAGAACAAGGCCTATCGCAAATATCGCGAAGACGAGCTCGAGGCTCTCGAAACAACGGCCATGGTGCTGGCCGAGATGATCGCCACGGGCGAACTCAGGCAGATCACCCGCTCGGGCATCGAGCTCGATCTGACCCGGCCCGTTTCCATGGACGCCAATGCGTTCGGCGACGGTATCGGGCTCGGCTACGTGGTTCTGCATGAGCCGCGCATGGTCGTCACCGATCTTCTGAATGACGACGCCGACGCCGAAATCAAGCGGCTCGAGGAGGCGCTCGACTCGCTGCGCATCTCGATCGACGACATGCTGTCGCGCCGCGATGTGTCGATGGAAGGCGAGCACCGCGCGGTGCTCGAGGCCTATCGCATGTTCGCCCACGACCGGGGCTGGGTGCGCAAGCTCGAGGAAGCGATCCGTAACGGCCTGTCTGCCGAAGCGGCGGTCGAGAAAGTGCAAAGCGATACCCGCGCCCGCATGATCCACATGACGGACCCGTATCTGCGCGAGCGGCTTCATGATTTCGACGACCTCGCCAACCGGCTGATGCGCACGCTGACCGGCTTCGAACCCGGCGGCACGGCGCTGCCCGAGGATGCGATCATCGTTGCGCGCGCCATGGGGGCCGCCGAACTTCTCGATTATCCGCGCGAGGCCATTCGCGGTCTGGTCCTCGAGGACGGTGCGGTGACCAGCCACGTCGTTATCGTTGCCCGGGCCATGGGCATTCCGGTCGTCGGCCAGGCGACAGGAATCGTCTCGCTGGCTGAAAACCGCGATGCGATCATCGTCGACGGCGATGACGGTCAGGTGCATCTCAGGCCGATGCAGGACCTGCAGGATGCCTATGCTGAAAAGGTCCGGTTCCGGGCCCGGCGGCAGGAACAGTTCCGGGCGCTGCGCGGCGTCGAATCGGTCAGCACCGATGGCGTGGCCGTCAGCCTCAACATGAATGCCGGTCTGCTTGTCGATCTGCCGCAACTGGAGGAAGCGGGTGCCGAAGGCATCGGCCTGTTCCGGACCGAGCTGCAATTCATGATCTCGTCGACCATGCCTCGTATCGAGGAACAGGAAGCCTTCTATCGCTCTGTCCTGCGCCAGGCGGGCGACAAGCCCGTGACCTTCCGCTCGCTCGATATCGGCGGCGACAAGGTGGTGCCCTATTTCCGATCGGCGGAAGAAGAAAACCCGGCGCTCGGCTGGCGGGCGATCCGCCTGTCGCTCGATCGGCCGGCGCTGCTGCGTGGTCAGTTCAGGGCGCTTCTGAAGGCTGCCGAAGGGCGCGAGCTCAAGCTGATGGTGCCGATGGTCACCGAGGTCGAGGAACTTCGCAAGGCGAAGGACTTGTTGAAAAAGGAAGTCAACCGGCTTTCGCGACTGGGTCACAACCTGCCGCGCAGGCTGCAGTTCGGCGCGATGCTCGAGGTTCCGAGCCTGCTCTGGCAGCTCGATGAACTGATGGCCGAAGTGGACTTCCTCTCGGTCGGTTCGAACGACCTCTTCCAGTTCGTCATGGCAGTCGATCGCGGAAATTCCCGCGTCGCCGATCGCTTCGATCCGCTCAACCGTCCGTTCCTGCGCATTCTGCGTCAGGTGGTGGAAGCTGCGGACAGGACGCGTACCCCGCTGACGCTCTGCGGCGAGCTTGCGGGGCGGACCCTCTCGGCCATGGCGCTCATCGGCCTCGGGTTCCGGTCGATCTCGATGTCGCCGGCCTCCATCGGTCCGGTCAAGTCGATGCTGCTTTCACTTGACGTGAAGGCGCTCGAAAGCGAATTGCTGGCCGCACTTGCGGAACGGGAAACCGAGAACTCGAAATCGATCCGCAAGATCCTGGCGCAGTTCGCCGAAAACAACAATGTCAGCCTTTAGAGCCTGAACGGCTGGAAAGACTTCTTTTATGGCCAAGCTACCCGTGGACAAGATGCGCGAGCTCGAACGCCGTTTCGGCGAAGTCGAGGCCCGCATGGCCGCGGGGCCGGATGCCGATGCCTATGTGAAGCTCGCTTCCGAATATGCCGAGCTCGAGCCGCTGGTCAAAAAGATCCGCGACTACCAGAAGGCGCTGAGCGAACGGGGCGATCTCGAAACCCTGCTCGCGGACAGGGCGACGGACGCCGACATGCGGGAACTGGCGGAGATGGAACTGCCCGAAGTGCGCGCCCGGATTGCCGCACTTGAGGACGATATCCAGATCCTGCTTCTGCCAAAGGATGCCGCCGACGACAAAAGCGCGATCGTGGAAATCCGTGCCGGCACAGGCGGTTCTGAAGCCGCTCTCTTCGCGGGCGATTTGTTCCGCATGTATGAGCGCTATGCGAGCGACAAGGGCTGGCGCGTCGAAGTCCTCTCGGCCAGCGAGGGTGAAGCGGGTGGCTACAAGGAAATCATTGCGACGATCTCCGGCAAGGGCGTGTTCTCGCGGCTGAAGTTCGAATCGGGCGTTCACCGTGTGCAGCGCGTACCGGAAACCGAATCCGGCGGTCGCATCCATACGTCGGCCGCAACAGTCGCGGTGCTGCCGGAAGCCGAGGATATCGACATCGAGATTCGCTCCGAGGATATCCGCATCGACACGATGCGCGCCTCCGGTGCAGGTGGTCAGCACGTCAATACGACCGACTCCGCCGTGCGCATCACCCATATTCCGACCGGTATCGTGGTGACGTCTTCGGAAAAGTCGCAGCACCAGAACCGCGCGCGTGCCATGCAGGTGCTGCGCGCCCGGCTTTACGACCAGCAGCGCGAGGCCGCCGACTCCGCGCGTTCCGCGGAGCGCAAGAGCCAGGTCGGGTCGGGGGACCGCTCGGAGCGTATCCGCACCTACAATTTCCCGCAGGGCCGGGTAACCGACCACCGGATCAACCTCACGCTCTACAAGCTCGACCGGATGATGATCGGCGAAATCGACGAAGTGGTCGATGCGCTGATCTCCGATTTCCAGGCCGGCCAGCTCGCGGAACTCGGCGATGCAGCCCGCAACTGACCAAGGCGTAAGTCTTGATGTACTCATGACCGAGGTCCGCAGCGCCTTTGCTAAAGCGGGGATCAAAACACCGGGCTTTGATGCGCGGTTGTTGATTGGCGGGCTTCTCGGTGTGTCTCCCACCACAATGATCACCGGCGTTGAAGAAACGATCTCGGCCGCCGACGTCGCTCGTGTGCGCCAGGCTGCCGACCAACGTATGGCGGGGCGCCCGGTTCACCGGATTCTCGGGTGGCGCGAGTTTTACGGTCATCGTTTCGCCCTCTCGCCTGCGACGCTAGAACCCCGCCCCGACACGGAAGTGCTCGTGGAGACTGCCGTTGCGGAAGCCGAAGCGATTATGGCGGAGAAGGGGGAGTGCCTGATCGCCGATCTGGGCGTCGGCACGGGCGCGATCGGCTTGTCGGTGCTTGCCGAGGTGCCGGGCTGCCGCTGCATAGGGGTCGATCGATCCTCGGAAGCCGTTAAGACAGCGCGGGCGAATGCCGAAGCACTCGGGCTCTCGGATCGCTACGAGGTGAGGGAAGGCGACTGGTTCGATGGAATCGAAAGCGTTTTCGATCTCATCTTGTCCAACCCGCCTTATATCCCGAGTGCGGATATCGAGGGTCTGTCGCTTGACGTGCGCATCAGCGATCCCGCGCTCGCGCTCGATGGGGGAGGGGATGGATTGGACGCCTACCGGGCAATAGCGCGAACATCGAAGGACAGGCTCGCGTCAGGTCGTGCTGTCATGCTTGAGATCGGTCAGGGGCAGGCCGAAGACGTGACTGCGTTGTTTGAGGCACAAGGCTACAGATTCGCTGGAAAACATGCAGATCTGGGCGGTATTGACCGGGTTCTTGTGCTTCGAAAGCCTTGATATCCTGTAATTTCCCTGCTTCGCAGCCATAAAGCGCAAGAAAGGGCTTGGAATTGCCGCAAAACCTGTCTACGGTCCCTGCCAGTACCGGATCGCAAGTCTTGCAAGAGATTCGATCCATCCGGTTCGGATCATTAGATGTCAAAAAGCGGCACGGGCGGACCGCAGGGCAGTCTCCGGTACGGGTTTCTTTTTCAAAACCCAATATAGCGAATGGACCCGTAAATTGCGGATCTTCGTATCGCCATGTGCGAGCCGGATGTTAGCGAATTGCGCTCTCCGGATGTTCAGGATGGTAATCAGGACTTAGGAATGAGGCCAGGACAGCAAAACAAGCGCGGTCGCGGGCGTAATGGCGGCGGTAACAACAACAACCGCAAGGGCCAGAACCCGCTCTCCAGAACCTATGACAGTTCAGGTCCGGACGTAAAAATCCGCGGTACTGCGCAGACGGTCGCCGACAAGTACATGTCGCTTGCGCGTGATGCGCAAAGCTCCGGCGACCGGGTGATGGCAGAGAACTATCTCCAGCACGCAGAGCATTACAACCGCATCATCGCAGCCGCTCAGGCACAGATGCAGGAACGCCATCAGCGCGACGACCGGGACCAGTCCCGCGACGACGACAATGACGACAACGATACCAACGACAATTCGGGCAGGAACACCCAGGCGTCTGGCAACCAGAATGCCAAGGCTTCGAACGATTCCCCGGACAATTCCGACAATGACGGTAACCAGGCCGGCAACTCGGATGAGAATTCCGGTGGTGGTCGCAGCCGGCGTCAGCCGCGCCAGCGTCAGGAGCGCAAGCCGTTCGATCCGGATGCGCCGCAGCCGGTGATCGAAGGTGTGCCCGCCGAAGTGGCGCTGGAAGACGAATCCGGCGACGGAGCGGGCAAGACCCGCCGTCGCGGCCGTCCGCGCCGCGCAAAGGCGTCGGAAGGCGAAGATAACGGCAACACTGCCGAGAAGAGCCAGACTCCCGAGGCAACTGCCGCGGAATAAGATCCGGCCTCTGTGAAAAGCCCGGCCTTCGTGGCCGGGTTTTCTTTTGCACTTATTGCGCGACCCCATCCCTCCCAAAGAAGATCGCTTTCCCTTTCGCTTCATCATGAGACGGAGATGGATGATGTGCGACCACATGCATGTGGTGACCGGAGGTCCCGGCTCCGGCAAAACAAGTCTTATCGAGGCACTTAAGCTGCGGGGTATTGCAACGATGCCCGAAGCAGGGCGTGCAATCATACGCGACCAGGTCAGGATTGGCGGTACGGCCCTGCCGTGGGCTGACCGTGCAGCGTTTGCCGATCAGATGCTCGGCTGGGAACTCAGGTCCCATGCCGAAGCCTCAGCCAATCCAGACCCCGTCATTCTCGACCGCGGTGTCCCGGATGTGATCGGCTACCTGACACTTTGCGGCTTGCCGGTTCCTTCGTGGATGGAGGAGGCGGCGAGGCTGTTCCGCTACAATCGCCGGGTCTTCATTGCGCCTTTCTGGCCCAAGATCTTTGCCCGGGATACGGAGCGCAAGCAGGATCCCGCAGAGGCCGAGGAGACGTGTGAGGTTATGAAGACGACCTATGGCCGGCTCGGCTACGACATCGTCGAGCTTCCGTTCGAGTCTGTCGAAGACCGGGCGGATTTTGTGCTCCGCGCTCTACGGCCCTAAGTCGCTTCGGAACTGATGGAAGAGTCTTTTTTCTTCCTCTGGATACTTTTCGCGCCTCGCTCCAATCCCCATATCTTCATTAACAACAGAGGTCTGCCGCTTGAGGGGGCCTTTCCGGAAGTTTTGTTCGCGCGCCTGTTGGGCGTGAACATTCAATGGAGCGACATATGAATATCGAGAAATATTCGGAACGAGTCCGCGGATTCATCCAGTCCGCACAATCCTGGGCCCTTGCAGAGGGCCATCAGCAGTTCACTCCCGAACATATGCTGAAAGTCCTGCTCGACGACGATCAGGGCATGGCGGCATCGTTGATCGAACGCGCCGGCGGTCGTCCTGCTGACGCGCGCCTCGCCAATGACGCAGCCTTGGCCAAACTTCCCAAGGTATCGGGCGGAAACGGCCAGCTCTATCTGTCCCAGCCCATCGCCAAGGTATTCACTACTGCCGAGGAAGCCGCCAAGAAGGCCGGTGACAGTTTCGTCACGGTGGAACGCCTGCTTCAGGCGCTTGCCATCGAAAGCTCGGCCTCGACGTCGAAGACGCTTTCGGGCGCCGGCGTCACCGCGCAATCGCTCAACCAGGCGATCAACGATATCCGCAAGGGCCGCACGGCCGATTCGGCCTCGGCCGAAGAGGGTTTCGACGCGCTGAAGAAATATGCCCGCGATCTCACCGCGGTCGCCCGCGAGGGCAAGCTTGATCCGGTGATCGGGCGTGACGACGAAATCCGTCGTACGATCCAGGTGCTGTCGCGGCGCACCAAGAACAACCCGGTCCTGATCGGTGAACCCGGCGTCGGCAAGACGGCAATCGCGGAAGGTTTGGCGCTCAGGATCGTCAATGGCGACGTGCCGGAATCGCTCAAAGACAAGCGGCTGATGGCGCTCGACATGGGCGCGCTGATTGCCGGCGCGAAATATCGCGGTGAGTTCGAGGAACGCCTGAAGGCCGTTCTCTCCGAGATCGAGGCCCATAACGGCGAGATCATCCTGTTCATCGACGAGATGCACACGCTCGTGGGTGCCGGCAAGGCCGATGGCGCAATGGATGCGTCCAATCTGCTCAAGCCGGCTCTTGCCCGCGGCCAGCTGCATTGTGTGGGTGCCACGACGCTCGACGAGTACCGCAAGCACGTCGAAAAGGACGCCGCCCTTGCCCGCCGGTTCCAGCCGGTCATGGTCGAGGAGCCGACGGTCGAAGACACGATCTCGATCCTGCGCGGGCTCAAGGAAAAATACGAGCAGCACCACAAGGTGCGGATCTCCGATTCGGCGCTCGTCTCGGCGGCCATGCTGTCGAACCGCTACATCACCGACCGGTTCCTGCCGGACAAGGCGATCGATCTGGTCGATGAATCGGCGGCTAGGCTCCGCATGCAGGTGGATTCCAAGCCCGAGGAGCTCGACGAACTCGATCGTCGCATCATGCAGCTCAAGATCGAGCGGGAAGCGCTGAAGAAGGAAACCGACCAAGCGTCGCGCGATCGTCTCGACAGGCTCGAGAAGGATCTGTCGGGTCTTGAGGAAAGTGCCGATGCGCTGACCGCAAAGTGGCAGTCCGAAAAACAGAAGCTCGGACTTGCCGCCGATCTCAAGACACGTCTCGACGCGGCCCGCAACGAACTCGCCATTGCCCAGCGCAAGGGTGAATTCCAGCGTGCCGGCGAGCTTGCCTATGGCGAGATCCCGAAGCTTGAGGCCGAACTTGCCGAAGCCGAGAAGCAGGGCGAAGACACGGCCGGCGGCATGGTCGAGGAGACCGTGTCCCCCGATCACATCGCCCATATCGTCTCGCGGTGGACCGGTATTCCGGTCGACAAGATGCTGGAAGGCGAACGAGAGAAGCTGTTGCGGATGGAAGACGAGATCTCCGCCCGCGTGGTGGGGCAGGGCGAAGCGGTGCAGGCCGTTTCCAAGGCCGTTCGCCGTGCGCGTGCCGGTCTTCAGGATCCCAACCGGCCGATCGGCTCCTTCATCTTCCTCGGCCCCACCGGCGTCGGCAAGACGGAGCTGACCAAGGCGCTCGCCGATTTCCTCTTCGACGACGAGACCGCGATGGTGCGTGTGGACATGTCGGAATACATGGAGAAGCACTCCGTGGCCC
>CEQK01079643.1_pt1 | contig 16996 bp, 17 predicted proteins | sample 531051 | NCBI WGS metagenome assembly CEQK01 (sample SAMEA2621229, study PRJEB7988) | marine metagenome | biome: marine biome (ENVO:00000447); feature: deep chlorophyll maximum layer (ENVO:xxxxxxxx); material: "saline water (ENVO:00002010), including plankton (ENVO:xxxxxxxx)" | depth 150 m
CTTCACGTAGCCTGCCGTTATTACGGCAGGTGCGATGCCTGATTCGACATAAATATTGGGCAATATAAAAAACTCCAACTTTTTTAAAAAAAACATTAAAGCTCCCCAAAACCCTGCCGATACCCTTTTTGAGAGGAAAATTTAACCAGGCTAAACACGAAGCCGAAACAATTCCTCACGCTTGGCGACACAAACGAAAACCAAGCTTTAAAGAAGGTAACTGAGGAGCATTATTATGCCATTATATGTAAACACTAACGTCAGCTCATTGAACGCACAGCGTCAGCTGATTAGCTCAGGTAACTCGCTTGACCAAGCTTTTCAACGTTTGTCGTCAGGCTTCCGTATCAACAGCGCGTCTGATGACGCTGCGGGCTTACAGATTTCAAACCGACTTGAATCTCAGGTTCAGGGTTTAAATCAGGGCAACCGTAATGCCAACGATGGTATCTCTTTGGCGCAAACCGCTGAAGGTGCTTTGGACGAAGTAACGAATACATTCCAGCGCGTCCGTACCTTAGCGCAACAAGCAGCGAATGGTTCGAATACGGATGAAGATCGCTTGGCTATTCAGGAAGAAATCCGCGTCCTTATGGACGAGGTTAACCGTATCGCTGAAGACACCACGTTTGGTGGGCAGAACCTCCTCAACGGTAGCTACGACGCGAAGTTTCAAGTTGGTGCTGATGCGAACCAGACTATAGACTTTACGATGAAAACTGTTGGAACTTCTGGCTCCATGTCTGGGCAAGGCGGCTTCACGTTGTCTGGTATTGCTAACGCTGTAAGTGATGTAGTTAATAACTTTTCAACCGTTTATGATTCAGCAAACGGATTCGCTGCAGCGAATACAGCAACCTTTACTACTGTATATGTTGCGTCAACTATATCAGTATCTACTCAGGAAAAAGCTCAAGAAGTTTTGGCTGGAATGGATTCTTTAATTGCAGTAGTAGACAAGAAGCGAGCGGAACTAGGTGCCGTGCAAAATCGTTTTCAGTCGACTATTCGTAACCAAGGCAATGTCGCTGAAAATTTAGAAGCAGCAAAATCACGTATTAAAGATGCTGATTTTGCAGCGGAAACGGCAAAGCTAACTCAAGCTCAGATTTTGCAGCAGGCTTCCCAGACTATTTTGGCGCAAGCAAATCAGCGACCACAGGCAGCCCTTCAGTTATTAGGTTAATAGTGCAGTGTAGCATGATAGCAACCGGAGTTTATAACTCCGGTTTTTTTATGAAAAAAGCAAAAAGCGGCTAAAGTTTGCCGCTTTTAGGCCGTTATGTTGGTAGAGAGCTATTTTGTGTTCTGCCAAAGAGAATAGCTCAAACAAACTAAGGAGCCTTATTATGCCATTATATGTAAACACTAACGTCAGCTCGTTGAACGCTCAGCGTCAGCTGATCAGCTCAGGTAACTCGCTTGACCAAGCTTTTCAACGTTTGTCGTCAGGTTTCCGCATCAACAGCGCTTCAGATGACGCTGCGGGCTTACAGATTTCGAACCGTCTTGAATCTCAAGTACAGGGTTTAAACCAGGGGAACCGTAATGCGAACGACGGTATCTCGTTGGCACAAACCGCCGAGGGAGCCCTAGATGAAGTCACAAATACCTTTCAGCGCGTCCGGACACTAGCACAACAGGCAGCAAACGGGTCGAACACTGATGAGGATCGCCTAGCTATCCAAGAAGAGATCCGTGTCTTAATGGAAGAAGTCAACCGTATTGCTGAGGATACCACTTTTGGTGGGCAGAATTTGCTTAACGGGGAGTACGAAGCCAAGTTTCAGGTCGGTGCTGATGCAAATCAAACAATAGATTTCACGATGAAGTCCGTTGGAACGTCTGCTTCTATGTCAGGTCGAGGTGGTTTTACGCTATCAGGTATAGCAAATGTCGTGGATGAGGTCGTAGCTGATGCTGATAAAGTATTCTCTTCATCAAATGGCTTTAGCGCTGGGTTCAGTGGAAGCAATGATTTTTCATCGATCTATCAAGCAGATTCAATTTCCGTATCTACTCAAACTAAAGCCCAAGCTGTTTTGGCAGGCATGGACTCTCTGATTGCTGTCGTCGATAAAAAGCGAGCAGAGTTAGGTGCTGTTCAAAACCGCTTCCAGTCAACAATACGCAACCAGGGCAATGTTGCAGAAAATTTAGAAGCAGCAAAATCACGTATTAAAGACGCTGATTTCGCAGCGGAGACTGCAAAACTGACCCAGGCTCAGATATTACAACAGGCGTCGCAAACTATTTTGGCCCAAGCCAATCAGCGACCTCAGGCTGCACTGCAGCTGCTCGGATAATTGATATTTCATTCATACTTTATTTTTAGAAGCCGAACTGATGCTCGGTTTTTTTTATTAAAGAATATATTCAGTTTGCCGATACATGAATTAAGCACAGTTTTACAGGCATAAAGCCTGTTTTCAAATAAGGGGAAATAACTATGCCTTTATACGTAAACACCAACGTCAGTTCACTAAATGCACAGCGTCAGCTGATCAGCTCAGGTAACTCGCTTGACCAAGCCTTCCAACGTCTGTCCTCAGGCTTTCGCATCAACAGCGCTTCTGATGATGCTGCAGGCTTACAGATTTCAAATCGTCTTGAATCTCAGGTGCAGGGTTTAAACCAAGGGAATCGGAACGCAAACGACGGCATTTCTCTCGCTCAGACCGCTGAAGGTGCTTTAGACGAAGTAACCAATACGTTTCAGCGTGTACGTACTTTGGCTCAGCAAGCAGCAAACGGATCAAACACTGATGAAGACCGGCTGGCAATTCAAGAAGAAATTCGTGTCCTAATGGACGAGGTGAACCGTATTGCTGAGGATACAACTTTTGGCGGGCAAAAATTATTGGATGGCTCTTATACTGCAAAGTTTCAAGTAGGGGCTGATGCGAACCAAACCATTGACTTTTCTATGACAAGTGTGGGAGGAAACACCATAGGTGATTTCACCATATCAGGGATTGCGACTATTGCATCAAACATAGCCGGAGAGAGTTTAACATCCATAAATGGTGGCACAGATACATTTGCTAACGTATATGATGCTACTGGTATCTCTGTCTCGTCACAGGAAAATGCTCAGAACGTACTTGCAGGAATGGATACTCTTATCGCTGTTGTTGATAAGAAGAGAGCTGAATTAGGTGCGGTCCAAAACCGTTTCCAGTCAACAATTCGTAACCAAGGTAACGTTGCAGAAAACCTTGAAGCAGCTAAGTCTCGCATCAAAGATGCTGACTTCGCAGCAGAAACAGCGAAGCTGACTCAGGCACAGATTCTGCAACAGGCTTCGCAGACTATCCTTGCTCAGGCGAATCAGCGTCCACAGGCTGCACTGCAGTTACTTGGATAATAATTCCAGCGACTTAGTCGTTTATAAAAAAACCAGAGCTTCTGCTCTGGTTTTTTTGTGTCGTGCGCCGGGCATGGCGCGTAGCGCCTTGATGGGCGCTGTTTCTGTACAGGTGGTGCTGGCAGAATGACTTGGAGGTGAAAGTCCTCTGTGAGCCCGGTAAGGGGAATCACTAGCTGAACCGCAAGGGTGTCCATCGCGAGGTGGAATCTGAAGGAAGCGGGAAGCAAAACACTGGCCTGACGAACAGAAACTGCATACGAGGCGGTCATAGTGGGTGAGGTAGCGACTATTACTAAAGCCCAATACTTACACGGAAGCTATGGACGTAGATGCGGCAGGCATAAGTGTGAAGGTCACGCGTATTACCTCGGGAGGTCTGTGACTCTGCCTAAGGCTACTGATGCTGTGAAGTATCAGGATGGAGGCACAGAAGTCAGCCGATGCCGTAGTAGGTTGGACACCGCCAACCGAAGGGCTGAACATAGGTTATGGTTTGGAGCCTGCTGATTCGATGATGCGATTACCACAGCAAGAGCGAAATGTTCACCCGAGCCGAAACGCGGGGCCAGTAGCCTGCGCGGGACGCCCAGGTTGTGCAGTGCATCACGGCATCAGCGGGAAACACTCTGAACGGTGCTGATATGGACTTAATGTCAGCGATAACCGAACGGTCAAATATGCTGCAAGCCTATCACCGAGTGTGTCGGAATAAAGGCGCTACGCGGATGACTGCAATATCTATGTCAGCAGTGAACGCGCAGCGCACAGAGTGCTGACCTCAACAACTAAGCTTCTTGAAGAGCGCCTGAAGCTTCAAGTCAATCGTGAAAAGAGTGCTGCCGATAGACCATGGAAGCGCAGCTTCCTTGGCTATACGGTATGCAGCCGGAAATACAACATCCGGCTGAAAGTGGCTGATAAGAGTGTAAAACGCTTCAAAGGCAACATCAGAGCACTACTGCGAATGGCTAAAGGCTGGAACATCCGAAAAACGGTGAGTGAGCTCGCTCCTAAACTGCGGGGCTGGATAAATTACTTCTGTCACGCGACCGCCAAAGGTATCTTTAATGAACTAGATGGCTGGCTTCGCCGCCATCTGAGAAAGATACTGTGGCGACAATGGAAGCGAGGTTTAACCCGGGCACGGATGTTGATGCGCTGAGGTATTGCGGCGGAGCGTGCGAGGCAGAGCACAACCAGTGGGCGCGGTCCATGGTGGAACTCGGGTGCCTCGCACATGAATCAGGCTGTACCGAAAAAGTTGTTTGATAGACTGGGTCTGATATCGCTAATGGACAGTTACCATCAGCTCAAATATAACTTATGAACCGCCGTGGTACGGAACCGTATGCCCGGTGGTGTGAGAGGACGGCGGGAGTGATCCCGCCTCCTACTCGATTAAAAAAAGTACAAAAAACTCTAAAGTTTCTATTACCAGAGGACGATAACAAACAAGGATAAATGTTTTAAGTGCGCTTTTGTGCTTAAATAATAAAAACAAATTAATGGTGACCATTATGGCTGAGCTAAAATTTGATAGTTCTCCAGTTGCTTACAATGCATTGACAGAGAAAAGCCTTCCTTTGCAAGAAAAGAACGACAAGGTAATAGACACTGTCCAGCAAATTAAGCAAGAAGGGCAAATAAAGACAGATAGTTCAAAAATCGATGAACAGTCCGTAGTCGATGTTGTCAAAGAAATGAATCAATCTGACGCTATTCGAAATACGAGCCTTCAGTTTGTTATCGAAGAACGGGGCGATCCGCCTGTGGTTAAAGTAATGGATCGAGACAGCGGTGAGATGATTCGGCAAATACCGTCAGAGCTAGTAGTGAAACTCTCTAAAGCTTTGGACGAAATGGCCGATATTAAAGGTAATACGTCAGGCTTTTTGTTTGACAAGCAAGTGTAAGGAGCGTTGATATGCCGTTATTTACTTCAGCAGGTGTAGGTTCGGGGTTAGACCTAGAAGCGATAATCTCTTCGACTTTGCAAGCAACCAACCAACCCAAACAAGCGCAATTTCAGCGTCAGGAGTCTCGTTATGAGACGGAACTGTCGGCTTTAGGTGCAGTAAAGTCGGCATTGTCAAAGTTCGACGATGTAGTTAATAAGCTAAGCGATAGCGACTTATTTGATAAGCGAGTTGCGAATTTAACACAGCCAGAATCTGGCGATTTAATTAGCTTTTCGAGTACTGATAACTCAACCAATGGCTCGTTTGATGTTGAAGTTATTGATCTTGCACAAGGCTCGCGAGTCGTGTCAGCTAATGGCGCATTTACGTCATCTGACCAAGTCGTTAATACAACTGAGAGTACTCTGAGTTTTGCTGCGGGTGATAAAAGTTTCGACCTGACTATTGCGGCAGACTCTACCCTGGAAGATATTCGTCAGCAAATTAATGATTCAGCAGATAACTTTGGTGTTACTGCAAACATTATTAATACAGGAACAGAAGCTAAGCTAGTATTTAACTCTAATGTTACCGGTACTGGTAATGACTTAAGCGTAACCAATGACAATGCTGAGCTAGACGCATTATCAACACAAGCATTTGCTGGTGGTGCTGGCGGTATGTCTATAGCATTAGAAGATCAAGCAGCAGATGCCCAGATAAAGATTGATGGTATTGTTGCGACAAGTAGCTCAAATACGTTCACAGATGTTATTCAAGGCTCAACCATTACAGCAATCAAAGAGAGTGAAAACAACGAAACCACACAAGTAGAAATAGCGCGAGACCGAGAGGGTGTAAACAAACTCATCGATGAGTTTGTCTCAGCGTATAATGGCGTAGTTGATATTATCGGCAAAGCGACAGCTTTTAATGCGGCGACTGGTGACTCAGCTCCTCTAAATGGTGACTCACTGGTTCGAGGGCTGAAAAACCAAATGGTTAATGTACTAACCAGTAATGTTGAAGGCGCAGGTGATTTTTCTAATTTATTTGATATTGGCTTAAGTCTAAATGAAGATGGCAAGCTTGAGAAAAATAATTTAGTGCTCAGTGTTGATGAAGCTATGGATCAAGATTTTAATGCGTTTGGAAAAATATTTTCAAACGAAAGTGGTATAGCGAGTCGGTTTGAAAGTTTAATGGATAACTATATTGAATCCAGAGGAGCTATTACGTTCAGAGAGGACTCTTTAAATCAAAACTTAGATCGTCTAGAAGAAGATCGACTGGATCATGATTACCGTATGCAGCAAATGGAAGCCCGTTTGCGAGAAAAGTATTCCGGTTTGGACGTGATGCTATCTCAAATGCAAAGTACACAAAGTTTTCTGTCAGCTCAGTTAGGCAATTTACCTGGTTTTGGCGGTAAAGAATAAATTCACCTATTTAGGTATTGAGGTGTGAAATGAATAAGAAGTTGAAAGGTTATACTCAGGACTCTTTGAAAGCTAGAGTTGCAGGAGCTGATCCGTATCAGCTTGTACAAATGCTAATGGCAGGAGCTTTAGATAATTTAAATTATGCTAAAGGTGCTATTGAGCGGAAAGACTTGGAGAAAAAAGCTCAATATATAAGTAAAGCTTCTAATATTATTGAGTCTTTGCGAACTGGCTTAAATATGGAGGTTGGCGGGGAAGTTGCCGACAATTTAGAGCAACTTTATTTGTATATGCTTGATCTATTAGCCGATGCTACTCGGAATAATGATCAAGATAAAGTAAGTGAAGTTCATAACTTATTAGAGCAAATAAAACGTTCCTGGGACGCGATTCCTCTTTTAGAAAAAGAGAAGGCTCTTGAACAGTCACCTATGGCAATTTAGCTTGTGATGTCACTCGACAGAGAAGAATTAATAGGGCAGCTTAAAACGTATCTAAAAACTCTAGGCGATGCCAGCGAATTGACTGAACAGCAGTATATAGAATTGCTGAAAGCAATTGAAAATGATGCTAAAACTATCTTTGAAACTCACGAGATACAAGTCGATTCACATGAAGTAGAGTTACTAAATCAAATTCTTATTAAAATTAGTGAGTCCGAAAAGCGCCTGAGAAACGAGTTAGAGGAAGTAAAAAATTCTTTATACCTTTTAAAAAGGTCGAGGTCTGCATCTGATGCATATTCAAGCAACAAAAAGTAATTTATATTAACATTGCAGAACTCTTGTGAGGCTTCATGGATACCTTATCTGAGCAATTAATAAAAATAGAAAAAAAAATTAGAAATTTACAAGAGGTTAGTGATAGTGAGAGAGAGTTTGCTGAAATTGCAAATATACGATTTCATAATAATTTAAAAGCCTTTTCTGAGTTTTACCCGAAGGTTGCTGACGAGATCGAAAAATTTCAACCAAGGGATGAATTAAAACTTCATGTCACCAAATCTGGGCACGGAAATGCAGTCGAGCCTGAGTCGGGCGTTTTACTGTACGCCGATGATCCAGTTAAGCAAGCGGTAGAACAAGTTGATAAGTCACTTTCTCAACCATCAATAAATCACATTGATTTTTCTTCGTATGCCAGCCTGAGCGATAGTGATCGTAGGTTGCATACGATTTACTTGAAGAAACTTGGTAAAGTTATAGAAAAAGTTAAGGTACAGGGAATTTCAAATGTGCCTGATACCTTCCCGACGGCCATGGTGTTTGGTATTGGTCTTGGGTACCATGTAATAGAGTTAGTAGAAAGAATTGATTTTCATAATGTTTTTCTTATTGAACCGAATTTTGAATTATTTTATCTCAGTTTATTTTGTGTGGATTGGGATAGTGTGATTAAGAGTATTAATGAGTCCAATGGTACTTTATCGTTTTACTTGGGTTCATCGTTTGAAAGTTTTATAGATGATATTTACAGTACAAGCTTATATTTTGGTGCACAAAGTGTATCAAAGAACTTTTTTTATGTTCACTACCCCTCTAAAGAAATTGAATCATTAATTCTGACCTGCCGGCAGAGACTACATGAGCTGCACTTAGGTCATGGTTTCTATAATGACGCAACGACAGCGCTAGCACATACAGAAAAAAATTTAGCTACAGGCGAGAGCAAGTTATTTTCCAAGTCCATAGATGTTTCCGAGAACAAACATAAAATCCCTGCTGTTGTGGTTGGAAATGGCCCATCCTTGGATGGAGTAATTGACATACTAAAAGAGAACCAAAGTTCCGTCATTATCATTTCAGCAGGATCTTCGCTGCAAACTCTTTTGAAACACGGAATAACTCCTGACTTTCATGTTTTAGTTGAACGGACAAAAAGCACCTATGACGTTGTTGTTAATACAGTCCCAAAAGAAATATTAGAGAAAATAAACTTATTAACACTGACACTTATATACCCGGAAGTAACTAATTTATACGGGTGGGTGGGCATGACGGGAAAAGGGCGGGATGCGAGTGTATCATTACTAAATTTAACTTTACTAAATGAAGACAATAGAAGCGTTCCGATAGCTCCTTATGGTAATCCTTTAGTATCCAATTTAGCATTGAGTTATGCAGTACTGCTTGGATTTAAAGACATTTACCTTATGGGTGTGGACAATGCGTATTCCCTAGATGGATTGCATCACTCAAAATCTAGTGATCACTATAAAGGGAAACTAACGAATATAAAACAAGCTCCGGCTAAAAGAGATATTGAAGGAAATTTAGGTGGGAGCTTAAAGACTACAGAACTCTTGGCAATGTCATGTCACCAGATGGGACGATTGTTGACGAACCCGATATCAAAAAATGTCACTTGTTACAATGTAGGTCACGGGGCCAAAATAAAAGGTGCTCTACCACTAGCTCCTAGACACATACTCATTGAACCTAGCCCTATAGAGGCAAAACAAGCGCTTATTGATGAGATTAAAAACAATTTTACAAGCGTCTCGGTGCGGACAATGGAGCATTATCTGGACTTAAATTTCTTTCAAAATTTGTGTTCTGATGTCATCGAAATTGCAAGTTCAGAAGTCAAGGATAGAGCAGAAGCGTTAGATAGTATCAGAAAACAGTATCGCTATTTAACGGCATATCGGGGTACGAAGTATGAGCACCTTATGTTTGTTCTTGAAGGAGAAATGCTATATTTCCATTGTCCGCTAATATCAATTTTATATTCGTCGGATGATTCGGAAGAGTGCCTTGAAAAATACTTAGAAGCTAATGATGTTTGGCTGGAGGCTTTAAGAGCGATTAAGAAAGGCTTTAAAAACGACTGGCTGACACTGTGCGACTTGTCATGGGAGCCATCTTAAACTAATATCTCTGTATTGTTCTAACGTTGGAAGCGACTTAGCATGTTGAATAACAAAACGATTTTGGTTACGGGAGGGACAGGTTCATTTGGACATAAATTCATTCCAATGACTTTAGAGAAATACAACCCTAAAAAAATTATTATTTTTTCCCGTGATGAAATGAAGCAGTGGGAGATGGCAAAGCTGTTTCCAAAGGATGAACGTCTGCGCTTTTTTATTGGGGATGTACGAGACAGAAACCGTCTTTATCGAGCGCTAGACGGTGTTGATTATGTGGTGCATGCAGCGGCAACTAAAATTGTTCCGACAGCTGAATATAACCCTTTCGAATGTGTGAAAACTAACATTCATGGTGCGATGAATGTTATTGACGCAGCTATTGATAAGGGTGTTAAGGGAGTGGTGGCTTTATCTACGGATAAGGCCAGCAGTCCGGTAAACTTGTATGGCGCTACTAAGCTTGCCTCGGATAAATTATTTGTGGCTGGTAACTCATACGCAGGTGGTCAACAAACAAAATTTTCGGTCGTCCGTTATGGCAATGTCATGGGATCTCGTGGTTCGGTTATTCCATTTTTTATGTCAATTCGCGATACCGGTACCTTGCCTATTACCGACGAACGTATGACGCGTTTTATGATTTCGCTTGAACAAGGGGTAGAGCTTGTTTGGCACGCCTTTGAGGATATGGTTGGTGGTGAAATTTACGTAAAAAAAATCCCGTCCATGAAAGTGATTGACGTAGCTCGAGTAGTAGCTCCAGAAGCTAGGCTCGAAGTGGTCGGTATTCGTCCAGGTGAGAAGCTGCATGAGCAAATGATTGGCTTTGAGGATTCGCCATATACATACGAGTATCCCGAACATTTTAAAATTCTGCCTGCCATTCACAATTGGGATAAGGATTCCGATCGCATTAAAGATGGTCAAAAGGTTACGGATGGTTTTATCTACTCAAGTGATAATAATAAAGAATGGATGAGCGACGAAGCTCTGCAACAATGGCTCGATAGTAACTATGAGCAAATCGGTAAAATCTGATGATACCTTATGGCAAGCAGGATATTCAGCAATCCGATATTGATGCGGTTGTGGAGGTTTTAACGTCGGGCTTTCTGACTCAAGGTCCTAAGGTGCCGGCATTTGAGTCCGCTGTTGCCCGAAAAGTCGGCTCGAAGTATGCGTTAGCGGTGAATAGTGCAACCTCAGCGCTGCACATCGCCTGCTTGGCGTTAGGGCTCGGCAGAGGCGACTGGCTTTGGACGACGCCAGTGACTTTCGTTGCTTCTGCAAATTGTGGTTTGTATTGCGGGGCACAGATTGACTTTGTCGATATTGATCCGAAAACTTACAACATAAGTGTCTGTGCGTTAAGAGAAAAACTCGAAAAGGCCGCAACGGAAAAATGCCTGCCTAAAGTACTGGTCGTGGTGCATTTATGCGGTCAGTCCTGTGAGATGCAGGCGATTAAAGCTTTGGCCGACAAATATGATGTAAAGATTATCGAAGATGCCTCGCATGCTATTGGTGGTAAATACCAAGGCGAGTATATCGGTAACGGCCGCTACAGTGATGTCACCGTGTTTAGTTTCCACCCGGTAAAAATCATTACCACTGCTGAAGGGGGGATGGCGCTGACGAACAGTGATAAGCTTGCGATAAAAATGAATTTGCTGCGAAGCCATGGAATTACCCGTGACCCTGAGCTTATGACACATGAGCCCGATGGATCCTGGTATTATCAGCAGATAGACTTAGGATTTAACTACCGAATGACGGAGCTTCAGGGGGCGCTTGGCTTAAGCCAGATAAAACGGCTGGACGAATATGTTGCGAGACGGCATGCTCTGGCTAGGCGTTATGATATGCTTCTTGAAAAACTGCCCGTTACCTGTCCATATCAACACCCAGATAGTTACTCTGGCATGCATTTGTATGTTATTCGCCTGAATTTCAACGAATTGTCTGCTAGCCACAAAGGGGTGTTTGAGTCACTAAGAGCGCAGGGGATCGGTGTTAACTTGCATTACATTCCGGTGCATACGCAGCCGTATTATAAAAAACTTGGCTTTAGCGCGGAGGACTTTACTGAATCCATGTCTTATTACCGAGAAGCCATTAGCCTTCCTATGTTTCCAACAATGACTGAGCGAGAGCAAGATTTAGTCGTTGACGCTTTGAAGAAGGCTCTGAATCAATGAAATTAGCATTAGGCTCGGCTCAATTTGGTGTTGATTACGGCGTTTCCAATCGGTTCGGAAGAGTAGCGCCGGAAATGGTTCAAAGGGTTTTGTCGTTAGCGGCCGAGCTGGGTATAGGGACTTTAGATACTGCGGCGGCTTACGGTAAATGTGAAAGTATCCTTGGAGCTAATAATTTACAGCCTTTCAATATTGTATCGAAGGTTATCCCACGAGACAGATTTAAAGAGCCTGCTAGAAAATGGATACGGAACAGCATTAGCGAATCATTATCGAATTTAAACGTATCATCGCTTTATGCGCTTTTATTGCACCGAGCTGATGATTTGCTTGGTGATGATGCCGAGATTGTGTATCGCGAGCTACTGTCTTTAAAATATGAAGGGTTTGTTAAAAAAGTAGGGGTGTCGGTTTATACGCCAGAAGAAGTAGATAAAATCTTTTCAAGGTTTAAGCTCGATATTGTTCAAGCTCCCATGAATATAATAGATCGACGTATGCAGTTAAGTGGTTGCCTTGAACGATTAAAGCAAGCTGGCGTTGAAGTACATATTCGCTCAGCGTTTTTGCAAGGTTTGCTACTTATGGAACCAAATCAAAGACCCTCTTATTTTTCACCATGGCAGGGTGTGTTGTCAAATTTTGACCAATGGGTAAAAGACAACAAGCTCTCAAAAGTAGAAGCGTGTCTCGGCTTCCTGAACTCACAAAATGCTATCGATAGAATTGTTGTTGGCGTGCAAAACACGACTCAGCTACATGAATTAGCTTTAAGTGCCAGTCTAGCAAAGATAGAAATCCCTGAGTACATTTCATCTTCTGATAACTACTTGATTAACCCCGCTTTATGGACAATTTGAGATGTTAAAACTTGGTGTTGTAGGTTTGTCTGAAGGGAATGGACACCCATACTCCTGGTCAGCTATTTGTAACGGCTACGATGAAAAGGAAATGGAGTTTTGTGGGTTTCCTGTAATTCCTCGTTACCTGGAACTCCAGACTTGGCCAGATAGTAAAATCCCTGGAGTCAGGGTTACCTCTGTCTGGACTCAAGATAAAGCTAGTTCAGAACATATTGCAGCAGCGACAGGCATCGAACATGTAGAACCTAGGCTCGATGATATGGTAGGGCGTATTGATGCCCTCCTACTTGCTCGGGACGACGCCGAAAACCACTACAAAAATGCAGCTCCATTTTTAAAAGCTGGAATCCCGGTTTATATTGATAAACCTATAGCCCTTTCTATTGCTGAGTTTGAGAAACTTTATGATTTGGAAGAATTTCCAGGCCAGATTTTCACTTGTTCTGCTTTGCGTTACAGCCAAGAGTTAATATTGTCTGAATCTGCGAAAAATGAGGTCGGAGAAATCAGACAAATTATTGCTTGCACCCCTAAATCTTGGGAGAAATATGCAGTGCATATTATAGAGCCGGTATTAAAACTCTTACCAAAAGATGATGAGCTAATAAGCCACAGTTTAACTTGCGAAGATGGCGGTAAGAGAACCTTAATAGTTAACTGGAAAAGCGGTATAAGGACGACCTTTTCTGCTCTAGGTGATACAGAATCACCAATCAGGGTTGATGTTATTGGTTCCTTGTCTAAAAAGCAGCTTGTATTTACTGATAGCTTCCAGGCATTTAAAGCCGGGATTAAAGATTTCATCGATGGCGTGAAAGAAAGAAGTATTAAATCACCTAAAAGTTTCAATAGAATGGTTGTTGATATCATTGAAAAGGGATGTCCATGAAGCAGACGATCTTAATAACGGGAGGGACAGGAAAATTCGGGCGAGCATTTATTGGGCATTTTATAAATAAAGGCTGGCAAGTGATTTTCACATCGACTCAACAACATCGAATAGATTGCCTTAAAAGAGACGTTGCTAGTAAAAGTCTTGAGGGCATATGTGCAGACTTTACCTCTCAGAACTCAGTTAATGAGCTCTTGGAAAAACTTGGTAATTTAGGCTATAGGGTTAATCATCTTGTCAATAATGCCCGCAGTTTACAATTTTTACGGACGAATAATAAAGGACAAACATCGCGCGATGACTTTATTGGGGAGTACCTTCTCGATGTTGTTGTTCCTTATGAACTATCAGTTGGACTGTTTAATGCTCAGGCGAATGATTTGAAAACAATTACAAATATAGGCTCTCAATACGGGCTTGTTGCATCAAACCCCAACCTTTACGAACAAGGTATGGTTTCCCCGATTCAATACGGTACAGCGAAAGCTGCATTGCAGCATTTAACAAAAGAATTAGCTGTACGTTTCGCAAAACAGAATGTTCGTGTTAACTGTGTTGCCTACGGCGGAGTTGAGGGGCGTGTTGATGATGGTTTTAAAAAAAGATACTCAAAACTCACCCCTACAGAGCGAATGTTAAGAGATTCTGAATTAGCTGGTCCTCTAGAGAACTTAATAAATGACTCTTGTAGTGCAATTACCGGCCATACCCTGGTAGCAGATGGGGGCTGGTCCTTATGGTGAAAAGAATTGCGATTATTCCTGCTCGAGGAGGGTCTAAGCGAATCCCGGGGAAAAATATTTATAAATTCCATGGAAAGCCAATGATAGCTTGGACTATTGAAGCTGCGTTAGAGTCAAGACTTTTTCACAGGGTCTTAGTGTCAACTGATTCGGTTGAAATTGCGAATGTAGCGAGGCAGTACGATGCGGAGGTACCCTTCTTGCGCGAAACTCATTGTGATGATTTTTCCACTGTTAGCGAAGCGACTGTCGCTGCGCTAAAACAAGCTCGACTCTATTGGCAGGAAGATTATGATACTGTCGTTCAGCTTATGGCTAATTGCCCTCTTCGAAACGCAAAAGATATTCTAGAGTCTGTAAAATCTTTCGAAAGCAATGAGGCAGCGTTCCAAATCAGTTGTTTTAAGTATGGCTGGATGAACCCATGGTGGGCGGCCAAGCTCGATCCCAAAGGTAAGCCTAAGCCAATTTTTGAAAGCTCTCTTTCTGCGCGCTCGCAGGACTTACCAGAACTCTACTGTCCGACTGGGGCTACATGGATCGCAAAGTCGGCAGCTCTCATTAAGAGTCATAACTTTTATGGGGAAGGACATATTTTTTATCCGATGAAATGGTCGCATTCGGTTGATATTGATGATTATGACGATTTAGCGTTTGCGGAGGTACTAGCAGTGAGCTCAAATGATAAAGTAGGAGAGTAAGCATTGAGCGTAGCATTCCGTGTCGATGCCTCAATCGAAATGGGCTCGGGTCATGTGATGCGTTGTCTGACACTGGCTGATGAGCTAAAGACAAGGGGGCATGAGTGTCACTTTATCTCAAGGCAGCAGCCGGGGGATTTAATTGAGCTCATTGAAGAGAAAGGCTATCGAGTCTATGCTTTACAGGAATGTGACGACACAGAGCTCGGTGATTTGCCTCACAGCCACTGGCTAAAAGGGGGGCAAAAGCGGGATTTTAGCGACAGCGAAGCCCTGTTAAAAACACTCCTCCCCGACTGGCTTATCGTTGACCATTACGGCATTGATGCAACATGGGAGCAGCAGGCACGGACTTACGCAAAGCGCATTCTCGTGGTTGATGATTTAGCCGACCGCCGGCATGACTGCGCTGTACTGCTGGACCAGAATCTGGGGCAAACGGATGAAATGTATCATCACCTGACGCCTCCCGAAGCCACCCTTCTGACCGGCGCACAGTATGCACTGCTGCGCCCCGAGTTTGCCCATTACCGGAAACGAAGCCTGAATGCCCGTAAAAACAACACCCCAATCGACCATATTTTAGTGACCATGGGCGGTGTGGATAAAGACAATGTCACTGCAGAGGTACTCAGTGCACTGGAGAAAAGTGCATTACGCGATGAAACACGCATTACCATCGTGCTGGGCAAGAAGGCCCCCTGGCTGTCACACGTAAAAACGCAGGTAGTGCAAAGCCGCATGAAGGTAGAGGTATTAAGCGGGGTGAATAACATGGCAGAGCTGATGAGTCAGGCAGACTTAGCCATTGGTGCCGCCGGCAGCACGTCATGGGAGCGCTGTTGTCTGGGTCTGCCAAGTATTCTCTGTGTTACAGCTCAAAATCAACGTGTTGTTTCAGAAGCCCTAAATGAAGCTGATGCTGCAATAATTATTGACGATCAAGATGTCGAAAAGGCGGTAATGCACCAAATAAACCGAATGTCAGATGGCGAAGAGCTTTTGAGAAAGTTATCAATACAATGTAGCAGGCTCGTCGACGGTAGAGGTGTATCTAGAGTAATAGATATCTTAGAAAGAGTATCGAGATAAAATGCCACTTAGAGCCATAAAAGCAAACGACTTAGAAACTATTCTTAAATGGAGAAATAGTGACGCAGTTCGCTTGAATATGTTTTCTCAGGCGACTATTACATTTGAGCAACACCGAGCTTGGTTTTCCCGTATGCAGAAGGATACGTCGTCTGTTTGGTGGCTCTACGAATGTGGGACGGGTAAAGCGTCCGGCGTCGTTTATTTTACAGATATTGATATTGAGAGCGGTACTAGTTTTTGGGGATTTTATGCGGCACCTGATTCCAAAAAGGGAATAGGCTCAGAAATGGGTAGAGAGGCTCTTAACAGAGCTTTTGCTGAATTAGGGATTCGAAAAGTATACGGTGATGTACTCGAGTTTAATGAGCGAAGCCAACGGTTTCATGAAAAGCTTGGATTCGAAAGAGAGGGCTGTATGCGTGAGCATCATAAGCTCGATAACGCTTATTATGATGTGATCCGGTACGGTATGTTAAAGAGCGAATGGAATGTAAATGGCAGTTAATAATTACATTGTGGCCAGTAGCAAAAGTTGGCACCGACCATCCTTTGAAGAGTTGAAGGGCTCTCTGCCGGGGGATTGGTTTTATGTTGAGTCTCCGCAGGCATTAGAAGAAACGCTTAAGAAAATATCGCCACGCTATATTTTCTTTTTACATTGGAGTTGGCTTGTGTCTGAATCCATCTGGTCTACGAATGAATGTGTTTGCTTTCATATGACGGATGTGCCTTACGGGCGTGGAGGAAGCCCACTGCAAAACTTAATACTTAGAGGTCACAAAAAAACAAAATTAACGGCGCTGAAAATGGTGGGTGAGCTCGATGCGGGGCCGGTATATGGAAAAAGAGAGTTGGCGTTGTCCGGTACAGCAGAGGAAATATACAAAAGCGCGGGGGTACTCAGCGTAGAGCTTATCAAATG
>CEQK01070652.1_pt1 | contig 16968 bp, 13 predicted proteins | sample 531051 | NCBI WGS metagenome assembly CEQK01 (sample SAMEA2621229, study PRJEB7988) | marine metagenome | biome: marine biome (ENVO:00000447); feature: deep chlorophyll maximum layer (ENVO:xxxxxxxx); material: "saline water (ENVO:00002010), including plankton (ENVO:xxxxxxxx)" | depth 150 m
CGAACAGACCCCCGCCGCCATCATGGTGGTCGCCGAGCTCATTGCCGACCTTCTGCCTGACGGCGTTCTCAATATCGTCAACGGCATGGGCCCGGATGTAGGCGGCCCGCTCGCCCGGTCGTCGCGCATCGCCAAGATCGCCTTTACCGGCTCGACCGAAACCGGCCGCGTTATCATGAAGGCCGCGACCGAGAACCTCATCCCCGTCACGCTCGAACTCGGTGGCAAGTCGCCCAACATCTTCTTCTCCGACGTCATGGCCGAAGACGATGCCTTCCTCGACAAGGCCGTCGAAGGCTTCGTCCTCTTCGCCTTCAACCAGGGCGAGGTCTGCACCTGCCCGAGCCGGGCACTCATCCAGGAGGATATCTACGAAGCCTTCATCGAACGCTGCATCGAACGGGTGAAGGCGATCAAGCAGGGCGATCCGCGCGACATGGAAACCATGGTCGGGGCACAGGCGAGCCGGGAGCAGCAGGACAAGATCATGTCCTATCTCCGCATCGGTGTTGAAGAAGGCGCCCAGGTTCTCGTCGGCGGCGATGCGGCTCAGATGCCGACAGAGATCGCCGGTGGCTACTACATCCAGCCGACAATCCTCAAGGGCCACAACAAGATGCGTGTCTTCCAGGAGGAGATCTTCGGGCCGGTGGTTTCGGTCACGACATTCAAGGATGAAGCCGAAGCGCTCGCGATCGCCAATGACACCATGTATGGCCTCGGCGCCGGCGTATGGACCCGCGACGGCACCCGCGCCTACCGCTTCGGACGCGACATCGAGGCCGGCCGTGTCTGGGTGAACAACTACCACGCCTACCCCGCTCACGCGGCGTTCGGCGGCTACAAGCAGTCGGGCATCGGTCGCGAGAACCACAAGATGATGCTCGACCACTACCAGCAGACCAAGAACATGCTGGTCAGCTACAATCCCAACAAGCTCGGGTTCTTCTGAGAAAGTCCTCTCCCTGGCTCGCCCCTCGGGCCAGGGATCTCGGATGCTCGAAACGTCCGCCCAGGACGAGAAAAGCCGCCGGAGTTCCCCCGGCGGCTTTTCTGCGGCAAGACGAAGTCGGAAAAATCAGGCCGAGAGCTTGGCCATCGTTTCCTCATCGACCTCGAAATTGGCATAGACGTTCTGCACATCGTCATCATCGTCGAGAACGCCGATGAGACGGAACACGGACGCAGCCTTTTCCTCGTCGACCGGGGTGGTGGTCTGCGGCTTCCAGATGGCGCGGACGGATTCAGCTTCGCCGAGCTGCTCCTCGAGCGCTTTGGAGACGTCACCGATATCCTCGAAGGCACAGGTGATCGTGTGGCCTTCTTCGTCGGACTGCACGTCTTCGGCGCCCGCCATGATGGCAGCTTCCATCATCTCGTCGGCGGTCCCCTTGTCGGCGGTGTAGACGATCTCACCAACGCGGTCGAACATGAAGCCCACCGAACCGGTTTCGCCGAGGGCGCCACCGGACTTGGTGAAAGCGGCACGCACATTTGATGCCGTGCGGTTGCGGTTATCGGTCAGCGCTTCCACGATGACGGCAACACCGCCCGGGCCGTAGCCCTCGTAACGCACTTCATCGTAGTTCTCGCCGTCATTGCCGGCGGCCTTGGAGATCGCGCGCTGAATGTTATCCTTCGGCATGGACTGCGCCTTGGCGTTCTGGATCGCCAGACGCAGGCGCGGGTTCATGTCCGGGTCAGGGGCCCCCATTTTGGCAGCGACGGTGATTTCGCGCGCCAGCTTGGAGAAGATCTTCGACCGCACGGCGTCCTGCCGTCCCTTGCGGTGCATGATGTTCTTGAATTGTGAATGGCCTGCCATGTCGGTCCCGATGGTCTCGTTTTGCAATCGGCCCGCCTTATAAGCGCCTTGCCGTCATTCGTCCAGAAGGGGCGGCCGAAGAGCTTTGCGCCCCTGCCCATGTGCAGCATCCGATCACAACGCGGTGAGGTTGTCCGCGCAACGCTTTACCCATGGTCAGCTCTTGCTATCCTGCAACTTGCCGCCCGACAGGCCAGGTTCAGGAGACACGCCATGCATGCCCTCCTCTCAACCGCGATCACCGCCGCTGCCCTCTTCATGCTCGCCGAGAGCGGGACCGCCCGCGCGCAGGACAGCATTCCGCAAGTCAGCCAATGCATGGCACTGGCTCAGGCCCTGCCCGGCGCAACCTATGCCGACCTTACCCCTGAGATGCCCCTTCCGGTCCGTCAGGCGGCTGGACCCGGCGAGGTTCACATCCGCTACGCGTCGCATTCGACCTATGTCATCACCACGCCCGCCGGCGTGACGATTGCGACCGACTTCAGCGATTGGTCGAGTGGCGGATATGTTCCCCGCGTCGCCACGATGAACAAGGCCCATTCGAGCCATTTCACGCTGACGCCCGATGAGGGGATCGAATATGTACTTCCGGGCTGGGGCTCAGAGGCCCAGCCCGCAGACCACGACCTCGTTGTCGATGATGTCTACATCCGCAACGTCACCACCGATATCCGCGCCTACGGGGCGATGGAAGCGGACGCCAATTCGATCTTCATCTTCGAGGTCGCCGATCTCTGCATCGGCCATCTCGGCCACCTGCACCATCCGCTCGAGGACACGCACTATGCGAAAATCGGACGGCTCGACATCGTCATGGTCCCCGTCGATGGCGGACTGACGCTGAGCCATTCGGCCATGACGGACATTCTCAAGCGGCTGCATACCTCGATCGTCCTGCCCATGCACCGGCGCGGCCGACCGCTCTCGCAGTTCATCACCATGATGGGCGATGGTTTCGAGACCGATTACCGGCTGGATGACGGTTTCACGGTGTCACTGAGAACCCTGCCGCGCCGCCCGACGATAATCGTGCTACAGGGTGTGTGAACAACACAGGGAGCGGACATGAGCGGGGACGAAAAATCTCAAGAAGGCGTTTGGGGACCACCACGCCGTGGTGTAGCAGGCAAGACCGGCACTCACCAGATCGTATTCAAGAACGGCGCAGTGGTGACACTTCCGAAAACCAAGCTGTCTTTCACGCAGCCCGGGAATTTCCCGAAATTTGCGGCCACCATGGGCCAAGGTGGCGATCAGCGCGTCAGTTGGGGCGGCGATGGAAAAGAAATCGACCCGGCCGACATTGTGGCGATCTTTCGGATCGATGAGGATCTCAACAGCTGACGCGCGAAGAAGCGGCGATCAGTTCCAGAACTCCGGAACGGTCTCGCTCAGGCGCGGACCGATCCGGAGCGGCGCGATCTTTTCGGCAAGGCCCGTGCGATCGGAAATTTCGACACCGACGCCGCAGATCGTGGCCGGGCCGTTCGCGGCCTCGAACTTTCCCTTGGAAAGACGGGTGATGAACCGGTTGAGAGGCTCTTCCTTGTCCATGCCGAGCGAGGAATCATAGTCGCCGCACATGCCGGCATCCGACATGTAGGCGGTGCCTCCGTTCAGGATCATCGCGTCGGCAGTCGGCACATGGGTGTGGGTACCGACGACGAAGCTCGCACGACCATCGACGAAATGGGCAAAGCACATCTTTTCGGACGTCGCTTCGGCATGGAAATCGAAGACCACGGCATCGGCCTGCTCGCCGAGCGGGCATGCGTCGAGGATTTTTTCGCCGCATCCGAAAGGATCATCGAGATCGGGATGCATGAAAACACGGCCCATGATGTTGGCGACGAGAATACGCGCGCCGTTGCGGGCGGTGATAAGGTTGGAGCCGCGACCGGGCGTGCCGTCCGGGAAGTTCGCCGGACGCAGGAAGGTATCGTAGCGCTCGGCGAAACCCAAAGCTTCGCGCTGGTCGAAGACGTGATTTCCGGTGGTCACCACGTCTGCGCCCGCATCGATCGTCTGTTTGAAGATATCCTCGGTGATACCGAACCCGCCGGCGGCATTTTCGCCATTGACGATCACGAAGTCGAGCTTGAGATCCTTGATCAGCCCCGGAAGCTTGTCGAAGACCGCATTGCGGCCCGAGCGACCGACCATGTCGCCCAGAAACAGAAGTCTCATGTCTCGTCCTAACCTTTTTAGGGAATTCTCTATACCCCTGTCGGAAATGAACGCAAACCTGTCTCCGTGATCAATTCGTCGAGCGGAACGTCGTGATCTTCTGCAGGAATGGCGTCGATCGCCTGGGTTTCGAAAGCTGTCCCGATCAGCCGGACAGTGCGCCCTTTCGCCTTGAGGCGCGCGATCGCCCGGTCGTAATGCCCGGCACCGTAGCCCAACCTGTTCCCAACCGGATCGAACCCCGCAAGCGGCATCAGCATGATGTCTGGATCGAGCACGTCAGCGTCTGCGCCGGGCCCTATGGTGCCGAAACCGGTATCGACCAGTTCGACGCCGCGCACGAAATCACGGAATACGATCGTCTCGCGATCGAGGACGACAGGCAGGCAGAGCCGCGCACCGCGATCGCGCAACGCAGCCATGAGCGGCCTGAGATCCGGCTCCGAGCGGATCGGCAGGAAACCGGAGATAACGGTGCCGGGATCGAATGAAATGTGCGCCACCGCGTCCGCCATGGCGAGGCTCTTCTCGATGCGCTCCGAAACAGCGAGCGCGTCGCGGCGCGCCAGCACCTGCTTGCGCAATTCCCTCTTCGCCGCCTTGCTTCCATCGTACATGAAGTTCCTCCGGATCGGTATTGCGGAGGTGTGCGACGACAGCTTCGGGCTGTCAACGTCCGGCAATGAGGACTGAAGGGACCAGGGTTCGAAAGAGGCTAGGTCCGAGGTTGCGCCTCGACGCCCTTGAGGAATATTGAAATGGCGAGCTTTCGCCGATCTGCCTTGTCCTCGGTATCCTCCAGGGTGGCATCCGGATCGAGCAATAGTCGCAGTGGGCTCTCGAGCGCCATGTCGGTCAGAAGGACCGCATGGTCGCGCGCGTCCGATACGGCTATGGCCAGCCCGCCGCGCCTGATCTCGGCCACGAGTTCATTCTCGACCATGTCGTAAAGGCGCCCCATGCAGACGAGGTGGATCTGCCGGCCAAGAGATGGATAGTCACGTGCCGACGAAATGACTGCGCGCAACATCTCCACCGATTGTCGTGCCGAAGTTCTGGGAAGATTGAAGGTGAAAAGCTCTTCCAGCCGCTGAGCGAGAGAGAGTTCTTTCTGCGCCGGGGTCAGCGGGGCCAGCATGAGCTGGGAGCGACGTACGAGACACTCTGCGAAAAGCGCCTCCCGACTTTCAAAAACTTCGTAGACAGTGCGTTTGGACATACCCGCGCGTTTGGCGACGGCATCCATGCTCGTGCGCGTAAGCCCGCACTCGACCATGAAATCCTCGACCGCGTCGAGAATAAGATCCCGGCGCTCCTCGGCTTCCATCTGCAGCGGCCGTCCCTTCCGGACAGCCCTTTCACCATCGCACCCGCCTGCGCAATTCATGGTAAGATCTTGTGCCTCCTGATTTCACATTGCATCGCACAAATCGCTTTACAAAACTACCCCGTTTTCTTATTTGTAGGTCACAAATTTCAGAAATCTCCCGCCTCCCGGAGCTCAATAATGCATATTCGCCCCTTGTCCGCGCGGCTCGCCGCCGTCGCCATGGCCACTCTCTTTGTCTCGTCTCCGGTCCGCGCTCAACAGGCAGGCGGCGAACGGCCGCCGCAGGCCGTGACCGTCGTCACGCTGAAAGCGCAAGACACCACCCTGACCTCCAATCTTCCCGGCCGCGTCGCAGCCTCGCGCACTGCCGAAGTCCGGCCGCAGGTGTCAGGCATCATCACCGAGCGGCTTTTCGAGGAAGGTTCAGCGGTCAAGAAGGGTGACGTTCTCTACAAGATCGACGCGGCAAGCTACGAAGCATCGGTCGCCGCCGCCAGGGCAAGCCTGGCGCAGGCAGAGGCGACTTTGGAAAACGCAAAGCGCGAAGCGGATCGCCAGCAGGCGCTCCTCGATCGTTCGGTGGTATCGCAGCAGGAAGTCGACAGCGCCGATTCCGCGCGCCAGACGGCAGCCGCCGCAGTCCAGGTCGCCGAAGCCAAGAAGCTTTCCGCGGAAATCGATCTCGAACGCACGACAATTCGTGCGCCTCTCGACGGTACGGCCGGCTTCAGCCAAGTCACTCAGGGTGCCCTTGTCACCTCCGGCCAGGGCACCGCGCTCACCACGATCCGTGCGCTCGACCCTGTCTATGTCGACGTCACCCAGTCCTCGGCCGAAATTCTCGCATGGCGCCGCAATGGGGGCGGCTATGAAGACACCAACATCGACGAAACAGTCACATTGCACCTCGCCGACGGCAGCGAATACGAGCATACCGGCAAGCTGTCCGCAGCCGAGCCTTACGTGAACGAGCTCACAGGTGTGGTGGTGCTGCGTCTCGAATTTCCCAATCCCGAGGAGCTTCTTCTGCCGGGCATGTATGTGCAGGTGGAAATGCCTCAGGGTGTCCTCAAGGATGCGATCCTCGTGCCGCAGGAAGGCGTGACCCGCGACCGTCGCGGCCAGCCGATCGCCATGATCGTCAATGCCGACAACAAGGTCGAACAGCGCCAGCTCACAATCCGGCGCGACCAGGGCAACCAGTGGGTCGTGACCGACGGTCTTTCGGCCGGCGACAAGCTGATCGTTGCGGGCTTCCAGAAGATTGCCCCAGGCGCAACAGTCACCCCGGAGGAGCGCACCTCCGAAACCGAAGCTCCGGCTGAACCGGAAAAAGCTGCTGCGGACAAGTCCGCGGCCGCTGAGTGAACTGAAGAAGCCGGAGCAGCATAATGGCGCGTTATTTTATCGACAGGCCCGTTTTCGCGTGGGTCATCTCGATCCTCATCATGGGGATCGGCCTGTTGTCGATCCTCACCCTTCCGATTGCCCAGTACCCGGAGATCGCACCGCCTTCGGTCAGCATTTCGGCGAATTACCCCGGCGCGTCCGCTGAGACGGTCGCCAATACGGTCACCCAGATCATCGAGCAGCAGATGACGGGCCTCGACGGCATGCGTTACATGTCTTCCAGTTCGACCTCGGCAGGCACCGCCTCGATCACATTGACCTTCGAAACCGGTACCGACCCTGATACTGCGCAGGTGCAGGTCCAGAACAAACTTGCCCAAGCCACGGCGCTTCTGCCTGAAACCGTGCAGCGCCAGGGCGTGCGGGTCCAGAAGTCGTCCTCCTCCTTCATGATGGTGATCGCACTGATCTCGGAAGATGGACGCCTCGACCAGGCAGACCTGTCGGACTACATGAACTCGAACCTCGTGGATACGTTCAGCCGTATTACGGGCGTGGGCGGCGTGCAGGTCTTCGGTGCACAATACGCCATGCGCATCTGGCTTGATCCAGCCAAGCTCTCCGCATTCGAAATGACCCCTTCCGATGTGGTTTCGGCCGTTTCATCGCAGAACGCCCAGATCTCCGCCGGCGCATTCGGCACCCTGCCAGCGGTGGACGGCCAGCAACTCAACGCCACAATCACCGCACAGTCGCTTCTTTCGACACCGGACGACTTCCGCAACATCGTGCTTCGCGCGGAAGCGGATGGCGGCCTCGTTCTTCTGCGCGATGTTGCGCGCGTGGAGATTGGCGCCGAGAACTATTCCACCATCGCCCGTTTCAACGGCAAGCCGTCTTCGGGTATGGCGATCCAGCTCGCCACGGGCGCCAACGCGCTCGACACCTCGGAACTTGTTAAAGCGAAAATTTCCGAGTTCGAGCAGTACTTCCCGGAAGGCGTGAGCTACGTCATCCCCTATGACACGACCCCGTTCGTCCAGATCTCGATCGACGAGGTGGTCAAGACGCTGATCGAGGCAATCGTTCTCGTCTTCTTCGTGATGCTTCTGTTCCTGCAGAACATCCGTGCGACCCTGATCCCGACCTTCGCGGTTCCGGTCGTCATTCTCGGCACTTTCGGGGTGTTGGCGCTCGCAGGCTTCACGATCAACACGCTGACCATGCTGGCCATGGTGCTCGCCATCGGCCTTCTCGTCGACGATGCCATCGTGGTGGTGGAAAACGTCGAGCGCATCATCGAGGAAGAAGGGCTCTCGCCGCGCGAGGCCACCCGCAAGTCGATGGGACAGATCACCGGCGCCCTGATCGGCATCGCGCTCGTTCTTTCCGCCGTGTTTGTTCCCATGGCCTTCTTCGGTGGTTCGACCGGCGTGATCTACCGACAGTTTTCGATCACCATCGTCTCGGCCATGCTGCTCTCCGTCGTCGTGGCCTTGACACTGACGCCGGCGCTCTGCGCAACACTTCTGCGCACCAAGGACGCCAGCCATACCAAGCGTGGTCCGTTCGGACTCTTCAACCGCGGTTTCGACAAGGTCACCGGCGGTTACGGAAGCACGGTCGGCTTTGTCGTCCGTCGCCCCTTCCGCGTCGGCATTCTCTACCTCGCGCTCGGCGGCACGGTCGTCTGGTTGTTCATGCAGACCCCGACCGGGTTCCTGCCTGACGAGGACCAGGGCATCATGCTCACCCTCATCCAGGCGCCGACCGGTGCCACGGCCGAACGGACGCTCGAGGTCGTCAAGGATGTTGAGAACTACTTCCATACCGCCGAGGCGGAAAACGTCGAATCCACGTTCGGCGTCGTCGGCTTTTCCTTCTCGGGCCAGGGCCAGAACATGGGTCTCGCCTTCGTGCGCATGAAGGACTGGGAGGAACGCCCGCGGCCGGACCAGAGCGTTCAGGCTGTTGCCGGACGTGCCTTCGGGGCATTCTCGCAGATTCGCGATGCCATGGTCTTCCCGGTCGTCCCCCCGGCTGTGGTGGAACTCGGCAACGTCTCGGGCTTCGACTTTTACCTTCAGGCGCAGGGCAACCAGACGCATGAACAGCTGCTACAGGCCCGCAACCAGCTTCTCGGCATGGCCGCGCAAAGCCCCTTGATTGCGTCGGCGCGTCCCTCGGGGCTGGAGGATGCGGCTCAGTTCAATCTCGACATCGACTGGCGGGCTGCCGGAGCAATGGGCGTTTCGCCCACAAATGTCGGCAACCTGCTGCAGATTGCCTGGGCCGGTCAGTACGTCAACGACTTCAACGACAACGGCCGCATCAAGCGTGTCTACGTCCAGGGTGAGGCGGAATCGAGAGCCACGCCCACGGATCTGCGGAAATGGCGCGTCCGGAATGCCAATGGCGATCTTGTCCCGTTTGCCAACTTCACCTCCGAGAGCTGGCAGTTCGGGCCGCAGGGCCTCAACCGCTATAACGGCATTCCGGCGATGCAGATCCAGGGCAGCCCCGCACCGGGTGTGACCACCGGCGAGGCAATGGCCGAAATGGAACGTCTCGTCGCTCAAATTCCCGGCGGTTTTTCGCTCTCCTGGACGGGTCTTTCGCTGGAAGAGCGTGAGTCGGGCGGTCAGGCACCGCTTCTCTATGCGCTGTCGCTGGCGGCGATCTTCCTTTGCCTGGCGGCTCTCTATGAAAGCTGGGTAATTCCGATCGCGGTCATGCTCGCCATGCCGATCGGTGTCCTCGGAACGCTTGTTGCCGCCCATCTCGGCGGTTTCGAAAACGGCGTGTTCTTCCAGGTGGGTCTGCTGACCGTGATCGGTCTGACAGGCAAGAACGCGATCCTGATCGTGGAATTTGCCCGCGACCGTTTCGAGGCTGGCGAAAGCCTGCTTCATGCGACCATCGAAGCCGCCCGTCAGCGCTTCCGGCCGATCATCATGACCTCGATGGCCTTCACGCTCGGCGTGCTGCCGCTGGTGCTTTCGACCGGTGCCGGTTCGGGCGGTCGTACGGCCGTGGGCTCGGCCGTTTTCGGCGGCACCGTCTCGGCAACATTGCTCGGCGTTGTCTTCGTGCCGCTGTTCTTCGTGATGATCCAGCGGCTGTTCAATCGCAAGATGGTTCGCGAGCACGAAGGAAAAACCGCTCCGGCACCCGCCGAATAGACGGGGCTCGCCGAACAAAAAGCAGAAGGGCCGTCCGGATAACCGGGCGGCCCTTCTGCTTTATGCCCTCAAGGGGCGCAATGTCGTGCAAACATTGGAGTACGATCCACGGCGACCGATGGACGTTTACGATCCCGGGAAGCCTACAATGTAGGTGGGTGCCGTGTGTCCAGGCCCACGAGCCCGGACAGGGACAGCTCCCTAAGGATCGAGTAAGGCCCCGGGGATTGAGTATCCTGTCGGGAAGCGCAGATCGTGATCCCTATATAGGTGATCCCCGCTCCCGCGCCAATGGGGGAACAGATCCTCTCCCGGCCATTTAGAAGAGCGGACATATGCGGCTCCGATCAGTCATTTAGACGTCCAGACCCTCATTTTTCACCCGACCGGGTGATTGAGGACGCCGACCTTGCGTCAGAAAGTCCTGTGCGGGGAGCGGCGAAGCAACTCCTGTTTCATCTCCGGCCAAAGCCGGAACCGGACCGGTTGACTCACCGGCGCGCGGGCCTCCGTGCCGGGAGACGCTGGCTGTTGGTCAATCGATCAGTCATTCGGGGCCTTTGGATTACAAGATGCAAAGCGACAAGATTCTGGCGACAGCACTTCTTTTGGGCCTCGCGCCGATACTTGCCGGCTGCAACACGGCCGGAGGTGGCGGCGCCGGTGGTGGTGGAGGCGGCACGACCGGCCCGACCGGAACATTACCCGTCACAGGCATGGGCAAGGCACTCGCCTTCCGGGCCAAGTCGACAAACACATCCGACGTGAACACATACACCGGACTTCCGCAGTCCTCTCAGCAGCTTGCCGGCGCCAAGATCCTGGACAAATCGGCCCCGGGCGGCATCGAGTTCACCGCCTCGGCAGACGCAAACCCCGATCCGGACAACTACTACAAAGATAAGGGAGCGTTGATCTCCGCTTCCACCACCGACACCCTGGAAGGTGGAACCCAGATTGCAGGAATGACCAAGGCGGAAGGTGCCGTCTATTTCGAAAACGGCAACTTCGGCGATCCTCAGGTGAGCGATGCCAATTCCAATCTTTCGGCCGTGGGCGTCTACAACAACTATAAAGATGGCGTATTCGTAGAGCAGCTCGTCCTCAAGCACGGCACGACAATTCGCTATTCGGAAGCGGTCGATGGCGCGGACGAAGCAGTCTATGCAGTCGGCTTCATCGGCGACAAGACGATGAACATGCCGCAATCGGCGAAAGCTACCTACAAGGCGTTCCATGAGGGCGGGGTGTCGCAATATGACAACGGCACCGAAATGGCCCAGATGGGTCTGCGCGGCGGCACTGTCGAACTCCTCGCCGATTTCGACAACGGTACCGTCAAAGGCGGAATCAAGGACGCCCAGCTTCTGACCTATCGCGACGGCTCGGAAGTGGTGTTGAACAACAACATCACCGGCCTTGCCATCGACGCGAATATCACAGGCTCCGAATATGCCGGCACGGCGCAACTGGTGGATACCGCCGGCAATGGTGTCGGCACGACCACCTACAATGAATCGCTCGGCGGCTTCTTCGGTGACGGCGCTGCAGAAACCATGGCGGCCTACGTCATCGAGGGCAATGCAGAGCTCGACGGCGCAAACCGCGATTACATCATGTCCGGCACGTTTGGCGGTGTGAAACAGTAATCGGCCGGATCGCCAATGATGAGAAATCGAATGACCCGCGTATCAGGGTATTCAAACGCAACCCGGGCGGCTCTTTTGCCGCTCGGAATTGCGCTTTTCATGGCGTTTGCGACTCCGGCAAGCAGCGTTGAACACGCTTTCGCGCAAGCGGAGAAACAGGTAAGCGCCGGTGATTACGAAGCGGCCGAAGCCATACTCACATCAAACCGCTTCAGCGGAGCCGAGGCACTCTCGGCGGCCTATCTTCTTTCGGTCGTCTATGCACGCACGGGACGATTGGCCGAGGCCGAAACGCTCCTTAGAAACATTCTGGAACGCGAGCCCGAACTGGATGCCGTGCGCTATGAACTGGTGAAGGTTCTCGCAACCGCGGGAAAGCGGCAAGCCGCAGGCTTTCACATCAACCGGCTCGCCGATGCGACAGATCTCGCCGAGGACCGCGACAGGCTGCAACAGCTTTCCCGACGGATCGGCACGACGGAGGGCTTCTCGCTGTCCGGATATTTCTCGCTTGCACCGTCCACAAATATCAACGACGGCACGACGCAGTCGACGATCATGATCGGTGGCCTGCCGTTCCAGATAAATGGAAGTGCGAAGGAAACCTCCGGTGTCGGGATCAAGGCGGGGATGGTAGCAAGCTACGCCCACGCTATCAACGAGAACACTACGGCCTACGTTTCGGCGACCGCCGGTCTGACCGACTATTCCAACTCGGCCTTCGACACACAGTTCATCGAAGGCCGAGCCGGCGTGCGACGCAATCTTCTGCGAACGAACCTTCTGGCCGAAGTCATTGTGGACCGCCAGTTCAAGAACCGCGAAGCCGACAGCACCGGTTACGGCATCAGGCTCAACGGGCGCTGGAATATCGCCAAGGGCTGGTGGCTGTCTGCGGAGGTCAGCCAGATGGAACGGATCTACGACAAGGATCCGAGAGCCGACTCGAGCACGACGAAATCGACGACATCAGTCCGCCGCGCTTTCCGCAACGGCATTGCCGTCACGCTTGGCGGCACCTTTGAACACCAACGTGTGCCGGACCGGCCATGGAACGCCTTTCAGGGCGCGAGCGGCTTCGTGGGCTTTGAAACCCCGTTGGTCGCGGGCATCCGCATGACATCGAGCCTCAGGCTCGGGCAAAACCGGTACGAAGCGAATTTCCCTGGCGTCAACGTGAGGCGCGAGGACAACATCCTGATCGCGAAGGGCTCCTTTCAGAAGGACAATTTCGCAATCGCCGGCTTTTCGCCGGTCGTGACGATCACCTACGAAGAACAGAAGAGCAATGTCGCCTTCTATGACTACTCGAGCACGGGAATGGAGCTGACCTTTACAAAGGCTTTCTGACAGAATTGAATTTTTATTCTTCCGGAAACATTGATGCGATTATAAGGTTCGGTGGAAGCTGGGACGGATCGCTTTCCGTAAGAGTTGGGGCAAGGGCATAACGAATGGAATCCGTCGAGGGGGCGGCGCTTCCGCGCACGATCGAGGCAATTTACTCCTATTTCAATGGCGAGCAGGAGTTCACCGAACTCATGCGCGATCTCGAGGCATTCCTGACGGTCGGTCCCGGTCAGCCGGTTTTCAGCGGAGAGCTCGAAAGTCATTTTCGCATCGCCAACGAACTGGCCCGCACGCTCTCGCCGGGAGCGGAATTCCGCTACAAGATGCTGGTGGAAGGCCCCGCTCTGAAGCTGGTGTTCGACCGCGCGCTCCGCGTCGTCGCGCAATCGGAATCCGCCCGTTCCAACTATGGCGACCTTGACAGTTTGGGCGTTTCGCTGCGCGAGCCGTTTCCCGAAATGCGCGCGGGCAGCTCGGTCAACGATATCGGCCGGGCGCGAAAGATACTGCTCGACCAACTGACGGGCCCGGTCACCGCGGCAGTCATCGCACTGTTTGCCCGTGACCCGGACGAATTCGCCGCTGAAACCGACGGCGAGATGCGTAGCTTCGTCCGTCTGCCCGAAGATGGCGGATTTGTCTCACTTTCACGTTTCCGCACGCCTGATGTGGTGACGGTGACCTTGCCGGCTCCCAACTGGGGCGAACATATCGCCGAAATGCTCAGACGCAGTCTCGGTCTCTCCCGCTCGGAAACCGAAGTCCTCGAGCTCATGCTCGTCGGTCGGTCGAATGTGGAAATTTCAAAGGAACGTCACCGCTCCATCGATACGGTGAAGAGCCAGACGCAATCGATCTTCCGAAAGCTCGGCGTTGCCTCTCGCGTCGAGGCCGTCCAGGTCATAAAGGACATTACCAGTCTGGCGGCACTGTCGGGTGCGCCACCACCTGCGGCCGTCGCGCTCAGCAGGGCCAAGCGCGACATCACCTTTGCCCACGATCCTTCCGTCTGGAAGGTTGAGGAAATCGACGGGCGAGACGTCGGCTATGTCCACTATCCCGCCGAAAGCCCGGCGAAAGAGCCGGGCCGCAGCGTCATCCTTTTTCACGGTCTCCTTCAAGGGCCCGAACTCTCCGACAGAACGCAGCACGCGTTTCGCCGCGCCGGCTACGAATTGATCGGCGTTTCCAAGCCCGGCTATGGTGCTACGGCACGTACGCCGCGTGACGGCGACTTCTTGCGGACGGCCCTTGATGACGCACACGCGATCGCCCGCAAGCTGCGGCTGAACAAACCCATTCTTCTCGGCCATCTCTTCGGCGGCCACGCGGCGATTGAATATGCCGCCCGTTGGCCAGACGAAGTTTCGGGGATTGTTTTCTGCTCGACCTATTTCCCGCTGCAGATCGCCGACCATCTGGTTCCGATCGGCGCGGTTCAGAAACTCGCCATGTCCTCGGGTCTGACGTCGTGGGCGGCCCATCAGTTCATCGCCCATACCGGCGTGGCCTATCTTCGTTATGGCGGGGCGCAGCGCTATCTCGCAGCCCTTTCCGAGCGGTCGCCCGCCGACCGGAAGGCAATGGAGGATTTCGACATCCGCTCACTCCTTCACGCCGGGGTTCGCCACGTGAGCATCTCCGGCGCCACGGCTTTCCTGGCGGATACGGCCGCAAGCCGGCACGACTGGAGTGGCCTGCTGCGGGAGATCAGGAAACCATGTGTCATGCTCCATGGCGACAGCGACCCGGCGGTCAATCCGCAGATCGCCCGCATTGCCGCCCGGATGATCCCTGATTGCCGCTATGAGGAACTGGAGGATACCGGACAGCAGCTTTTGCACATGGTGCCGGAGAAGCTGGTCGCCGCTTTCGACGAGATCAGGGGACGATCCGGCTAGCGCCAGACTTGCTAGCTGTTGAGCTTCTGTGCAATCGCCTCGATGCGACCGGTGACCTCGGTCAACGCAACAGCCAGATCGCTGTCGGTTTTCTCGGCTTTCGTCAGCGCATTGTCGCGGGTTTTCTTGAGCGTCTCGAGTTCCGCTTCAAGACCGCGCAGCTTGGACTGCACCTCGTGCAGTTCGTCCATGACCATGATACCCGACATCACAGTCAAACGCAGATCGCCGATTTCGCCGAATTGCGATTTGAGGTGGCTGACATAGCGGTCGAAACGGCCGGCGAGATCGGTCAGGTGATCTTCCTGCCCCTCCTCACAAGCCATCCGGTAGGCTTTTCCATCAATGTTGACCGTGACCTGTGCCATGCCCTAATCCCGAAAGCGAAACTCAGCGGTCAAGAACCGCGCGAATGGTCTCCATTGCCGTGACCAACCGACGCGAGACCTCGCGATTGGCTTCTTCGAGCCGGTTCGAGCGGTTCTCGGACTGGTCGAGTTCCTGCGCGAGACGCGACCGGTCCTCAAGCATGCGGGACAGCTCCGCGGCCGCTTCCTCCGCATTGCGGCTGCTCTCGGCACGTCTCTCGACGGCACTTTCCAGCTTTTCCAACGCGCTATTCAGCGAATCCAGCGCCGTTTTCACTGTCTTCTCACTGCTTATCATGGGCGTCCCGGGCAGACGGTCGCGGCCGAATCGCTTTTAAGACCGTGGTTTGCATCGATTACCTTATTCATCGCTGAAAGCCAGCGTCAACAAAGCCTGACCGCTGTCCCCAATCTGTGCCGCAGCGAGACGCCGCTTTTGCGGCCCCTGCGTCAAAACTCGGTATCGAAAAGCCTGCCGGGAACCCTATAATAGCGAACTTCACGGAGCGGGAAGCAAACTAGCGTGGCAGTTCAAAGCACCTGCCGATTTGTTGACTCCGGTGCGGCACCTGCTATGTGTTCGCCGCTCTTACAGTCCTTCGGGGAAAGACCTGTGATGGGTGCCCGGGAGGATTCAAGTCACAACAGGAAGCAGAAGGCTGATTGCATGGCTTCACGCGAAAAACACGACCGGATGGCCAATGCGATCCGGTTTCTGTCCATGGACGCAGTCCAGCAGGCAAACTCCGGACACCCTGGCCTCCCCATGGGCGCAGCGGATATCGCAACCGTCCTTTTCACCCGATACCTGACGTTCGACGCCAAGAAGCCCAACTGGGCTGATCGCGACCGTTTCGTGCTTTCGGCCGGTCACGGCTCGATGCTCCTGTACTCGCTGCTCTATCTCACGGGCTACGACGATATCTCCATCGAGGATATCAAGAATTTCCGCCAGCTTGGCGCACCGACCGCCGGTCACCCGGAATATGGTCACGCAGCCGGCATCGAGACGACGACCGGCCCGCTCGGCCAGGGTATCGGCAACTCGGTCGGCATGGCGATCGCCGAAGCGCATCTTCGCGCCGAGTTCGGCGAAGACCTCATGGATCACTATACCTATGTGCTCGCAGGCGACGGCTGCCTGATGGAAGGCATCAGCCAGGAAGCGATTTCGCTGGCGGGCCACCTCAAGCTCAACAAGCTCATCGTCTTCTGGGACAATAACGGCATCTCGATCGACGGACCGGTAACACTCTCGGATTCCACCGATCAGCTTGCGCGCTTCGCAGCCTCCGGCTGGAACACGATCGACATCGACGGCCACGATCCCGAAGCGATTGCCAGCGCCATCGAGACCGCGCAGAAATCCGACAAGCCGACGTTCATCGCCTGCAAGACGACCATCGGCTTCGGCGCACCGACCAAGGCCGGCACCAAGTCCGCCCACGGCTCGCCACTCGGCCCGGACGAAATCGCTGCCACCCGCAAGGCGCTCGGCTGGGAAGCCGAAGCCTTTACCGTTCCGTCTGACGTTCTCGACGCCTGGCGCCTCGCCGGCCTGCGCTCCGTCAAGGAACGGAAGGCATGGGAAGCCCGTTTGGCCGAAGCCCCGTCGGAGACCCGCGTCTCCTTCGAACGCCGCTTCTCGGGCGAAGTCCCCGGCGGCCTCGATGCAGCGATCGCCAAGCACAAGAAAAAGCTCTCGGAAGACAAGCCGAAGGTTGCCACCCGCAAGTCGTCGCAGATGGCACTCGAAGTCATCAACGGCGTTGTGCCGGAAACGATCGGCGGTTCGGCCGACCTGACCGGCTCGAACAATACCG
>CEQK01001577.1_pt1 | contig 16936 bp, 12 predicted proteins | sample 531051 | NCBI WGS metagenome assembly CEQK01 (sample SAMEA2621229, study PRJEB7988) | marine metagenome | biome: marine biome (ENVO:00000447); feature: deep chlorophyll maximum layer (ENVO:xxxxxxxx); material: "saline water (ENVO:00002010), including plankton (ENVO:xxxxxxxx)" | depth 150 m
ATGGAGCGGGTATTCGCGCCGGTCGATTACCACCCGATTCCCGGCGAAGAGGGCTGGTTCAGCTGGAACCTGAAGGACGCGACGCGCTATAACGGAGTGGTCCTCGGGCCGCTGAAGGTTCGCCACGAGCGGATCGGCGATCGCCGCTATACCCGGCTGCGGATGATTCCGGAGCACAAGCACACCAATATCCAGGACATGGTCCACGGCGCGGCCACTCTGGGCCTGATCGACATCGCCCTGTTCGCTGGCGCGCAGACGCTGGGGCGCGGCCACGACGGCCCGATGGTGACGCTGGAGCTTTCGACGCAGTTCGTCGGCGCAGGCGACAAGACCCGCCCGCTCGACGCAATGACCGAGCTGGTCCGCGAGACGGGCAAGCTCGCCTTCGTGCGCGGCGAAGTGGTGCAGGATGACGATACCGTCGCCGCCTACTCGGGAATTCTGCGCAAACTCTCTCACCGGTGACCTTCTGAGATGACCAACGTCGTTGCGCGATACGAAGAGCTGCTTGCGGCGGGCGAACTGCGTGAGGACGCGGACCAGCGCACGGCTGTCGAGCGGCTGGCTCAGGTGCAGGAAGCGCTGGAGGACCACTCCGCCCCCGGCCTGCTCGCCCGGCTGCGCGGTCGCAAGAGCGAGCCGGTGCGCGGGCTCTACATGTGGGGCGGCGTCGGGCGCGGCAAGTCGATGCTGATGGACCTGTTCTTCGAATGCCTCGCGATCGAGCGCAAGCGCCGGGTCCATTTCCACGCCTTCATGCTCGAAGTCGACAAGATGATCGGCGAAGAGCGCAAGAAGCAGCAGGAAGGCCCAGTGCGGCGCGTTGCTGCGCGGATTGCAGAGGATGTCCGCTGCCTCGCCTTCGACGAGATGGTGGTCAACAACACCGCCGATGCGGCGATCATGGCGCGGCTGTTCACCCCGCTGATCGAGGATCACGGCGTCACCATCGTCACCACCAGCAACCGCCCGCCGCACGATCTCTATAAGGACGGGCTCAACCGGTCGCTGTTCATTCCCTTCATCGAGCTGATCGAGCGCAAGCTGGACACGCTGTCGCTCGACGGGCCGACCGACTATCGGCTCGACCGGCTGGCCGGGCTGGAAACATGGCACACCCCGCTGGGCGATGCCGCCACCGCGCAGGTGCGCGAGGCGTTCTTCCGGCTGACCGATTTCGACCCCGACGATGCCGAGCACGTCCCCAGCGGCGAGCTGGACCTTGGCGGCGGACGCAGCCTGCACGTGCCCAAGAGCCTGAAGGGCGTGGCGGTGTTCAGCTTCAAGCGGCTGTGCGGCGAAAACCGCGGCGCGGCGGACTACCTCACCATTGCGCGGACGTACCATACGGTGATTGTGGTCGGCATTCCGGTGCTCTCGCCGGAGAACCGCAACGAGGCGATCCGCTTCACCAAGCTGATCGACGCGCTGTACGAGCATAATGTGAAGCTGTTCGCGACCGCTGCGGCCGATCCGGAAGCGCTCTATCCGTCGGGCGAAGGCAGCTTCGAATTCGAACGCACCGTCAGCCGCCTGCGCGAAATGCAGAGCGACGACTACATGGCGCGCGGCCACGGGGTCGAATGATGCCGGGTCGGGTCCGGCGGTAGATCAGGCGGGAACGGGCGTGCGCCCCGCGCGCCGCTGTTGTGCGACGAGCCGGCCCATCAGCTTGAGATCGCGCTCGGTCAGTTGGAGCGCGGTATCGGCCCACTGCTCGGTAATCTCGTTGAGTTCGGCCAGCGTCAGGTTCCAGGTCCGCTTGGTCGCCTTGCGAGAGCCCAGCAGGCCTGCGTGGCGGCGGCTGTTCTTGGTGATGAAGAGTTGCACCCCAGCCTCACCCTCCCCGTCCGGCACGACCTCGTGCACCAGGCCGAGCGCGTGCATCTCTGCCGCAGTATACGTCCGGGCAGAGGTAATCAGCCGCTCCGCCGCGACGGTGCCGATCATCCGGCTGAGCAGCGCGTGCGCGCCCATCCCGGGGAACAGGCCGAACATGATCTCCGGCAAGCCAAAGGTCGCGCTTTCTTCCGCAATGATGAAATCGAACGACAGCAATGACTCCAGCCCACCGCCCAGTGCAGCCCCCTGGACCAGGCCGATGGTCAGGATCGGCAGGCCCAGCCCCGCGATGTTGCGGTCGAGAATGCGGCAGCAGCGGTGCCCGTAGCTGACCAGCGACTTGCGGTCGCCTTCGATGATCAGCTGGCGAAACAGTTCGAGGTCGCCGCCGTAGCAGAACACGCCCGGCGCGTGGCTGCCAAGGACGAGGAAACGCAGGTCGTCGGGGCCGAAACTGCCCTCGATCAGATCCTGCCAATGTTCGAAATCGGCGAGCATTGCGGGGGTAAAGCTGGCCCTGCCCTTGGGCACCATGTTGGTCCACAAGGCCTTGGTATCGGCGTCGTATTCGACCCGCAGCCCCTCCAGCGCAAAAAGCGCGGGTTGAATGTGGGGTGCATCTTCGGCGAGGACCGGATCGCCCGCCTCATCAAGGATGATGTGCCTCTCGAAATTCGTGCTCACGCGATTCATAGAGACCCCCGTTGCCACCATACGGGACGCGACGATCCGACCCGTGCTGCAAGTGCTAACCGATCGGCGGAGTCGCGGGCAACGCTTTATTTACCATACTGGCCCATTTTGAATCACTTTTGCGATGGGCAGAGTCTAATTGTTGCTCAAAAGACTCACACTTCGCTCGAGCATGAGCAATTGCCAAAGCTCGCGCGCATGATCGCGTCGGCCCGCGATATGATCTTCCGCCAGCTGCGAAAGCGCGGCCGCGTCGAACCATCCGGTGTCGAGCAACCGCTCGCTGCGCGCGGCCGCACGCGCCGCCTCTTTCAGCTCGCTGCGGAACCACTGCGCGATGGGCAGGACGAAGCCCTGCTTGGGCCGGTAAAGGATCTGCCGGGGCAGCGTGCCCTCCATCGCCTGCTTGAGCGCAAGCTTGCCCTGCCCTCCGGAAACCCGCCGCGTCTCGGGCAGGCGCGCGGCCAGTTCGACCAGATGATGGTCCAGCAGCGGCTCACGCGCTTCCAGGCTCACCGCCATGCTGGTCCGGTCGACCTTGGTCAGGATGTCGCCCGGCAGCCAGAACTTGAGGTCGGCATATTGCGCCCGGTCGAGCCCGCTGTGCGCAGGTGCATTGCGCATCAGGTCGATCAGCGGCTGCTCGGCGCGATAGCCGCCCAGCTCGCGCTTCATCGCGGGCGAGAAGATCCGCCCGCGAAGTTCGGGAGCCATTACCCCGAGGGCACGCGCGTACGCCTCCTCCCCCGAGAGGGCGAGCGACTGGAATGTGGTCTTGGCGCGCAAGAGGCGCGGAGCCCAGTCCGCCTTGGGATAGAGCGCCGCGAGAGGGCCGAACACCGCGCGCCTGAGCGACAACGGCAACGCACCGCGCGCGCGTTCCTCGGCGGCATGGAATACGTGGCGACGATAGCCCGCAAAGGCCTCGTCCGCGCCGTCGCCCGACAGCGCCACCGTCACATGCTCGCGTGCAAGCGCGCAGACCGCGGCGGTCGGCAAGGCGGAGGCATCGGCGAAGGGCTCGTCGAACATCCCCGCCAGCGCGTCGATCCGGTCGAACATCGCCGGGTCCACGATCCGTTCGTGATGCGCGGTGCCGAATTTTTCGGCGATCAGCCGTGCGTGTGCCGTCTCGTCCAGATCCGCCACGTCGAACCCGATCGAGCAGGTGGTGACCGGCTGGCTCGCGCGATCGGCCATCAGCGCGACCACGGCGGAACTGTCGACCCCGCCGGAGAGGAACGCGCCGATCGGCACGTCGCTGACCATGCGCGAGGCGACCGCACCGGCAAGCTGCGCCCGCAGCGCCTCGGCCTCGTCCACCGCCGACATCGTCTCGCGCCGCTCGAAACTGATGTCGTACCAGCACACCGGCGGGTGCGGCGGCTTGCCGTGTTCGACAATGCGGTAGTGGCCGGCGGGCAGCTTATCGACTCCTGCCAGCATCGATCGGTGATCGGGCACGTAGCCCCACGCGAAGTAATCCTCGATCGCCAGCGAATCGATCGTCCGGTCGAGCGCGGGATGCGCCAGCAGGCCCTTCAGTTCCGAGGCAAAGGCAAACGTGCCGTCCGGCAGCAGCGCGGTAAACAGCGGCTTCACGCCGAACCTGTCGCGGGCGAGGAACAGCTGGCGCCGCTCGCGATCATACAGCGCGAAGGCGAACATGCCGTCGAAACGGGCGAGGCAGTCGGCGCCCCACTGCCGCCACGCGGCAAGGATCACCTCGGTATCGCCTTCGGTCCGGAAGGCATGGCCGAGCCCGGCCAGCTCGCTGCGCAGCGCGCGATAATTGTAGATCTCGCCGTTGAACACGATCGCCGCGCGTCCGTCCGGCGAATGCATCGGCTGCGGCGATCCCTCTACGTCGATCACCGACAGGCGGCGGTGCGCCAGCCCTATGCCATCATCGCACCACAGCCCCGCGCCATCCGGGCCACGGTGAACCATCCGGTCGCGCATCCGCACCAGCAGATCGCGATCGACCTGGGCATGCGCCTCCCGCGCGAACAGACCGGCGATCCCGCACATGCAACGCTGCCTAGCGGGTCTGGCTGCGTTGAACCAGCGCGGCAGGGCCGTCGGCGGCGCTGACGAACGCCTGCAGCGCGGGCGCGGCGCCGGGTTCGGGGGCGGAGACGATCACGATCCAGCGCGGCTCTGGCCGCAAGCGCAGCCGGTCGCCCAGCGTGGAGATGCGGAACAGCAGCGGATTGGCCTGGCTGGTTCCATTGGTGACGAAGGCGGTCCACGCCACACGCCGGTCGCGGCCATAGGCCATCAGGCGATCGCCCCGCATGGCGTCGGGCGCAGGCGCAGCCTCGACATGGCGCCACGGCGTCTCAGGCGGCACCGCGCCCTCTTCGCCCACAGTGGGATCGGCGTCGCCGGTATAGGCGGCGAGGTAGAGGTCCACGAACCGCCCCTCCTGATCGCGATATCGGGTCAGCAGGATCGCGCTCGCCGCCTTCCCCGCCGGACGCCATTCGGGCGTCGCGGGATCGGCGACTTGCGTCCAGCCCGACACCAGCGGCGCGCGCAGCACGGGCACGTTCGCCGCGCTCGATGTCGCGAGCGCACTCCACAGGCCGACCAGCACGATGGCCAAGATCAGCAGCGGGGGGAGCGTGGTCGCGGAGAGCGAATGACGCTCAAGCTTCGCAACCAGCGGATGGTCCGCGAGCCGCGCGGCGCTGAGCGCCTCGGCATCGGGATCGCGGTCGAACCAGCGCCACGCGAGCGCCAGCACCAGCGCGACGACGACGGCGAAGAAGACCCAGCCATAGATGATATGATCGACCCCGCCCGCACGTTCGGCCCCGATCACCTGCGCGATCGCGATGGTGCCCCAGGCACGCACGCCATTGGCGAGGATCGGCACCACCACGCACAGCGCCATCAGCGCGATCCGGCGCGGCCAGCAGTCCATCCCGATCTTCGCCGCGAGCACGCCCAGCGTGACCATAGCGACCACGAACTGCACGCCCGCACAGGCCGCCGCGACCTCGAACAGGCCCGCAGGCGTGTCGATGAACACGCCATCGATATGTGCCTCGATCCCGCTCAGATGAGTCAGCGCGATGACGATATCGGCGGTGAGCATCTGCAACGGGGGGACGATCTCCTCCCCGAACGGAACCAGGAACACCGCGAAGGCGAGCGGGAACAGCAGCACCGCGCCCGCGCGGGGGCCGAGCAGCGTCAGCGTCGCCGCCTGCAACAGCATCACCGCCCCCGCCTGCGCCACGATATTGAGCGAGATCAGCGATCCGACCAGCCATACCGCCAGCGCGCCCAGCATCAGGACCAGCCCCGGCCACCAGCCGCGCGGTTCGATCTGCGCGAGCGCAGCGCGGCGGTTCCACACCAGCCAGCCGATGATCGGCGGGACGAACAGGATATGCTGATAGGCGGACACGGTCAGCCACTGGTGCGCCATGGCGATCCACTGGCCGCCGGTCAGCAGCAACGCCGCGGCCCACACCAGCGCCAGCCAGCCGAGCGCTTTCGCCCAAGCGGCGGGAACGCGCGACAGGGTGGCGGCGATCGGCGAGTGTCCGGGGTTGCGGATCAGTTCAGGCGGCATCGCGCACCGGGTCCGCATCGGACGGACGCAGCAGCTGTGGCAGCCCGGCGAGCATCGCGGGCCAGCTCTGCTCGGTCAGCACGAATTCGCGCGCTGCCGCGCCCATGGCGCGGGCCTTGTCAGGATCATCGATCAGCGCGAGCGCGCGGCCGATCATCATCCGGTCACCCTCGGCGACCGCGAAATGCTTGCCGTCCTCGGCCTCGATCCCCGTCGCCGCCTCGGGCGAGACGAGCACGGGCCTCGCCATCGCCATCGCTTCGAGCACCTTGTTCTGGATGCCGCGGGCGATGGTCAGCGGCGCGGCGACGATGTCCGCTTCGGCGAGGTATGGCCGCACATCGGCAACCTCGCCCCACACGGTCACCCCGGCGTGCTTGCCCAGCGCCTTGACCGCCGGGGTCGGCGCGCGGCCGACGATGTGGAACTCTGCACCGGGGTGCACCTCGCGGATGCCCGGCAGGATGCGCTGCACCATGCGCTCGACCGCCGAGACATTGGGCGCGTAGTCCATCTGTCCGGTGAAGACGATATTCGGCCCCGGTCCGTAGAGCGTGGGTTGCGGCGGGCACGCATCGGGCGCGAAGAACTGTGCGTCGATCCCGTTGCGCATCACCCGCAGATCGATGTGGTTCATGCTGGAAACGCGCGTGCGAAACAGGTTCGCCTCGTTATCGCTGATCAGCAGAGTGGTGTCCGCCATGCGGGCGAAGCGCTCCTCCGCCGCCGCGAGCAGTCGTGCTTCGCGCGCGTGGACCCAGGCCCTGGGGCCATGGCCCGCCTCACCGTAAGCTTCGAACTTGGCGCTATCGACGTCGCACAGGTCGAGCACGGTGCGGCCAGGGAAGTGGACCGGGACATATTGCGCCATCTGGCCGGAAAAGACGTAGATCGCGTCGATCGGCCGGTAATGCAGCACCTGCGCGACCCACTGGCGCAGGCCTTCGTTCGCAAAGGCGGAGAGGCTGACCGGGTGCCCCTTCGCCATCGCCACCGCCGCGGCGAGCATGTCGTGCTTGCGCCGGGGGACGAGGTGATGACTGGCCGCAATGCCGGAGAGGAACTGGTCGCCATAGCCCGACCCATCGTCGAACGTGCCGACATGCACGGGGCCGAACGCGGCGAGCGCGCGCAGCACGTTGTGGGAGCGGATCTTGTCCCCCCGATCGGGCGGGAACGGTACGCGATGCGCGAGGAACAGGGTTTCGCCCGTCATGCCAGCCCCCTTGCAATGACCGGCCCGATCGCGTTGGCGACCGGCAGCGGCAGCTTCTTCCACAGATCGATCTTGCGGCTGTAGGCCTCGCTGGTCGGGTCGGCATCGCGCGGCGCAGCACCCGGCGCGCTCCACCGCGCATAGGTGATCGGCTCGGGCGTAAAGCCCCAGTTCTTCTTGTAGTTCCACGGCCCGCTGCCGGTCTTGGAGCGCCCGAAGTCGAACCGGGTGCAGGCCTTCTCCCCGCGCGCGTGACACATCAGCGCATAATACATCCGCTCGTTCGCGCGCGCCGCGCGTGCACGCCAGACGCCGCCGCCCCAGAACGGATAGGCGATGCCTTGGTGGTACAGCGTCAGGACGCTGGCGAGCGGCGCATCGCCGTCCCACACGGTCAGGATGTCGGCGCGCTCGCCAAACCCTTCCAGCACCGCGTCGAACAGGCTGCGCGGGAAAACCGGGGTGCCGAGATTGTGAACGCTGGCGGCATAGCAGGCGTAATGCGCTGCACGGTCGGGCTCGTCCGACCCCACGGTGACGTGTAGCTCGCCCTGCAGGCTCTTGCGGACCTCGGCGCGCTGCTTGCGCGGGATCGCGAGCAGTTGCGCCTCGTCGTCTTCCACCAGATCGCACACGAAGCCCGAATGCTTGCCGGTCACCGCATCCCATCCGCTGGGCACGGTGCCGCCGCGCAGCTCGACCTCTTCGCAGCACAGCCGTTCGGCCAGCTCGCCCGCCGCGTGGGCCAGCCGCGCCTCGCTGCCGGGATCGATAGCGAGGATGCCGCCATCGACCGCGAAGCCGCTGGAGATCAGCGCGCGGCCGAACAGCGGCGAACGCAATATCGTCAGCGGCAGCCAGCCGGTGATCCGCCCCGCCCGCTCTGCCAGCAGACCGCAGGCCTTCTGGCCCGTTCCACGCTCGACTGCATTCAGCCAGGTGGGCAGATGGAACGGACTGCCGCCCTGCTCTTCCACGAAAGCGGCGATCCGCCGCGCTTCGCCGGCATTGTGCAGGTCGACCCGGATGACCGTGTCGGCTGCGCGAGTGTCAGGGGCGAAGGGCGCGTTCATGCCGCTTCCCGCGCGCTTTCCAGTTGCACGACCTCGTCCACCCGGCCCCATGCGAAGTCGCGCAGCAGCCGTTCGAGCTTGGCCTCCATCCGGGTAAGATTGGTGTAGTGCCGCAGGCGCGAGCGCAGCGGGGCATCGGCCACGCGCGGCTGGCCGGGATCGACCTCCCACGGGTGGAAATAGAACACCGCCGGGCGCGCGTCGTCACGGTTGACCTGCGCGATCGCCCAGCGGGAGAAGCCATAGGGCAGCGTACGGAAGAACCCGCCCCCGCCTGCCGCCAGCCTCCGCTTGCCGAGCATCGCGGTGGTCACCGGCAGTTCGATCATCGCGGCCCCCGCAACCGGGCGGAAGGCAAAGCGCGGCGCATCGCGCCAGCCGTAATGGTCGTGCGCGATCGGCGCGACGCTGGAGGAGTAGGTATAGCCCTGCGCGGCCAGTTCCTCATGCGCCCAGGGATTGCGTGCATCGATCGAGAAGCTGGGCGCGCGATAGCCGGTCACTTTCATGCCGCTGGTATCTTCCAGGATCGCCCGCGACTTCTTCAGGTCTTCCGCGAACTCCTCGCGGGAGAAGGTGAAGACCCGCTGGTGGTCGTAACCATGGCTGGCGACTTCGTGCCCGGCATCGGCAATCGCGCGGATCGCGTGCGGCACGCGCTCGGCCACCCAGCCCAGCGTGAAGAACGTCGCCTTGACCCCCGCGCGATCGAACAGCGCGAGCACCCGCTCGACATTGCGCTCCACGCGCAGCTCGCAGCCGTCCCAGTCGCCGCGCGCGATCGTGTTCTCGAACGCGCCGACCTGGAACCAGTCCTCGACATCGACCGACAGGCCGTTGACGATCCGGTCGGGCGCAGGCTGCGGATGCCGGGCGGGCGCGAGGTCCATCCTAGGCGGCCTTTCTGCCGTCCTTGTCGAGCCATTCGATCAGCAGCTGGAGGAGGTAGCGCACGCTCTGCTCCTGCTCTTCGAGCCGCGCCTCGAGTGCCTCGACCCGCTTGGCGAGATCGCCCTCGGTGCTGGCCGATCCTTCGATCGCGCGCGAGAGCATGGCGATCGCCGCCCGCAGATCGGACTTCTCGTCTTCATGTTCGGGGCGCTCGGTCGAAGCGGTGGGCGAAGGGGCCGGTGTCGGTGCTGGTGTCGGAGCGGGCGCTGGCGAATGCTCGGGCGGCCGCTGTGTCGGAGGTGGAGGCGGGGCGGAAAGCTCCGCCGCGGGATTGGCGAAAGGCCGCTGGCCAGTTTCGGCCAGGTCCGGACGGTTGTCGCGCGCCATCTCCTCGACCACCTGATCCAGCATCGCGCAGTCGATCTGGCTGCGCTGCTCGACCGCGCCCATCAGCAGCAGGCGGGTGGCGATCTGGTTGACCCGGCGCGGAATACCGCCGCTCGCCTCGTGGATCTTCGCGAAAATCTTGGGGTCGAAGGAAGGGTAACCCGTCCAGTTCACCAGCGACAGGCGATGCTCGATATAGGGCGCGACCTCGTGCACCTCCATCGGGGTCAGGTGGTGCGCCGCGATCACGCGCTGGCGCAGCTGTTCCAGCCGGTCATGCTGGGCGAGCGTCTGCTTGAATTCGGGCTGGCCGAGCAGCAGCTGCTGCAGCAGCGGGTGCGAGCCGAGCTGGAAGTTGGACATCATCCGCAGCTCTTCGAGCGCTTCGAAACTGAGGTTCTGCGCCTCGTCGACGATCAGCAGACAACGTCGGCCATCGCGCGCTTCCTCGTGCAGGAAAGACTCGATCGAACCAAGCGCGCTGGCCTTGTCCTGCCCGGCAACGTCGAGGCCAAAGCTCTGCGCCACCAGATGGACCAGTTCGGAGCCATCGAGGTTGCTGGTAACGACCTGGCCAACGGTCATCTGGTCGGGATCGACCTTCTTCATCAGGTGGGCGACCATCGTCGACTTGCCCGCCCCGATCTCGCCGGTGATGACGATGAAGCCCTCGCCCTGCGCCATCCCGTAACCGAGATAGCTCAGCGCCTTTCGATGCGTGATGCTCTCGAAATAGAACGCCGGGTCGGGCGTGAGCTGGAATGGTCGGCCGGAGAAACCGTAATACTGGTCGAACATGATGAGGTACGGGTCCCTGGGTAACTAGAAGTCGTAACGCAGGCCCAGCAGGGCCGACGCGTTGGTTTCGTTGAGCAGGTCGCTGTCGACCGTGTCGACAGAGACCGCAGCGCGCGCAGACAGGTTGCGCCACAGCGTGCGGCTGTAGGCCGCCGATGCGCCAAGCAGAAGCGCGTCGTTCAGCTCGCTCGTCCCCTCGTCGAGGTAACTCGCGTAACCGGCCACGCTAAACGCGGCAAACGGACCGAGCGGCGCGCCGATGCTGACATTGGCGTAATAGCTCTGGTCGACGATATCGTTCGCCGCCGCCAGTACCGTGCCGTCCGCGCCGAAATAGGTCCGCCGGTCGTATCCGATGCTCATCGCGGTGGTGATCCGGCCCTGCGTGGTCGAATAGCCGAGGTTCACGCCCCGGTTGCGGAAGATCGCGCTGCGCACGGAGGACAGCGCCCCGCCAAGGCAGTTGGCCGATCCGTCCGCCCCGCTGCCGGTGACGCAGCCGGTGAAATTGCCGGTCAGCGGATTGCGCGTGGCGACGAAGCCGCTCGGCAGATTGGCCAGCGAATTGGTGATCGCGCCGCCGAAGCCGCTGATCGTGTTGTAGACATTCGCGCTCACCGCAGTGCGCGACGAAGGCTGCCAGCTGAACGTGCCGTAATAGGTGTCGCTGTCGTAGCGGCGGCCATAATGCGCCTCCAGCTGGGTCCGGCGCGAAGGCTTCCACACCACGCCGACATCCCAGATCAGGCCTTCGGTCTCGAACGCGATCCTGCGCGGGCCGCTGGTGTCGGTCTCGAACCGGCCATCCTCGCCGACCACCGGATCGCCATTGGCATCGCGCACGACATCGCGGTTGGCGACCTGGACATATTCGTAGCCGACCCCGCCGACGACGGCGAGACCGGGCGCGAGCGGCACGGTGACATCGCCACGCCCATAGAAGTCGCGCACGCGCTGATCGGAATTGGAGACCTCTTCCTGATAGGCGCCGCCGCCCACCGCCACGCCGACCGGCAGCACGGTACGCGGGGCGACGCCGACGCGGGCATTGGCGGAGTGGACGATGCTTTCCTGCGCAACGTCGATCGGGGTGACGGTCGCATCGACCACGCCCACTCCGGGCTCCTCCACCCGGTTGTAACCGAAGCGGTAATTGGCCGACACGTCGGCCACGCCCACCTTGGTCGACACGTTGGGCCCGGCATAGACGGAATAGACCCGCGATTCGCTGTCCGGGTCGATCGGCTGGCCGCTGGCGATCGCCGCGCCGCCGCCGCCTTCCACGCGGCTGCGCGCGGCAAGCCCGCCCGCCTCCAGCGTGATGCCCGGTGCCGCCGCAACATAGCCGCGCGCCACACCGGTGACGCTGTCGCCACCCGCGACATCGCCCGACAGATCGTCGCCATAGCTGATCACCCGGTCATAGCGCAGCGAGACGGAGCCGCCCGCGCGGCGACCCTGGACAGATGCATCGACCCCGGCTGCGATCCCGCCATACACGGCCGTATCGCTGTCCGGATTGATCCGTTGGGTGACGATCTGATTGGCTTCGATGTAGGGGTCGATCCGCAGGCGCTGACGTTCGGGCGCACCGCTGGGGCGCGAGCCGCCGCGATCGCCATCGGCATCCTGTGCCTCGACGTCGCCGGCATAGCCGTCCGGATAGGCGGGCGCGGGCTGCAATTCGCCGCCGCCGCTGCTGGTGACTTCGTCGTCGCTCCAGCCATATTGCGCGAGCGCGGGGGCAGGCAGCGTCGCGCCGGCGCACAGCAGTGCGGCCATGGCGGAGATGCGGCTCATGGGGGAATACCTCATCCGTAGTAACTCCCGAAACGGCGACCGCTTGGGCTGAAATTGGCGCCATTGAGCACCAGCTTGATGTCCGGGCAGGCCGACAGCAGCTGCGCTGCATCTTCCAGCGCGGTCTTGCCGGTGCGGTCCGCGCGGGCGACCAGGATCGTCTGGCCGACATGCTTGGCGATCTCAGCGGCGGGCGAGGCGGCAAGCGCGGGCGGGCTGTCGACCAGCACGATCCGGTTGGGCGCCTGCGCGGTCAGCCGTTCGAAAACCTCGGCGGTGCGGCGGCTCGACAAAGCCTCGCTCGCGTGGCTCGACTGGCGGCCCGGCGGCAGCACCCACAACCCGTCTATATCGGTTTGCAGCACGTGGCTTTCGACGCGCGCCTGATCATCTGCGAGCACGTCCATAAGCCCGGCACGTTCGGGCAGCCCGAGCACGCGCTTGACCGAAGGATTGGCCAGATCGGCGTCGATCAGAACCACTTCGAGATCGCGCTCTGCCGCCAGCGACAGCGCCAGATTGACCGCGCAGAAGGTCTTGCCCTCGTTCTCGTGCGGCGAGGTGATCAGGATGCGGCGCGCGGCTGCGGTGCCTGCCAGCCGGATCGCGTCGAGGATCTGGCGCTTCACGATGCGGAATTCCTCCGCCAGCGCGGATGCCTGCCCCTCGGGATCGATAAATCCGGCCTTGCGCAGCGATGCGAAGTCGACCTCCACCCGCTCGCCCGCCAACGCGATCGGGTTTGCGGTGCCATCGATCACCGCAGGCGGCGGAGCGGACGGCTGCGCCGGAACCGGCAGGCTCGCCTCTTCACGCGCCGCTTCGACCGACATCTCGACCGGTGCGGGCGCAGATGCGGGAACGGGCGCGGGCGTCGCCTCGGGCGCAGGCGCGGGTGCAACCGTCTTGCGCAGCGGACGCGCGCGCTTCATCGGCACGTCGTCGAAGCTGCGCGGCATCGGGGCTGCGCCCAGATTGCTCAGGCCGAACGCGCCGCTCGCGCGCTCAAGCAGCGAGCTCTTGTCTTCCTCGCCACCCTCGGGCTTGGGCGGTTTGATGGGATTATGCTCGGTCATCGGCGGGTCCTCATGCGATCACCTGACCGACTTGAATGAATTCGATCCCCAGCAGGACCACCAGCAGCCCCGCGAGCGCACCCGAACCTGCGTAGAACAGACGCATGCGGCGATCCTCGACCGCCTTGCGTTCGGGCGGCACGATGTTCGAGATCGTCCCGAGCACCGGCAGGCCGAGCGATTTCTTGAGTCCGTCGGCGGTCGAGAAGGTCGAGCGCAGCAGGGTCAGCAAAATCGCACTGCCCAGCCCCGCGCCCACGCCCAGCACCATCACCGCGACCAGCAGGATCGGGCGATTGGGCGCGGCCGGCTTGGTCGAGATGCCGGGTGCATCGATGATGTCGAAGCGGAAGGAGCTTCGCTCGCTTTCCACCTGGCTGCGCAGTTCCATCTCCTCGCGGTCCTGCAGCAATTCGTCGTACTTGTTCTTCAGCACCTCGTAATCGCGCCCGATCCGCTGCGCTTCGGCAGCCAGGCCCGGCTCGCTGACCTGATCGGCCATCGTCATCGAGATATCGGCCTGCAACGCGGCCTTGCGTGCCAGCAGCGCCTGCACATTGGCCTGCCGCTCCGCCCGGATGGAGACGAGCGAGCTGTAGGCCGGGTTGGGCATGCCGCCTGCGGTGGCCGCATCGCCGCCCATCTGGCGCAGCAACTGCAACTGGCGCAGCGCGGTCTGCATGTCGGGATGATCGTTCTTGAGGCCCCGCGCGCGCAGCTGGGCAACCTGCGTTTCGGCCTGCTGCAACGCGCTGCCGCCACCATTCACGCCGCCGCCCGAAATCGTCTTCGGCGTGCTCGCCAGCTGGCCGGTGATCGCCGCGAGCGCGCTCTGCGCCGCTGCCAGATCGGCGTCGACCCCGCGCATTTCGGTGCGCGCGTTCTGCAACCTGCCGGAGATCGCAGCAGATCCGCCGATCAGCTCGGGATGCTGGGCCTCGAACTCCGTCCGCCGCGCCTCGGCTTTTTCCAGTTCCTTGGCGCGCTGGTCCAGCTGCTGGTCGAGCAGCGCGACCGCATCGCTCACTTCGCCGCGCGTGCCCTCGACATTGGCCTGGCGGAAGATTTCCAGCATCTTGACCACGACGTCCTGCGCGAGCTTGGCGTTCTCGGCATCGGTGTAATCGCTACGGCCCATGGCCGCCGTGATTTCGAACAGGTTGTCTTCCTGGCTGCGCACCTGGACCCGCTGGGCAAGGCTCCCAATCGCATTTTCCATGTCGCGCGGGGTGCGCACGTTCTCGCCCAGTTTGGTCGATTTGATCACTTCACCCAGCGTCGATGCGCTGGCGATGCGCTGCTTGACCCGTGCAATATCGGTCATGTCGCTGCCCGCAATGCCGATCTGTTTGGACAGCACGTCGTCCAGCTGGACGAAGATCTTCGCATGGCTTTCATAGGTGTTGGGGATCGAGGCGACGAACAGCCAGCCCGCCAGGCACACCGCCCAGGCCACGCCCAGCGCCAGCCATTTCCGGCTCCAGGCCGAATAGAGCGCCGAGCGCACTTCGTCGAAGAGATCGTTCACGTCGCGTCAGCCTCTTCAGAACATGCTTTCGGGAATGATGATCACGTCACCGGGCGCGAGCATGACATTGGCCTTGCTGTCGCCGCGCCGCAGCAGATCGGACAGGCGCAGCGCATATTCGCGCTGGCGCCCGATGCGCGGATCGAAGCGGATCAGCTTCGCCTTGTTGCCCGCCGCGAATTCGCTGAGGCCGCCGACCGCGATCATCGCGTCGAGCACGGTCATGTTGGCGCGGTAGGGGATCGAGGCGGGTTTTTCGGTCGCGCCGATAATCCGCACCTGCTGGCTGAAGGTGCCTGCGAACTTGTTCACGATGACCGAGACGATCGGCTGTTCGATGAACTGCGACAGGTGCAGGCGGATATCCTCCTGCAGCATGGCCGGGGTCTTGCCCACGGCAGGCATGTCGGTGACCAGCGGGATCGAGATACGCCCGTCGGGGCGGACCTGGATGTTCTGCGCGCTGAGTTCGGGGTTGCGCCAGACATTGATCGAAAGCTCGTCCAGCGGGCCGATCACATATTCCTGGCTCGGCCCTTCCTGCGTGGCGACGAAGGCTGCCGGGGGCAGCTGCGGGCCGCCGCTGCTCATGCAGGCGGAGAGAGCAAAAAGCCCCAGAAAGAGCGCTGTTAGTCGGGCAATCGCGCGAGAGCGCATGGGATCGATCCTTCCATTCGTGTCAGCCGGACGGCGCACCCGCGAAGCGCGCCACCACGATTGGCCGACGATTTGGGATCGTTCCTCGCGAAAAAGGGTGAATATCCCGTTAGCTAAGGGATCTGATCGCACCCGATCCCGATCTGGGACGCCGGGTTAGCGAGAGGTAAACGCCGCGCGCTGGCGCAGCCGTCAGACCAGTATCTCCAGCGCAGGTCCCTGACCGAGGAAGTGCATCGGCGAAGCGGACGCGCCATAGGCCCCGGCGCAGAACACCGCGACCAGATCGCCAACCTCGGCACGCGGCAGCTCTGCCTTGTCGGCCAGCCGATCCAGCGGGGTGCACAGGCACCCGACGACATTCGCGACCTCGACGGCAGGAGCGTCGAACTTCGTCGCGATAGCGAGCGGATAATTGCGCCGGACAACCGCCCCGAAATTGCCCGATGCGGCCAGCTGATGGTGCAATCCGCCGTCGGTAATCAGGAAAATCTCGCCCTGGCTTTCCTTCCGGTCGACGATCTGTGCGAGGTAAACCCCCGCCTCACCGACCAGATAGCGGCCCAGCTCGATCGCCATCTCGGTCTCGGCCAGTTCTTCGGGCAAATTCGCGAAACGATCGCCAAGTGCCGCGCCGATCGCGCCGATGTCGAGTGGTTCGTTGCCCGCAAAATAAGGGATGCCGAAACCGCCGCCCAGATTAAGCGCGGGGCATGGTTGGCCCACCTCGCGCGCGATCCGGGCTGCGAGGTCGAGCACATGGCCCTGCGTTTCGATCACCGCATCGGCCTCCAAAGTCTGGCTGCCGGTGTAGATGTGCAGGCCGCGCCACTGCGCCCCGCCATCGATCAGATGGCGGATCAGCGCGGGAACGCGCTGCGCATCCAGCCCGAACTGCTTGGCCCCGCCGCCCATCTTCATGCCCGATCCGCGCATGTCGAAATCGGGGTTCACCCGCACCGCGACCTTCGGCTGAATGCCCAGATCCCGGCCGATTTCGAGGGCGCGCTCGGCCTCGGTCTCGCTCTCGCAGTTGAGCGTCACACCCGCTTCGATCGCCGCGCGAATCTCGCGCGGGCGCTTGCCCGGCCCGGCAAAGCTGATGTGCGCCCCATCGATCCCGACGCCTTGCAGGATCGCCAGCTCCCCGCCCGAGGCGAGATCGAACCCGTTGACCAGCCCGGCCATGTGGGCGATCACATCGGGGTGCGGGTTGGCTTTGACCGCGTAATGAATCGCGAGGCTTTCCGGCATGGCCGCGCGCAAGGCCGCCATGCGCGCGTCGAGCATGGCGCGCGAATAGACGAACAGCGGCGTGTCGCCCGCTTCGGCGACGAGATCGCTCGCCTTGCGCCCGCCGATCGCCAGTTCGCCGTCGATCGGCTC
>CEQK01030507.1_pt1 | contig 16892 bp, 17 predicted proteins | sample 531051 | NCBI WGS metagenome assembly CEQK01 (sample SAMEA2621229, study PRJEB7988) | marine metagenome | biome: marine biome (ENVO:00000447); feature: deep chlorophyll maximum layer (ENVO:xxxxxxxx); material: "saline water (ENVO:00002010), including plankton (ENVO:xxxxxxxx)" | depth 150 m
TCTGGCAGCCTCGGTCATACCGCACGCACCTTCGGTGTAGTGCCACACAAAGCTGGCCTGCATTTCAGTCAAGCTATATTCATTATCCTTATCGAATTGAATCGGTGCTTGTGATTTCTTACTGGTTGGCTTTTTTGGTCTTGGCATGTTTATCCTTATTCTTAAATATTCTCTCCCACTCCCGATTATAAACCGTCTGTTTGCCGGGACGTCTTTTAGAGCCCTTACTCATCAGTGTACAGTGTAGAGTGTATAGCGCTTCTATTATATATATTATGTAACGCGTAAGAATGTATTCTTATACTTAACCTTATTATAGTATATATATACACTATACCCTTATATATAGGAAACGTAGTCATAGCAAGGGATTGCGACAGGGTATAGCTACTTTTACTATACCCTGTGCTATACCCTTTTTCCCCTTGAAATCTCATCGAAAGAAGCGATCCACCACTATTGCCGCGATACCAACCACAACAATCGAGGCCGCGAGTACAGAAAAAAAGGTAACAGCTACCACCTCAATTATGTCTTTTAACACCTCAATCATCAAAATTTATCCGCGTATGAGCCATAACTATCGTCATCTCCAGCTGCGCTGTAGTCCAGATCAAAGATCTTCTTGCCGTTCGATCGGCGCGGCTCGATGCCTCTATCGTGTAACACCCGACTTGCCTCTTTGAAATCAGGCATCCTTGGCGCCTTTATGCCAAGATCACGCAACAGTTTCGTCATTTGCACTGGCTTTGTATCCTCACTATCAAAGTCCACATGCTCCAAGATCAGATCCTCCACACTCGACTGTGTGCGATACTGCTCGTTGCTGTTTTGTAAGAGCTCACGCTCATCCGGTGAGAGAAACCAATTCTTCTGTCCGGGCACATACATCGTCTCTTTAACTTGCGCCCACAACTGTTGCATGTTGACGCCATGATTGACGTTGATATCGCGCACTGCCAACACCCAAAATCTTCGATTCCCTGACGTATCCGTCAAAAACTCGCGTGCATTAACTGATGCATAAAACGCCGTCCTGCGCTGATAGGTCGTAAACGCCCGATCATACGGCAACCTTAGCTCATCCGTCTTCGCCGTCACAAATGCTTTCAGCTGATCGATGTCCGATTTTTTAAACGTCGACTCGATCTCGCCTAGCTCGACAATCCAATGGCTAACCGCCCGCTTAACGCTGTCTTTATCCGACGGATTCAGCGTTGCACCTTCTAACAGCCAGCCTTTATTGTAATCACACAGTCGCTTAAACCATAAGGTTTTCCCGAGTCCTTGAGCGCCCTGCAACACGAGGATACCTTCGAGCTCAACGCCGTTCTTTTCAAAGGCAGCAGCTACGCAAGATATGAGCCACTTTTTCAGCAACATATCGCGTAACTGCGCCGACTCCTCCGTTGTCAACGAGTCCAAAAAGTCTGGCAGTCTATCGACTCCATCCCACGGCTCGCTCTCTATCCATTCTTTGACCGGGTTGTATTCGCGTGCTAAGACCTTTAAATAGTCGCGCACTTTGGTATGCGGTATGCCCATATTAATACACCGATTTTCAATCTCTATCAGGCTGGCCTCCTCATGCATGTCAGCAATAAAAGTCATGTTCGGTATATCTATCTCCATCTTCTTCTTAATGACGTTGTAGCGCACATCAACGCCATGCGTCAGCAACACCCCACCGATATTGTCTTTGGTGTTCAAGAAGCGTCCGCTTGCAGATCTGACAAAGTCAAACTCCACCGGGACATCGACACTCTGCATGACCACCTCGCCTTCGACGACAGCAACTTCGTTCTTATGGTCGTTATAGTCGCCCTTGCTCTCTGGCATTTGAATCTCGGCATAACCACCGACTTTCTTAATGTAAGCTGCCGCTTTCTTCGCCTCCCTCTCACCTGTTTTACTATCATCGTTATCAGCGACAAAGACATGTTTATGATTGGGAAAGTATTTATACATAACTTCAGCTACCGGACTAAGATTAAATGCATCAAAAGCCACTACTACAGGTTGCGATCTATCTGCATAAATCGACGCTGCGGTCGCATAGCCTTCGGCATAATTTAGGGTATCTGAACTATTAAAGATCTCTCTGCCGAGAAGAAAAAAGCTACCGCTTTTTTTAGAACCAGTGAGAAAACGCTTGGTGCCATCGGCAGCGATAAACTGCAACCCAACGATAGTGCCTTGACCATCTTTCATCGGAATCACTAAGTTGTTGTGCGTGTCCTTTTTTAAGCCATACGACAAGACCTGTTTGTTTTCCAGGTATTCATGTTTCACACAATCCTCAGCTCGATCCCAAATGGACTGCGCTCGCTGTGCGGCCTGCGTATATTTTTCAGCTGTCTTGACTTCGGCCTGACGTCGTAGCTCCTCGATCTCCGCCTTCTGCTCTTTGGTCATGCGATACCTTTTACTATTTTCTGGTTTCCAAGTAGCTGTGGGTTGATCCGTGCTGACTCGATAATCGCCCAGTCTACCGTAGGGGGATGACTGATCGAGCCAAGCCTGATACCAACCCACGAGCTTACGTTGATTGCCGATATTGATGTAGGCTCGACCTATTGAGCCATCGGTAATCAATCCCTTATTGGGATCGGGTTCATAGCCATGCTCGGCTAAGAAATCTCTAAACTGAGAGGTGTAATCCTTGGTAAAAGGTTTGTTGAAATTTTTGTTAGGCCCTTTAATTTTTAATGACATCAATCCATCGCTTGTTTTTTGTGTTTACTTCTTTTATAAAAGTGTATAGAATATTACCCAAGTTTATTATAATTTGCAAACACATTATGGAGGAATATACATGAGCTTAACAATTAGTGGCGAAGGTGGTGGCGAAGCTCTACCTAAATTACAACAAGGCATTTACCTAGGGACCTGTTATCGGATTGTCGATATGGGCACAACAGAAAGAGACTATCAAGGCACAAAAAGCAAGAAAACTAGAGTGCATATAACTTTTGAAGTATCCGAAGCATTAGATCCTGTTGAGAACCAAACTTTGATGGACGACGGCAGACCATTTGTAGTCTCAAAAACTTATACAGCATCGTTGTTTGAAATGGCTGCGTTGCGTAAAGATCTACAAAGCTGGCGTGGTAAAAGTTTTACCGAGGAAGAACTCAAGGGTTTTGATATTTCAAAATTATTAGGTTGCACAGCTAGAATAGAAGTCGGTCATACTGCACAAACTGATACCAGTCCGGGCGGTAATCCAAAAATCTTAAGTTTACAAAGACCAGACGGCGGCATCCAACAAGTGCAAACTCACAACAACCAAGAGTCGTTTGATCTTGATATATATTGTGATTTTGTTAGAGGCAATAAAACACCTGACGGCCAAGCTATGGCTGACATCTATGAAACTCTGCCACCATGGCAACAGGAAGATATCTCAAGCAGTTATGAATTTATCGCAGCTGCTGGACAATCAACTGACACCACGATGGCTGATGATTTATCTAATTTAACCGATCAAGCTGCAGCGGAAATGAACAGTAACGACTTTGATAGCGACGATACCAAAGGCGGATTGACTGAGGAGAATATTCCGTTTTAGTTTGGAGGCAGGCAACAACCCTCCTACTCACATAACTCCAACATGAGTTAGTTGCCTGCCACATTACTGAGGACATTATGTTTGAAGATATGAAACCAGGTATATACGAAGATATACCGTACGAAGAGTATGCACAAATCCCGGCGTTTAGATCTCACGATTTAACTGCGGTCATCAAATGCCCATATCGCTGGAAGCACCAAAAAGAGATGACGCAAACGCCAGCTCTATTGGAAGGCCGCGTCCAACATACTGTGTTTTTAGAACACCACAACTTTGACAAAGAGTTTGTGATTCAACCGAATATTGATCGCAGAACTAAAGTCGGCAAGGAAGACTATGCTAACTTCATGACAAGTGTGGGTGAGCGCACAGCAATCAGCCGGGATCTGTATGACGTTTGTATGGAGCGACGCGCAGTTGTGCAAGAGTATGTGCCAGCTAAAGATCATAAAACTGAGCTGACGCTTGTCTTTGAGCTCCATGGTCATCCCTTCAAGTGTCGACTCGACTGGTATGACGGTGAGCGCGTTTGGGATCTAAAAACCTGCCGTGACGCTTCACCGCGCGGCTTTCGTAACGCAATTAACAGTTTTAACTATCACATGCAAGCTGCGCTGTATCTAGATGGCTGTAAAGCCTCTGGCTTGCGTGCTGATGGTTTTAACTTCCTTGCACAGGAAAAGGCACACCCTTACCCATACGGCGTTTATACGCTATCTGATGAAGCATTAGAGTATGCCAGAGCTCGTAATGAGCAAGCCTTAGATTTGTTATTGAAGTGTAAAGATAAAGATGATTTTAGACCTTACAACCTAGACGGCGTCCAAGTTGTAGAGATCTCAGATTTGTATTAGTGGCTAGATTATTTCTCTGTTTCCCAATCTTTGATTTTTGTTAGCAAGTCTTTGGCAACATCAGTAGGATCATCTCCATATATATTGTTGTGTTCAACTTCTCTTTCTAACCATTCTTTTATTTTATCTATTAAATCCATTACGCCACCTCCTGCTTTTTAAGCGCTTCAAGTATCAACTCAAGTTTCTCAAGATCGTCCCAAAAAACCTTACCCTTTTGAAACTTGATATTCTTAATAGTCATTTCAAGTCTCTCAACCAAAGTATATCCTCCGATCATTTCCATATCGCCGCCTCCTCACTTAAAATTTCATCTATTGTTGTATGATTTTCATGCGGTTTGTTTTTTACACTTCTTAACTCGTAAATATATTCATGGTTTATGTAGTCGTATTTTCTGTAAACATATAAATGTTTTTTGCTTTTACCGAACTTCTTAATAAGTTCTTCTCTTGTGTAATTTTTATAAGCCATTACAATACCTCCTTAAACTCAACAAGTTCGTCTGTATCAATTAATTGTTCTGTGCAATCTCCAAACTGACTACACCAAACCCTAAAATCTTGACCAAACTTTTTTTTCATATAAGCAATATCACCTTTAGAGAAGTGTTCAAATAATTGAACTTCTCCCCAACTGTTATCACCTGTTCCTTTAAAGTCGTTGTAAATTAATTGATCGTTCTCAATTTTATAATCGCAACAATCGTTGCTAACAATCTTTGCAGTCATTCCACCCTCCTTTTTAGTGTTTTCAATTAAAATTCCCACATAGATATATTACTAAAAATTGCAACTATTTGCAACTATTTACACACAATAATAACAAGTTGTTTTATTCTAAAGAATGGTATAAATCTACCGTTTTTTGCTTATCACATAGCCAGAAAACCAATAAATATCTGTCGCCACTGTCAACCGGCAGGCCTTTATGTAAATTGTTGAATGAGGGAAACATGAGTGCATGGCCAGTAGGTAACGGTGGGACCTCGCCATAATTGTGGAACGCCGTGCCGCCACCTTTATACTTACCAGTATTCAACGGCACCACCACCGATATATCTGCTGATTCATCATGGTGCCAAGCGCCTTGTTGTTTATCGATTAGATTGTAGTTAGCGATCTGTATACTTGCAGGATCTTTACAATCGCGTTGCCAAATGGCATTGAAGATCGGATTTAATACTGTTTGCACTACAAACCACATGGTCCGATACAGCTCAGGCACATGTTCTTTTAAAACTATCTCTGGGATCTGTCGCAGTGTATCTTCCTCAGCATTGCCCGCAAAACCTATCTCTTTTTTCATGTATTCTATCTCGCGTAGCAAAATAGTACAAAAGTGTCTGCGGAATAAAGGAAACCGATAAATCTCCGGATAGATCTTCTTGACCACATCATGCACAGGAGTCTTGGCCATATCCTCCATGCCGTTGCCAGCTTTATACTTAATCACGGCTGGAATACTGTCTTGGACAGCTTGATACGTCGTATGGTTTATCATCCAATGCGACTGCATGCTCAACAGATAGTTTCTAAGTTTATACATGCGATTTAGTATATCAGATAAATATAAATAAGATGTTGTATATTTGTGTAAATTTTTATAGAATATACCAAACCATAAATATATTTATATAAAAAATTATGAGCGAAGGAAAAGAAATTAGAAAAAGTTTAGCAGTAGATCCTAGCACTTATGATCTGTTGTGTGAGATATGCGCAAGTGAGCACCGATCTAAAATAGATCAGCTCAAAGTGTTAATTCAAAAAGAACACAAACGATTAGCTACGGTCAATGCAGATGAAGCTGTTTAATAAGATCATGGCTAAAACCAAACCCACACCGCAGTCTTATCGCCCAGTTATGGAGGCGCAAGAGATTGTCGATGTTTTTAGTAGAACTACACTACACCAACAAGCTGCCTTGCTCAGGCTGATTTCAAGAAATGTCATTATTAATGTAGATGGCCAAGACATTCATGGTCTCGATCTAGATTATGAAGTTGACGGCGCGATAATAAAAGCTACTGAGTCTTCAAGCTAAAGATCCCAACCCACCCATTTGTCGCATTGCGATCTCACGATCTCTTTCATCTGGCAATATAGTCGGCGACAACATTTGTGGTGGCGCTAGATCTGATCCGGGCAAGTCAAAAGCAGGTTGTTCCAACCTCGGTATACTGAACTGATCTAAAGATGTCTGTAAATTAGGATCTACTTGTGGTTGTTCTACTTGTTCTGGTTGTTGTGCTTGTGCGTCTGGCGTTGGCAAGTCAACTGCTTCAGTATCAAGCTGCATGTTTTCTTTTTCAGGCAGTAAAGGTTTCCTTAATTTTTTCAAACTGCTTCTTGCCACATTAAAAGAGTTTTTGCTTGCGACAATAGCCTTTGGCCCTAATAAACCTGTTTTAGCTAAAGCAGAAACAAATAAATACTGCGTTTGTCGCGGATTTACGTCTTTTCTTTTTGTTATTTCTGGCACCACATTGTCTTTGAAAGACTTGAGATCAGCCAATTCTTCATCAGTAAACAAAATATCAAATAAGTCTGCATTTTCTTGCATTAGGCTTTCATAGTTATTAGCTTTATTGTTGCTATCAGCTTGCTTTGGTTCGAAAACCTTTATTAACATTGCATCCTTTAATGAGTTTTCTGCGTTTGTAAACTGTTTTTCAGGGACAACGCTTGCTAATTTATTTATAAAAAGAGGCACAGATTCTTTTGGCGCAAACCTATTGTGCGATAATAAAAAATTAGATACCTGTACAGGGTTATATTTTTTATTTATTACTTTTTCTAACATTTTGTTAGCAACTTTTTCTCTGGCCTCAAACGGCTCGTCTGTATCGCTCAAACCAGCATATTTGTCGTAAATGCTGGGCGCATACTGTAGTTGGTTTTGTAGCTCTTCATCGTCATTAGCAAACCCATTATCAATAGCGTTAAAAACAGAGCGCTCAACAATGTTTTTTAATCTTTGAAGACTGACTGATTTTGTTTCCCGTACAGTAGACTCTAGTCTTTGTAAATAATTTTGTAGTTCTTTAAATACTTGGTCATTATATTTTTTGCTTTGCGCGTCTTTTGATATTCTTTGTAAAGGCACAACTTGTTCCTGTAATTGTTCATTTTGTAGGTCAACAGGAGTAAACATCATGTTAAGCTTGGTTAATATTGCATCTGCAATATTTTCTTCATCACTGTCTACAATACCGCCTTCTGCAAAACCAGATCTTTTTGTTAATAGGCTTGGTTTTTTGCTTTCTTCAGCCACATCAAACTCTTCTGCTAGCTTACTTGCGTCTTTTTTTATAGCAGTTATTTGTGATTTTTGTATATTTCCAGCGTTGTCCTCTGTATCTAACAACATCCTTAATAATTGAGCGTTATCAATATCATCAGCACGCATGATCTCACCAGTAAATCTTGCGCCTCTGGCTAGATCTAAAGCTGTTTGGCTTTTCAACGGCGCTAAACCTTTTTGTGCTTGACCTATTTTAAAGGCTGTTTCACCGACCAACCTAGGAGACTGTAACGGCAACCCAGCCAACATTGCTGGATTTACAAAAGCGCCATAACCAGCAACGCCGCTTGCGCTTAAACCTTGTAAACCTCTAGGCGTAATACTGCTTAATGCTTGGCCACCAATTTCAGTAATTAAGCTAGGATCTAAGTCCGCAAGCATGTTCAACCTATTGCCATAAGATGTGTTGACATTATTTCTTAGAGCAGATTGTAGTTTTCTTAATGTAGTGCCTGCTTGTTTATTTTTACCAAGCGACAGCTCTTGCATAAACTCTCTCTCTAGTTTAATGGCTACCTCATAATCTTGCATAACCTTGCCGTAATCTGGCACTTCTTCCAATATTTTTGATTTAACAACATTTCTAAGCTTCGCTACTACTACTCCTGAATCGCCAACATTTAGACCAGTAGGATACTCAGCATCTATTCTTCTTTTCAGTATGTCTAAGCCTTTAGCGTTGTGAAGCTTTGGGTTTTCCTCAAAGAGCTTTACAATTTTTTTTATATCAGATAATTTTTTTTGTGCTTTTACTGACAACTCTGACACGCCCTCAAACATATAGCCGTCCTCGAAAGCTTTGATAGCTTGTTTTATGTTTTCAAAATTTACTGGCGTAGCCTCAAGTTGCAAAGCCTTTTTATCTTTTTTAAACCTGCCTCTTGTTGCTGTTTGTCTATCTTTAAGAGCACCCAATGCCTTCGGCACTATCTCCTCGGGCGCAACATCACCACGCAAGTTTTCTAAAAACATTTTTTGAATTTCAGGACTGCTAGCACCAGCTCTTGCTGCGACCTGTATTGCGTCTGTGCCTGCGCCTGTCGTAAGTCCAAGAATGGGTGCAGCCAGTTTACCAGCACCGACAGTTGTTGCTCCAGCTAACTTAGCTCCTTGCAAAACCGGATCTATTGCAGTTCCGACCTTTGAAATAGTTTGTGTAGTCTTACCTGCTACACCGGGCACTTTAGCAGCTAATCCAGCACCACCAGTAAACACTAGCGCAACATCGCTCAACACACCCAAAGGATCAGTAGCAAAAGACTGTTTAAAACCATCAAAGGTGCCATATCGATCTGCAAAAAATTTACCTACTGCTTTTGCGGCTTCCTCGTCTTCATCGTAAAATGTTGGCTCTCCGGGTGCAACAAGCTTTACAACACCTCTGCCAAGTGATGCCAAAGACTGTGCTGTTTCTATTGGATGTCTAATTGGGTAAGTAACATCTGTGACCAATTGTGTTGCGCTTGATGGTAAATTTTTTACAGCCTCAGTGACAACTTCTACACCAGAGATTTTTTCTTCTTGATCTTGTGCCTGTTTTTGGCTTGCCTCAAGCTCCTCAAGTAAACTCACTGCTCTTCTCGCGCTCTTAACATTTCTAGAATAATTTCTTGTTCCTCTGGACTTGCGTTGGCAAAATATTCTTTAATCTCATCATCGGTCATACCCTCAAAGTCTGACTCTTGCACAAGGTTGTTCATAATACTTTCAAAATCTAGTGTGGGTATCTCATAACCCTGTAGTGTGCCTTTTTCTTCGTAATACGCTATGGCTGCTTCTTTGGCTCTAGCGGCTTGATCTATGGTGTCATATAGCCTTTGCAGTCTTGCGACATTTCTGCTTTCATCAAGATATTGGTTAAAAGCCGCATTTACTAGCCTGTTGCCCTCTCTCTCTGTAAACTGAGCTCCAAGTTTTTCTCTAAGAGACTGGAAAACAATATCCCTAATATCACTTATAAAAGATGCAGCATCTGGCGCAAAGGCACCCATCGCCGCGTCACCTAGGACACCAATCACAGGACCTGAAACATTGAGCTTGCCCGTCTCAAGTATCTGTATTTTTTCTTCTAAATTTTTTAAATTTGATTTTACCTGTGGACCACCTTTTAAAACATAATCTGCCATAATTTTACCAAATTCTTCATCAACCTTTTTTTGTCCGGCTGTTAAATCTACACCTCCAGGTGATTTACCCCTTCTTTTTGCCTCCTCCAAAGCGAACAAGGCTAGCGGATCTTGATTTTTCATTTTATTCCACGTTTCTTTACCCTCATCATCTAAGCCTTGATAAAAATTATAATTAGAAATATCTGCCGTATCTTTTGCGCCACCAGCTGTGCCTGATTGTTTTGCTAGCTCAAATAATGCCTTATCTAAAAAGTCTGACGCTTCTTTTTCATCACTCATAGCTAATTTAGCCGCTTGTAATCCAATTTCTTGTCTTGCTTGTTCCATCAAACGATCTCTCTCACGCATGTCAGCTGATGCTAAGTTAAACCCCATAGCTAAACCTTGACCAATAGAATCTGGCCCTGCGCCTTGTTGTTGCGCCGCTAAACCTTGTGAAATGCTGGTGGCTAAATCAAATATGTCAAACTTATCTGGCTGTGGTGCAAATTGTGAGAGTCGATCCACATATTTTTGTCTTTCTGTATCATAATCAAAAGCTTCCACCCTGCCTCTAAGTTCAGCAGCTAGCTCCTCTAATAGCCTATTTTGCTCTGCTATAGGATCACCGCCCTCTGCCATATCAATAGATTCAAATATTTGTGGTCTGCCTATCGTCACGATGAGCCACCGTATAGTTTACCTAATGCGCCAAACGCAGCGAGTCCTGTTGATAACCCAGACTGCATTGGGCTAGGTGGCGGCGCAAATTGAGTTGTAGTTGTGAACTGACCTGCTGGTGCCATACTGATAAACGGAGCCAATGCTTGATATTGAAGCAATGGTGTCATCTGTCGCTGTTGTAAATTACGACGTTGTGCATCTAACATTGCTTGGGCTTGTCCTTGTTGCTGTGATCCCATGCCATAAAGTGCAGCTATGTCAGATGCAGATGCGCCTGCTGCTTGCGCTCCTAGGCCTTGTAAACTTGTTCCAAGACCAAATTGCCCACTAAATCTTTGTTGTCCTATATCTTGCTCGGTTTGTCCTAAACCACTTAGAGCGCCTGCTAATGCTTGCGAACCACCAAAGCCTTGACCTGCTAAACTAGCTAAACCTGTGCTTGCAGCTCTTTCTGCAGCTTTTTGTCGAGCAAACTCGCCTAAACCTGTCTGTTGCGCCTCTCTAAAGCCTCTAGAGCGTATGCCACTCAATGCCTCAGCCAAACCCCTTCCTAATGCTTCCTGACGCTCTCCTGCGCCGAGACGAGCTCTAGAGCCAAAGGCTGACTCTCCACCTCTTGCAATATCGCTAGCTCGTGCTCCAATATCTGACTTTGCACCTTGTTCCATAATATCTTCGATGGTTTGTTGCACAACACGATCTTCAAACGGATCATAAAACTGACTTGTCATACTAGGATCATAGCCACCTAAGGTGCCTCGAAGTATGTCAGCTGATTCACCTAAGCCTTGTTGTAAAGATCCAACTCCTCCCTTGGTTGCTTCTAGCGCTCCGATAGCAGCAGTTCTGCCTCTTTGTAAGCCCTCTTCTAAGGCTTGTGTACCAGCACCAAAAGCTTGTCCTGCTTCTTGTAAATAAGGATTTTGTATGCCAAGCGCTTCTCTTTGCATTTGCATGGCTTGTAATTGATCTGGACTAAAACCAGCTACTTGTTCATCGATAACCACAGGATTACCTTGATCATCGTAAAATACCTTCTCAGCAGCTCGCATAGCACCAGGAATGAAGCCACCTTGTCCACCGATACCAAATAATAATTGTTCTGTTAGCGGATCTAAGCCAGTTGCGACCTGAGTTACGCCTGCAGCAAAGGGTTGCTCGTTCGCGATAGTAGGAGCCAGCATATCATCGCCTGTGGTTAAGTCTTGTTGTTGATCTACTAAACTAGGTGCACCACCAATATTATCAGGGCCTGTGGTAACAAGATTGTTTGGTGCAGCAAGTGGATCTAACGTTTCACCTCTTTCATCAAAAGTCCGTGAACCGCCTGGGAACATTCTAGGATCTGTTCGACCTCCACCTGGGCCGCCTATGGACATTGGGGGTGTTGGTCTTTGATTTGGTGGCGTAAATGGAACACCCTCACCCATCTGCAAATTTCCTACTGGTGCGCCTACTAATCTGTCCTCACCAAGTCTTTCTATTGACATAGGGGGCGTTGGTTTTTGCACTGGTAATCTGTCAAAAATAGTTCCGCCTTCTGGTAATTCTTTTGCAAGATCTCTTATATCTGGTGCATCTTCTTTAATATCTAAATTCAAATCACCTGGTGGTTGTATTGGTAAAGGTTGTTGCATAGCACCAAGTCTGGTCTCAAAGTCATCTAATCTTGCTAACAAACCACTTGGATCAAATGCAGGTGGAGCCGCAACCGGCTCTCTGTTCTCTAGTGCATCTAATCTAGCCTGTAAACTGCTAGGATCAAAAGCTGGTGGTGGCGCTATTGGTTTAATATTTTCTAATGCAGATAAACGCTCTTGCAGTCTGGATGGATCAAATTGTGGCATTTCTAGGTTTTCTAAAGCTTGTAGTCTATTTTGCAAACTACTTGGATCAAATGGTGCTGGTGGTAGTGGTATATCTATACCTTCTCTTGCTATATTTAAAAACTGTTCTCTAAAATCATCTGGGTTGAACGTTGGTGCTTGTCTATTTTCTAACGCACTTAATCTGTTTTGCAAAGCAGAAGGATCGAACTGAGGTATGTTAGATATACGATCACTTAATCCTTGTATACCTGCCTGTAACTGTGAAGGATCAAACACAGGTACCTGTCTGCTCTCCAGCTCTGCTAGTCTTGCCTGTAATGCGCTTGGATCAAATTGTGGTATTTCTCTGCCCTCTAAGAGTCTAAGCCTCCTGCGCAAATCAGAGTCATCAAAGCTTGGTGGCGGAGGCACGGGTCTGCCAACCGCTATGGGGTTTGGTTTTCTTATTGGTGTTCTCATCATCGGCGGCCTCATTCTAATCATTATGAAGGCTCCGCTCTGTTAGCAAAGGTATCCATCATCTTATACATATTGTCCATGCCACGCTCTCTGTCTTCGTTTAATGACGGTATTAGGCTAATAATACCATTACCATCGGATTGTATTTCGTAAGCGCCTGCGCCTCTTACAGCTCGTCCTGTCATTACAAACTCACCATCGCTTAACATAGCTGGTATGTCATCGCTGGTTTCCGTGCCGGGACCGTTTATATCGCCATCTTTTCTTGGAAACTGACTTGGATCCATCTCTCCACCCTCTTGCATTTGCACGGCTCCGCCTTGTGCGAAAGCCATAATACCGCCAGCTCGCATACCTCTTGGTTTACCACCCGATAGTTCTGGCAGAGTGCCTGCTGGCAATAACCCAAACTCAACTGGATTTGGCGCAGCTTGTCCCATTCTTCTTGCAATCTCAGCTTCTATATTGTATCTGCCTGTCGGACTCATGGTTGTTAATGGTGTTAGAGGCACGCCTTTCTGTTTTTTTGCATCCTCATACGCTAACTTACCTAAACCAGACGCTAACGCACCGATACCACCCAACTTAAGCATGTCACCAAAGCCACCGCCTTGATTTTGACCGCCGAACAGACCTGCAAGTCCGCCACCGCTTGTGCCAATACCCAAGGCATCTTCCACGCCTTGTGGTAATAATTTAGAGCTAAGAAACTGCATAATGCTTTTATCATTTTGCGTTGCTTGAGTTATTTGCATCCTGCTTATCTGATCGGGTGTTAAATTCTTTATATCTGATCTTGTCAAAGGCTTGCCGTCTAGCGTACCGATGACATCGCTCTGTGGAGACACGTCTGTTTGTCCGCCACCCACACCTCCAAGTAAGCTCCCAATACCACCTCTTATCCCACCAACAGTATCTAAAACACCTTTGCCACCTAATATGCTTGAGCCTATGCCACTTGGTATGCCCAAAGCACTACCAACAGAACTTAAGCCTTTACTTAGAACACCGCCCACACCGGGTATTAATAAAGGTAAAGCTATCGGTGCAACTTTTTTTACGACTTTCTTTAAACTTTTACCTATCTTTTTAAAAAATCCAAACTGCTCTAAGCCTGTCATTGGGTTAAGGCTTGCTATACCTACACCGACTACTGCTTGTTCAGGATCTATGCCTGCTTGCTTAAACTTATTTTCTACAGCTTTTTCAAACTTAGCATCTTCAAAAAACTCTGGTGGTAGCACAACTTCGCCAGGACGTAAATGTGCTAACTGCGTATCTTCGCCTTCGCCTTGCATAGCCAGCTCTTGAGCTTGTCCTGACATAGGCGCCATACTTGATTGTTGTGCTCTTTGTAACATAGATTGAAGCGCGTTTTTATCTTCGGGCGACATGTCCTCAGCACCAAGCATCATTGGCTCACCGCCTGTAGGCATATCACCTATTTTCATTGGAGGCGATACAGGATCAGTTGTTCTCATTGCCATGTCTTTCACAGCAGAGTCACTTGTAAGATTTGCTATTCTTTGCTTTAGTCTTTCGCTTATCATGGTGTACTTACTGTTACTGCTCCTATACTCATTGTTGCAGAGATCCCAGTTAAATAAGTTTGATGCTCATACAGGTTTCTAAACTGCGTTCCATCAAAGGCTTGGTGAACCTCTGTCGTTGAGTTAAATATAATAGCACCGGTGGCAAATTGCAACTCACTAAGGTCTGTGGAGTTAAACGATTTTATGCTGTCTGGATCAACAGAACCAAGGTTAATCTCTAATATTCTAATTAATCTGTTAAAAGTATCTGCCGAAACGGTGTCACCATCAGCTAAAGGCAGTTGTGTAGGTAATAATTTACTCATTATCTACGCCCGGATGGTTGTACTTCTACTCTTGTGCTGCCAAGCCTCCACTTGTAATTTTTTCTATCGTTGACGGCATTATCGTCATCTGATTCAAAACGCAACACAAACTGTCTAGCTCGTGATCGTAAAGATCCAAAGGTTGAACTAGCAGTAATCTGCGTCGTTGAATCTGTTGATAATGTTTGATTATTAAAATCACGCCTCTTAACAACTACATTGATAGCTGGGTTTTGACTTGTTCCTGCCTGATTAACAAACAAGATATCTGGCAGAATACGTTTTAAAAACACAAATCTATCGCCATCTGCAATATCTATGTCAGCTGATTCTACAAACACACCATCCATAGCGCTTTCGTCATCGTTAAACCCTTTCTCATGCTCGTAGATGCGCTTTGTTGAACTTTCTTCACCAGCTGCTAATGGTTTATCCAATACACCTGCGGCTAACCAACTATAGCGCTCTAAAGTACCGATACTCCAAGAACCTTCTTCATAGTTGTATATTGCGTATCTTGAAATCTCTGTTTCATTATCCGTGGTTGACGGATAGAAAAACCATATTTCAGAAAACTCTTCGTTTAAACCTGCAAAACATTTGAAGGCTTGCGTATCATCAAGATCAGAAAAAACATAATCTTGCACGCTACAAGGCAGTTTTTGCACTGAGCCGTTGTAGTAATAAAAACCTTTTTTCGACATGTAATAAACACCTCGCGGTGAATTGGTGGCAGCCTTTGGACCTATTAAACCTGCGCCTTCGTTTATAAGGTTGACTGCGAAAGTAAGAGGTGGTCCGATAAAATTCATTGAGTATAGGGAGGTGTCAGTCCATATCAACACTTCTTGTCTTGCTTTCAAACCACCAACTATTGCAGAACCAGAAGATAATCTTAACGATCCGGCAGTATTGGTGGCTAACGGCTCAAACTGTAACGGGTTTTCTTGGTCACTAAATGCAATCAACATAGGATCTAATACGCCTGTTCTAGCGCCGCTACTAATTGGGTCAGCTCCTAAAATAATTAAATGTCTATCTGTTTCAGAGGTTATTACTTGTAAAGCTTTGGTTGGCACTAAGTTAGCACCGCTTGTAGTTGCTAAATTTACAGCTCTAGTGCTAACGCCGTCGTTTTCAATCCACCTAAACACACCACCTGCTCTTGGGTTGATAATTAAATCTTCTCCATAATTATCGTGAGTCCATAACCGAAGATTGTTTGTGTCTGATAACTCAGTGGCAGCTCCCCATGATCCAGCACCCCAAGCTCCTACACCCCAACCTGTAGATGGAACATAAACATCTAAACCAGAATTTAACAAATATACGGCATCAGTTGCCGAGCCGCCATTTCCTGAATCACTAGCACTTGCAGTAATTGTAGCTCCGCTCGTGTCTTTTGCAGTTATTTCATAAGTATTTGTGCCTGTTACTAACGAGATTTGATATTCTTGATTTATGACGGCTGCTGTTACATTACCACCCAAACTAACAGCGCTTGAGAAGGTTACAAAATCCCCGTTAACAGCGCCGTGAGCGCTATCTGTTACTGTTAAAGTTGAAGATCCGTTGGTGGCTGCAAACGTTGCTGAGTTAGTAGTGGTTTTTCTAACTGGGGTTATGTCGTTATATGCACCACCCTCTTCGATGTAATACTTGTTAGTTGTGCCTATGCCTAGATACTTGTTACCCCCAAGAGAAATCCATGAATGTAATGCTCTTGCAGAACCAACCAAGGTATCAGAGGAAAGTTTTTCCCAGCCACCTATTTTTTCAACTCTGCCTTTTCTAAAACGAATTTTATCGCCGTTCACCCAACCACCTTCGTTGGAGTAATCGGTTTCCTCTTTGTTTATACCAGGCTTAAAATTAAGTTTTGATAGCGGCATGAGGCGACATCTAAGCTAACCTAATGATTGCGCCAGTCGCAGTAGCACTAGGAAACACTATAGTAAAATCCCCTGCGGTTGATGTTTTATCTCCACCAAAATCTATCGCTGCTACAGCTTTGTCTGATTGCGTGTCGTTATAGATCAAACATCCTCTTGCTGTAACTGTGGCGTTACTAAAGGTTAAATCTGCAAAGTCGCACACAGCTGTCGTTCCAGATGTGGTTGGAGTCACGCTTGTTAGCGCTGATCCGCCAGAAGTATAGTTTGTGCCACTTGCCTGCCCTGTTGTGACAAAAGCTGTCGTGCCTGCTCCTAATGTTGCAGA
>CEQK01014702.1_pt1 | contig 16856 bp, 2 predicted proteins | sample 531051 | NCBI WGS metagenome assembly CEQK01 (sample SAMEA2621229, study PRJEB7988) | marine metagenome | biome: marine biome (ENVO:00000447); feature: deep chlorophyll maximum layer (ENVO:xxxxxxxx); material: "saline water (ENVO:00002010), including plankton (ENVO:xxxxxxxx)" | depth 150 m
CATTAATATTATATAGTTATAATAGTTTGTTGTTATTACCCATTGTTATTGGGGTCTATTTACCATTTTCCGATGGGACATGTTTCTGAGGCTATTTTTATTTTAGCTTTTAAGAAGCAACCACATAGAGAGCATCTAGCACTATCCTTCATAAACTTTGGACACTCATTGCATATAGTTATCCTCTTCTCTGCGATAGCCGAAGACGCTGCAAGCTTCTCTCCTTTAAAAAAACTTTTACCCGCCTTCTTTAATGATTTAAGTAGATTGGAAGCCATCTCTCCCTTTGAAGGTAAAGATAATTCTTCTTTTGGCATTTCTTCTTCTGGTATTCTATCTTGAGAAAATACTCTAGGCTGCTCTATGTCAGCTAACAAAGAAAATTCTAACGGTTTGTCTGGGTTAAATGTTTTCATTATTTTTTAGCATTATCAAGAAATGAAGCTTTAAATATATTAGTAAGCGCGATTTTCGTAAGATGGTTAGTCATCGACTTGTTGCTGCCCTCTGGCAGATTTGGACCATAAGCTGAGCTAAATGGCTTAGGCCCAATAAAATCAAGCACCGGAATCTTAAGAGTCATATTGTTGTCTCCGGTACTAGCTCTAGTTGAGAAACATTGAGAACTAGTAGAGCCACCTTTCGGACACATATGCTTCGTTCCCCACGATGAAATATTACCGCCCGGCAATCCTATCAAGCCAGTATCAGAAGACCTCAAGGCTGGCGCGCTAAACGTCTTAGCCCCCCTAACTTTCGTACACCAAGATTTATAGGTTTCATTGCGCTTTTGATGCCACCACTGCTGTTGTTCAGTACCGGGCTCAAGAAAACCATACACAGCATCGACATTAAACCCTTCATCGTTTATATCCCTACAAAAGACCATGTCTTCTGCTTTACCGAGGCCTTCACTTTCCCTAACCTCCCAATACCCCTTGTTTGACGCAGTCCACTGAGAATCAATGTTGTGATCTTCTACTAATCCAGAGATTACAACCTCCTCCCCATCTAACATATCTCTTAAAAAGAACGGAACCGCCCACTTCATTGCTGTTTGGTTTTTGGGTATTCTTAGTTTTATTTTTTGGTCTTGGTAATATAAAGCAGACCAAGCGGAAGACCCAGCGTCAATCCAAGGCCTACCAATATACCCAAAGTCCTTATTAGCGCAAACACCAAAGTACCCGGACTCCACATACTCATCACTTTCCCAAAGCCCAACATATATATCCATAGCTGATGTATACGACTTATCAAGCTTATACTCTGCCAAAAAGATTTGAGTTAATAATTTGGGGCAAGCAGACATCATTTCGTGATGAGCATAGAATCCAAACCTAGGCAACCCCTCTCTATAAAAACTTGAGTCATCGTTAAAAGACGCGTTACCAACAAACTCCGCATCTCCATAATCTCCCCCACATAAAAGCACATCGCTATTTTCGTCATTGCTTAGTTTTCTAACCTTAGACACCCACTCTTTTACTGATTCTTTGTGCCTAATTGTTATAGGCAAATCTATTCTGACTTCTTTTAATAAATTTATTGCATTTACAAATTGATTAAATATAGCCGCTCTTAATTTAATATTTTGAAGAGGGCCATAGCCTTTTGGATCATCCGGTCTACCCATCTTGTCATTTCGGAACATGGGAGAAATCCACCTTAACCCACCAGATCTAGTCTGGGTTGAAGAGACTCTGTAAGTCACGTTCTTATTAGAGTAGTCGTTTGTGTCTGTGTATTTAATTGAAGTTCTTTTGGAGTTATCAAATCTAGCAAGAGTCTGCCACTTTTCTTCTTGGTTTACTCCATCCGGATAACTAGTGTGCACTCTGTACTCCACCCTATAGAACAACCTAGGCTGGCCATCTAAAGTTATAGCTCTAGAGTTCCCCAACCAAAGGCTTGGCCAATGCCTTAACTGTATGGCAAATTCAGAAGAGCCCTCATTATCGAATGCTTGTGTTAATATAGCTATTTTGTAAGACTGTCCATTAATGTTTACAGAAGTCCCCGCCGCCTCGTAACCATCCTCTGCGTTAGAGAGAGTTGAGTTGACATATATTGGGCTGCTTACCAACGAATTAGAAGAGGTCGCTTCAAGTATCCTTGAACCAGCAGCTATAGTCTCTTTGTAAAATACTCTAATCCTGTACTCAACTTTTTGAAACTCAGTTAGAGCAAGGTTGTCGTAGAAAGTTTTTACATGCCCCGTAGCTTCATAGGCAGCCCCAAAAGCTGTGGTAGCATCAAAATCATCTATAGTAGACGACTCTTGCCACTCTGAGGCGTTAGGAATATGACTTATTCTTCTTTCAAGAGCATAGTTTGAGCGCTTCCTTGTCGGCCAAGTTATCACAGCTTGAGACTGAGAATCTTCTAGAATCTCAGTGTCTTTTACGCCAGCTGTATATGTGAAAAAGGTCTTGTCTGGTCTGTATATTGTATAGCTTTGATTTAATGGTATATTATATTTTTTTATTGTGCCTCTGTCTTTTACAGTTTGCTCATATATATCTACATATGTTGAGGCTTGGCTAGTTAGTGGTGTGTAAGATATACTTACGAGCTTGCCGTTTACCTTAAACTCGTCTCCCTGTCTAAATATTAAATAGTTCCCAGAGCTTATGCCTTCAAGCGGGATGTTCCTTCTTATTTTATATGTACGCTCTCTGGATATAGACAAGGCTGATTCGTCATGATGAATTTCTACTGTCTTATAATTTATTGAAGATTCGTCATCTTCTTTTTCGTCTAGAGCCTGAAACGCTAAATTCTCAAAAAGATAATCGTAGTCTTTAGACATCACGCAGACAGGAACGCTTCTCGGCAACAAGCCGGGCTCTACATTCCCGTATTCTAAAGGCTGCGGGTCTGACTCTTGATCAATAAAGCCACCACTTATACCCCTTAAGTATAGTTCCATTTGTTGGAATTGTTTTAAGCTTACAGCAGTCTTCCTGTCCTCATTAGCGCCATCCGTAGAATCATCAAAAGCATAAGGTACTAATTTAGTAAAATAAAATCTAGGCGCACAAGCTCCCCAAGGGTCATCTGGGTCAAACCACACATTTATATCTGGTGCAGCATCTCCTATTCTAGCTTTATGACATTGTAACGAAACAAAATAAGGCTCATCATTTGGCGCTTTAGCTTTGCCTTTATATACCCACTTTCTTTGTTTGATAAGATACTCTATAAGAGCATTCTCGTCTGTGCGGTAAGGCTCTGGCCCATATATACCCGCGGTTAGTCTCTTGTGTATTCTTTTCAGCTTAGGCAAGCTCATGAGGGAGACATTTTCTTTAGGTTTGTATGTGTTAGGAATATGAGAGAGCCTTCTATTTAACGTGACCTCAACTCTGTCCCTTACCCGCACCCAAGCACCTTCATCTTCGAAGCATGCATCTTGGTCTTGCGCGTCTGTGACGCCAGTTCCTGACTTATAACATATTCCTGACTGGAACCTATCATGTTTTTGTGAAGTGTCTTGCGCTAATCTGAACCCTCTTGTTATCTGTCCAACATCAACACACTTTACCGTATCTACTATGTAGTCTGGCTTATATATTTTACAAGAAGAGAAGAACCAAGCGTTCAAGTTGTCCTGAAGTGTCGCATCTCCATCGTCAGTCGCCCAGACAATGCTAAACCAATTCTGTTTAGAGTTTGAACCTTCCAAGTAAGTATAGCCCGGAGGAGCCTCTGACCTTTTAACTGGTTTTATTCCGTATGCAAAAGTTTGAAGCAGATGGGCATACCTATTAGACTGAAAATCTAAAGAATGTAAGTGGCATCTATTATGCAAGAAACCTAACACGTCACCATACACAGCGTCATGCCACAATGAACTTAAATTATTATCTGGACCAGAATTTATAGAAGTCATAAACATGGACCACTGATTACTCCAATTTTGCTGCGGAGCGTTTCCGTAAGTCCCAGACTCTTCCCTGACAGTAACAGGCAAAGGCATAGGGTCTCCATTGAGGGCCGGAATCCAGCTAGTGTATTCTTTAACGCCTAAAAATGTTCGCCCTACGTTATATGTTACGCCTCCGTATTTTATTCCATAATTTTTCAAGGCAATCGGTACAGTGTCACCCTCTTCTCCTCTCATATGAAAAAGACCTTGGAGCTGCTCTTCGATGGCTTGTGTCTTATTAGAGAATTGACTAGGCACTTGGTAGGCTAGAACTCTGTAAGTTATACCTGCTTTTATTTCAGTGGTCCCTAATCTTTCCGGAGCTATACCTCTAAATGAGTCAAGACCTCTCCAAGCCTCTGGTCTGGCTTTTTGTTTCGGCACTTTATAAACAGTTTCCGAGCCTGTACCTTTAACAAAATACTCTTGGTAGTTGCCATCTATCATTACAGGAGTGAAAGCCTCGCCCGCCGGTATTCTTCTTGTTAATCTTCGCTTATTGCCAGAACTGATATATTTCATTAATGATTTTGCATCATTATTAATTGTGTACGTATCCTCACTGTACTCTATATTAGAACCATTTTCTTTTATCGGGTATAGTATATAGCCCTCTCCTTTAACAACATAAGTATGACCGGCTGGAGCCATGTCTACTGTAGTAATATTTGTCCCGTCGATTACAATAGACTTTCTATCAGTGTCCATTATGACGCCATCCTGCTCTTGTATTATCTGGCCATCATCTAAATCACAGTTTACGCACGTCTCGACTTCAACACCCCCGAATACTCCTGCTTTTTTAACAGTCGCAGCCCTAAGTAATCTTAAGACATTACTTTTAAGGGCTCCTGCTGAATACTCGGTTGCTGATGACGAAGCGTTACTTATGAAAGTTAGCTCTCCAGACTGCGCCGCATTTTTATTTACGGTAGAGCCTCTGGAGCTATAAACAACATTATTAAATGTAATTGTACTTCTGTGAGAAGATAGAGAATCTACACCAGCGCCTGCCCCTGTTACAACTCCTTGAGCATTTGTTGAACCCACAGGATGACTCTCCAAGTTATTAGAGTATACATAATATTTTTTGCTATTTTGTACCCCGTCTAGTGCGTGCACTTTTTTATAAAAAACTATATCTCTGCTTCTGTCTATATCTGTAACGGGAGCCTGCAATGAAGCGTTTGTATATTTATTCTCAGCAAAAAAGTTTATACCATGTATTGGGTTCACTATGCCGGTTTCTTCTTCTGAGTATTCGTGACCAATTGTTTTTCTTATTCTCCCTCCATAGACAAAGCTTTCTGGAAATATTTGATAGTTTGTTTCGTCAGGGGTATCGTCTGAATCATCATAGTTTTGTGTAGATACTGCTATGTATTTATTTGTAGCATAAATATTTTTGCTTCTATACGTAACCCCGCCTTCTCCATATACATAACAAATGTCCCCAACGCTTAGATCAGACGTGCCATCATAGTCTTTAGAGTATACTAGCTCGTAAATTCTTGGGGCCGACACTCTTCTTTGTCTTTTATTTATGTCAGGTAAGTCAGAAGCGTTAAACGAACCATCACCAACGTCATCACCAGTGTTGTTTGGCTGCCAATAAGTTTCGTAATATGGATACGTAACAAATTCGCTTGTTGATGCACCAATGAAAAAGTTTCCAACAAATTCTTCTTGCTCTGATGTAACTTCGAATTCAGTACCGGCATATATAGTTGTGCCTTCGTACTCTATCGACCCAGTTCCGTATACTAAATATTTTCTACCAGATTTTATTTCTCCGCTTATTACTTCTTTGTATACGTATACCTCACTGTTTAAGTTTTGAGGCTGGCTTGATGATTTTATCTTCAAGTTGCTATGCCCTATAGGCGCCATAGTTCCGCCATCATGGATAAAGAAATTATTTTTTGCCGTAACGGTTACGCTATCTATTTCTATAGAAGCTAAAGTTGCGCTGCTATAATTTGTATCGTATAAATAATGACGAGTAAACTGATCTGGAGTAATCTTGTCCTCGGAACTGTCTATTCCATTTTCGCGAGTATTGTCTATAAAGTAATTATTTGATAATATTTCGTTATTCGCATAACTTATATTAAATAAAATTTTAGGGTCGCCAATAGTATATTCTACTTTTGGGTGCTGCATTTTTTCATCTTGTCTATCTGATGCCTCGTATGTGCCATCGCCTGCAAAAATACTTTTTGGTATAACGTTGGAATATCTAAAGGTAGCCCCATTTAGCTCGCTAGAGTCAAAATCTCTAATCGCAGCAAACCTTTTACCTTCAGAGAAAGTCGCCTGCCAATCTGCACCTGTTTTCTGGTCAGCTACTTGCCCCGCAGTTATAGATGTGATTTTGTTTCTGTTATGGTTTGGAGATAGCGTTCCTTCTATTTTGCTTCCTTCTATTAAGTAATCGTTACCGCTAAACTTACTCAAAGTTACTACTCTTTTGAAAACCGTTTCGCTTCCAGTTCGGGTACCTTTTACTGATGTTGCGCCTCTTGTCGCTCTTTCTGTAATTGTTATATAGCTATTTGAGTCGCTTTCGTTTTCTATAACTTCTCCGGCTTCTAAATTAACAGGTAAGGGACTCACTGTAAGCGTATCTCCACTTGCCGCACTCACCGTAATAGTCGAAGTAAAAGTCAGACTGCTCGTATTTGGAACAGACCTATAACCTATTTGAGTGAACTTTATTCCATTAGATAGCGAGTTCTCAAATTTATCTAAGCCCTTGGCCCCAAAGTCAGCTTGATCAGTCTCAGGGTTGTCAGCCTCAAATTTTATACTATGGTAATCATTTTTAATTTCTACCGAAACGATTGGCAGAGTGACGCTGCCAGATGTCACTACGTATCTATAAGATTTTTTTAAACCCGAATTCGTGACTTCTCCTTCTTCGTACGGGCTAGAAGTCGATAAGTTTGAATGAGCTTTTATTTTTTGGGTTGAGAATAAGGTGTCGTCGCTTAGATTGTATAAGTTTATTTCACCTCTTCCAAAAACAAACGCATCAGAATCAGCCACAACATTGTCCGCAAAAATATCAACCAAGTCAGAATACTTTGAGTCCGTAGTAGAAGACTGAGAACTTAGATGCCCACCGAAAGGCTCAATTTCCGGAAAAAGTATTTTACTCTTTGGCATATATGGCTTCTTAAATCCTTGATATAGCAGTATACCATTAGCCCCATTTGATACAGTGGCATCATATTCAAGATCCAAATCTATATAATTTTCACATTCAGCAACACCCGCTTCCAAAAACGAACTTCCTCCAGTTTCAGACTTGTAAGACGGGGCATACAAGTGTGTGAAAAAACCATTAATGTCATCGACGCCATGGCCATCGTATGTATCATCAAATGCGCTTGAAAGCTTAGCGGACCTGATTCCCTTCTCCGATTCGTACAGCCAAGTATCAGAGCTCCAGTCTTTTGGATTTATAAAATAAGAACCTGCAGCATTAGCGGTGAATGACCCGGGGGAATAGCTAGAAGGAGAGGCATTCTTTTTCTCGCTAATTTCTGGCGTCAACTTGTTCAAACAGTCTTCGCTATAGTCTAGTGAAGCTAAATCACCAAGTCCGTCGACTATTTTTATAGGACCTCCTTCTACTAAAACTTTTTCTCCATCTGAATTAAGTTCTGGTTTTATAAAAGACCTACCTTCTTTGAATATAATTGGGTTGCCAGATACTACTTCTATTTCTTCGTAGTTAGCTAAACCAACGAACTTGCTATTTGAACCAGCCGTAGTTACATACTCGCTACCGTTAGAATCTCTAGTTGGAACCCAACTCTTTACATTAGCCAAGCCAGTAAAAGTGTCTCCTATTTTCTTTATTTCCCCGTTGTATGATATTTCATTTCCTCCAGCTACTGTATATGTTCCCGCTCCTATCTGCCCGTTAGTGACTTTTTTCACTGAGCTACTGTACTGAGAGCCATCAGTAGTGAAATAAGCTGTTTTTATATCGTCAGCCCAAAGCAGAAGAGGAGCCTCATCAAAATGACCTAAAGGTTGCGGCTCTATTAGCTGTCCCTTTACCGTTAAAGGCATCCACTCTTTGTCTAGTATATACTTGTTGGTTATCGTTGTAGTTGAGTTAGGACTTTGGCAAACATAGTCTCCCGTTTCGTCTTGAACCCAGTTGCCGCCTAATGTTAAACAAGCATTTTTTGACTGAGGAGATACCTCAAATAAATCAATATAGTCGCTAGACACAGGATGCGCTTGATTTTGTAAGATATATTTTCCAAATATATATGTATCTTCAGAAGGTATAAATATAGAGCCATTTTCAAAAGTTATAGGCTGGCCCTGCTTACAGACTAAATATTTTTTTAGAGTAAAGTTAAAAGGGCCAGAAACCTTATTGCCGTTTGAGTCTGTAAAAGATACGTCACTACTAGTAGTTCCATTGACGTCGGCTCCAGCAGAATAAAAGTCTAAGTTGGTTATTTTTAGCTCAAAGTCTAGTCCGGCAGTAGAGTAATCTCCGGGTTCTTTCGCTACTTCGCCCTCTGTCGCTCCCTCTGAGTGCTTGTACCTCATTATTTCCTTGGTCAAACAGTCTGCTGCGTTGTTTATGCTAGTAATACTTGCTGAGTCGGCCTTCTTGCAGGTTCCGCCCATTTCAACATACTTTACAACACCAACGCCATCGCCAAGAGACTCTAATACATACCTTTCTCCGGCTTCTATTATTTTTTGGGTCTGAGTGTAGACTACAGGCCCGCAAGGAAGTTGAACCCCTGTTGCGTCTTTATACTTTACAAATGAGTTAAAGTCAGAATCCCAAAGGTTATTTGATCCATCTGAATCATTTATTGAGAACTGCTCCCCATTCTTTTTAGAGAAGTAAAATCCTCCCTGCTGGTCTTTGTGGTAAATAGAAATCAAAGGCCTGTCGTCGTCATTGCCATAAACAGTGTAGTTTTCATTAATTCCTGCGTTATAGTTATCCGTCGCTTCTTCTAGGCCTACTACTTGCAAAACAGTTACGCCAGTGCTGGCTGTAAAACTTGTTTGCCCACTAACCCCGTAGAAGACGTTGGAAGGAGTAGTTGAATTTTGATCAGAGGCTCCAAATAAATAATATCTACCTTTACCTACTGTAGTATTGTTAGCTATGGTCGCAGAATAGACTTCCGGTTCTCCTTCTGTTATTTCAAAATAGCTAAAGCCCCTGACCCCTTTAAACGACACTGTAAATTTACTGTTTGCTGTATACTCTTCGTAAAGCTGTTCTCTTTCGTAGACTATATCTGCAGTGTTTCCTGAGCTGACGGATTGATTCTCCAACTGGCCGTATATTTTTTCATCTCCAGCTAAAGCATTTTGTGTCACTGTTAGCTTCGCTCCATTGTCAAAATAAAGCACCTCGCCAGTTGGAATATTGAAAGGCAGGCTTAGTATGTCGATGCCAGATATAGAGTAGTCTCCAGTAACTTTTGTGACTGAGTTTATTGTTACTTTTTTGTTGGATTTATTTTTTGTTATTGGCGCGACTGAACCACTATACAATTTGCCAGACAACACTCCCGACAACTCAGTGTCTCCAGCGGAGGCATCTACGCTTAGAACAAAAGTTGAACCATTAGAAAACTCAAGTACAGTAAATTTAGGTATACTCCTTGGTATCGCATTAACTGATATGGGGTCAGTGGTTGCATCATCTTTTGTAGAGCTTGCTTCCACTTGGCTTATATATTTAATTTTTCCACCACCATAGACAAAATAAGAAGAACCTTCTTCTAGCTTGTCTCCTTGCTTTATCTTCGTCCTCCAGTTTCCTCCAGTTAACGTCGCCGTAGAAGCAACGTCTATAAAGTTGTCGGCATGAGCTATAGCGCTTTTAGCTGTATAAAATGTTCCGCTACTTTGAGGGTACTCAACTCTTTTGTCAGTATCGAATGATCCGCTATTATAAGCTATATACTTTTGTCCTGCTTTTATACTACCGCTAGAGACAGTTCTATATAGCAATGGGGTCAGCTCAATAAATCCTCTCTCTCTAGGTCTAAAGGCAGACTCGTCCATCCAAGGACGCATACCTCTAGCCGAAAACTCTTTTAAGTTAGTAGGGCTCAACTGAGCAGAGAACATAGCGGAATCAACAGACAGAGGCTCGTTGTATGATAACTGCTTACCTGTAAAACTAGACCCAGCCTTATACGGCTCGCCATTATACTCTACCGCATCATTGGCTCCTCCTGCAATTTTGTATTCTCTGTTTTGCTCAACTTCCCAAGGTTTAATCACTGGGTATACCAAAGGGCTATTGTCTTGAACGTTCCAATATTCGTAAGCGCCTACTCGACAATCCAAGAGAGAATTATTAGTAGCTCTAGAATCTTCTGAGTCAAACGGCATATGATAGAAGTTATTCCTATTGCCAACTAATATCCTGTTTCCACCAAAGAAAGCGTCAGACTTTCCAGTAAATATTTTCTGTTGCCCGCTTGAAGTGGAGTCGATAGATATTGAGGGAGTAGTAGTATCTAGCGAGCCATACTCATCATAATTTAAATATCTTATTTTACCTTGTTTTAAGTAATATTCTCTTCCGACCTTTAATCTGTTTTCTGCCTTTGGAGATATTGCTCTTGAAACAGTAATTGAGTTTGAGTCAGGGACAGTATAGTAAGACTCAAAAGAAGACTCTACTCTATACTTAACATCTTCAATACTGTCTGGAAGTAGTTCTGTGTCGAGTAGCCTGACAACTAACCTAGCATCAAAAGAGTCTGAGGTTCCTGTGTAAGGATTAGCCTGATTGGGGGAGCCAGTAAGGCCAAACAAATAACTCAATGAAAACTCATAAGCTCTCTTGTTCGCCAGTACTGGTATTTGTGTTTTTGTACCTTGGGTTTGTTGCTCTGACAGCTTGTAGTGGCCCCATCCCTCATTATATTTGTCTCTTCTTAATATGTTAAAGTTTTCAAAGCTATTTAATATTATATCAAAAAATCTATAATTACTGCTTAACTCTACCGCAGTCTTGCCGGTTGGCTCTATTTTCTTTAACTGTAATTTTCCTAGTCCCTCATTATAGTTTCTGACATTTTCTAAGAACGGAGTGTCGGCTCTGCCAAACACATAAGAAGACAAATTAAAATGTCTAATATTATATGTAGTATTATTATACTTTATTGTTTGGTTAGAGTCTTCTAGGTGAGACGTGTCAGCAAAATATTTTTTACCATTATATTGTACTGTTGTTAAGTTAGTTATAGAACTACTATTATTATAATTTTCCGGCGCATCTAATAGATAATATTTATTGGGCTCCAGAGTGGTTGTCTTCTTTTCGTATACAGTGGGAGAGCTCGGGACAAGAGTAGCTTGTCCAGTTCCAGTAAAGGTTTGCCCTATATCATAGTTGGAGCTTGACTTAGCTACATAGCCCTCTCCCTTCCCTCCAACTTTGTAAGTATAGTTGTTATCTACTATATTAAAACTTTCGCTGCCCTCTTTATACTCATGAGTAACTTTATATACTTTGCCAAAAGACTCAATATGAGGCATTGGAGAAGTAGGAAGCATATATATAAAGCTTTCGCCTTTCGCTTCGTGGTCATACCTTGCCTCGCTACCATTTATATCTCCGAAATTTAATTTAGTTTTATTCGTTCTTTGTTCGTCTATTAGTTTGTTTATTTTAAATTTGTTTCCAGATAATATATCTACGGAAGAAAAGTAGTCCGCATACACGGAACTTGCCGCTTCCACAAAGTAAGACTTACCTGCAGCTACGTTGTAATATTTTTCAGGCCTAGACCCGTTACTATCATGAGGATCACTGTTAGCGGCGACAGCTTGGTTTTTACAAACTATAGCTTCGCTACCTAGGCTTATTAATGTCGTTGAATTTAAGGCTGGGGGATCTTTCTTGGCTACTGTGACTTCGTTACTTTGATCTTCGTGATATATTTTACCAGAGGCACTAGTTCCATCTATTGTCCCAACTAAAAATCTGTCACCTACATTTAGTTTCTCTGTAGTTGTTAGAGTGCCTCCAGAAAAAACTATTTGCGAACCTACTGGAGCGTGCAGTGGAGAATTTTCTATTCTTAACGTAGCCTCTGCGGCGCCAGATTCGGAAGTGTTGTCATCTCCAGCCTCATAATAAGAACCACTTCCTGATTCATGGTCAATTTTTATTCTACCTTTAGATGCAGGATAGTAGTCCTCTCCACTTATTGTGACAAACCCTCTTCCTCTCAGGGTATATGTTCCAGCAGCCAAATCAAATGAAGAATAAGAAGAGCCTTGCGCCACAATTTCCCTAAGTTCGCCAGTTGCTGCCTCTAGCGTTTCTATATTCTGCTCAGTTACCGGAGTTAATAGAGTCCTAGTTTTAAATCTGACGACTGGTTTGCCAGTTACAGCTTCAAGCGTCGACTCCGCCTCAAAACTTTGGTTGACAGAGTAGTACCCGACTTTCTTTCCAACTAGTTTCGCTTTTGCTCCAATCGGCAAGTTAGACCCATGTGGGCACCTCAATTTACCTGTTATTGTTTTAGCCGACGAATTGTACGAAGACACTTTTAACTGAGAGTTACCGCTAGAATGCTCGAGCACGATCAGTTCTCCGACTGCGAACTCAACAGGTAGCGAATCGAAAGTAACTGTAGCATTGTCAGCTTCATTTACGCTGCTCGACACAGTTACAATCTCTACTGGCTCTGCATAGTAGTAGCATTCTGACGAAGAAGTTATAACTCCGTTTGCGTCAACTTCTGAATTTGAAGTTTCCAATGAAAGCGTACCTGTTCTTTTATTTATATCTTCAGTGTTACTTGCAACAGAGTCATATAGTAAAATTCCATTTATTTCAGTATCCCCTATTTCTGCGTCTTGCTTAACGATAAAACAAGGCAAAGGGCTATCAGCGCTTTGCTGAGGAAAGCGGATTACCTGCTCAGCCTTGAGAGGATAGGTTAGCGCTAAAACATTTATATTAACATTAGATACATTACTAGTATCTTTTGGGGTTAAAGCAGTTGCATTATCTTCATTAAAAATTACCTGTATAGGCAACGCCAAGTCAGCAGTCGAGGCACTAGCATATATGTTTAGGGAGTCTTTCTGCTGGGTAAATTGTGTATAAGGGGTCCAAGTTGTACTGGTGCTGCCGTCTACGGGGTCTACACAGTTATCCTCCGTCTCTGCCGTTGTTATTTCCTCTCCATTCGAGTTGGTGCATTTTCCTTTAATAGCATGAAAAGATTGCCTATTCCCCAATTCTTCAACTGTATCAATAAACTCTTGATCTTGCAGTACCCACCTACCACCTTCATCTACGCATTTTTTAAAGGTGTTGTTGCTATAGACTAGCTGCGCGCTAGTTAGCTCTTCTTGGATCTCGTCACTCTTAAATGGAGACAAGCATCTATACTTTGGGGTCAAGTTCGGGTAAATGATTCTGCCATCACCTTCTGCCGCTACAAAATATTTTTTATTCTTTTCTACTGTCGAGACTACTGGATAGACATAAGGTTTACCCGATGTCTTTTTCCATTGTATCATTAAGCTGGCGTTTGAGTCAGATGGCGTGAATTCAACTTTTCTGTTTTTTATTGTGGTTGTATAAGTCGTTAAATAAGGAGCAGAGTCGCCCACTGAGACTTGTATCTCATTAGTTACTCGAGTTACTTCTTCATTTCCGTCACTAACGTTAAATATAGAGCTCCAAGTTTTTCTAGTTGTGCCTTTGAATACTTCTCCAACGTCTATCCTTACGTCGTTGTACTCTATAGCCGTACCTGCTGACAATATATAATATACATCTTGATCTATAGAAGAAACCGCCTCAGCCACTAAGACATATTTTTCACCTGACTTTAAGCCTATTGGTTCTTTTTTAATTACCATTACATTCCCAGAAGAAATGTCTACGTCTTTTGCGGATGCCACCAAAGACCCTGTAAAGTTCGGGTCTTTATCTTGGTCTGTTTTATCAAATTCTCTATTAGACGGCTCGTAGTTTTCTTCTCCTATCGCCCCCACAAAAGAGGTCATGTTCGTTCCAACTTCAGAAGAATATGTAATATTATTATATTTTATAGAGTTTACTCTTCCGAACCCACTAGTCCTGTCTTGAAATAGTAGATAAGTTTCTCCTGCTTCAATGTCTCCTGACTTTACTATTTCTCTTATTATTGGTTTTTTTCTACTTAAGGAATATGTGTTAGCGTCTAACTTAGATGGTTGAGTATAAATGTCATCATTAGTAGTTTTAAATACATTGTTTGAGTGAGGAGCTGTTTTCAGCGTAGATCCGCTGTATACACAGGCGATATTGTCATAAACTAAATAAGAGACTCCGTCCTCTGCTGAAGACAAATCTATACTGTTGTCCTTCCAAAACAATCTAAACAAGTTAACGTTATCACTAGTGGAAGAAGGAACTAAAGCAACATTGGCGGTACTAGTGCTTACGTTTACCGTTCCGCTAGATGCGCTTACTATATCTCCCGGATAATAAGTGCTCCCGCCAATAGATAAAGTAACCCCAGAATCTATTGCTGCTTGATCCCCATAAACATAAAACCTTGCGTAAGCTTCACCTTCTGCATCTACAACGTCGGAATCTTCAATATCCTTTCCATGTTTATAAACCTCTACTAAGACAGGAGAACCAGAGACTCTGGTGGGCGCAGTTGAGGTTGCTGTAAATATGCTTCCGTGAGTATGAACACTTGAACCACTTTTTATCTCTGCAGCCCCTTGTAACAAGTACATTATATTATGGGTGACGGAAGAAAATAATTCGTTGTGGAGAACGTTTTTAAAAGTAGTCTGAGGAGCGCCAAAAAAAGACAATTCGTTATGACCTAACTTAGTTATATCTGCAACGCTAGAGTAATCTAAAAGAGTACTGACGCCGAAATTATTACCATTCGAATCAAAAAGTTTATCTGAAGATAAAGAGAAGTCAGGGATCAAGTCGCTAACACTAGAGGAAGACAGAGTTAGTGGATTATTTGGTTCGATATCTAAATCGTTATCATAAGTATCTAGAACGTAGTTTATTTGAGGCGCGTCAAACTGCATTATTGGGTTGCTTGATTGGCCTTTTGCGATTAAAGTATGCTGCTGTGTAATAAAGTCACCGCCTTCAGAAATAGGCCTACTCGCCCTTCTGAATTTAGTGCTTTCGTTTGCAGTTATTATGTACCTTACGCCTTGTTCTAAACTCATTTTATCCTTCTTCCCTAGGTTGTTCTACATCTGGGTCATGGACTATTGTCCCTATAGATTGAGAGCCTAAACCTCCTAGTTCTGGCTCTCCGGCTTCTGCTACCCCATTGACGTATCTTTCAAATGTTAATACACTTTTATCCCTGACATACTTGTAGGAAGTTTTATCCGCTCCCTCTCCCACTGTTCCTTCACCCCACCTATATCCAGCTTTCTCGCACGCTTCTTTCGTTGTATAGTATTCGTTAGCGCAGTAAGGGCAGTCCTCTTCAACTCGGTAATCTACAAACTGCGTTCTGGGTATCATTCTTAAGTTGTCGCTATATAATTCTCTGGCAGAGTCGTATATTGGATTTAAATTTATTGGTACGTAATTATTTTGAAATGGGTCTCCCCCCGCAGCGAAGTTGGCCATCAGATTGGCGTATGTATAATCTGTATCCTTGTTGTAGCCTTTTGCCATTTTATCTGGCAACTCCAAGGCTCCCATAATGTTAGGAATGTACCCAAAGGTATTATACTCTTGCCATATATCAAACGGCTCTTTTAAATTCTTTCTTTCTGCGCTATCGGAGTCAGTACCCTTGCTGGCCAAGTAGTCCATGTCTTTTCCTCTTGTGTCAATTGAGGTGGCTCTTGACTTTTCTCCAGAGTCCATACTTTCCGGATCGACTAGTGGTCCGAACCATATATTTTCTTCTCCGTCAGCAAATTCTGTTTTAGAACCCTTTCCTGTTGAAGCTATTCTTAGTAAAGCTAAAGCGTCTGGCAGGTCCGGCTTGTACTCTAGTAAATGAGCCAACTCAAAAACTATCTCTGATCTACCCGCAGAGCTTAAACTGCTAGATGGTAAAAAATTTATACCCGTAGCATTTATGGCCTCTAACTCTATTCTTGAATTGGAAATCTCCTCGCCCGCATCAAAGTAGTACATTTTTTGAAATATGCCTTCTTGTATAAAAGTCTTTCCATCTGCGGTTAGACAGTCAGATATACTATTATTGTTGGCAGGCTCAGGGTTAGAGCCATTATAACAAAGCCCAGTTGTTGAAACCGCGGTGACATCTACGGTTATAGAAGTTGTTGAAACATTACTGCTGCCTCCCCATTTATTTTTTTTATTTATTCTTAGTGTTATGGAATCCCCTATTGTTGTAATCGCCCCGCTTGACTTAGTATGTTTTATTTCTATACCAGTCCCCCAAGCGTAATAGCCAGCTACGCAAAAACCTGTTGTTGGTATAAAATATTTTTTTTCTAAATTTTGATAAATACCATGACCTTCTTCATCTTTCTCCCATAAAGAAAACTTATTACTAGAAAGCAGGCTTGTGATACTTGTTGTAGAATTAGATGTATTTCTTACTATGAACCTAGGGTACCTTGGGGTTATCCTTGCTATTTTGCCATCTTTAGTTGATATAGATTGGCTTCCTCCAAAAGCTGGCGATAAAGAATACTGCTTGTTGAAGAAACTCTCAAACTCGAAATTATAGGTAGGCAGATCAAACGTAGCTTCTCCAACAGAGCTGTACAACATACCACCAAGACCATCTATATCACTTTGCGCCATCTCAGGTGTCTTCCTAAAACCTGAGTTGAAGTAGTTTGAAATTTGGTCTATTTGATCATGATAAGCCTCTCTCTTCTCTAAGTTGCCTCCGCCCTCGTAAGAGCCTTCTAAGTAGTGCTT
>CEQK01005213.1_pt1 | contig 16840 bp, 11 predicted proteins | sample 531051 | NCBI WGS metagenome assembly CEQK01 (sample SAMEA2621229, study PRJEB7988) | marine metagenome | biome: marine biome (ENVO:00000447); feature: deep chlorophyll maximum layer (ENVO:xxxxxxxx); material: "saline water (ENVO:00002010), including plankton (ENVO:xxxxxxxx)" | depth 150 m
GCTATCGCTCAGCATCAACCAGGCGGGCGGTTTCGTGCGCACGGATGAAAGCCGGCAGCGCCCAAACATACAGCTCTATTTCTCGCCGCTGAGCTATACCCGCGCCATACCCGGCAAGCGGGCCCTGATGCGCGCCGACTTTTTCTCCGGTTTCATGCTCGGCACGTCGAACTGCCACCCACTAAGCCGCGGCGAAATCGACCTGCGATCCGCTGATCCCTTCGCCTCGCCGGTCATCCGGCCGAACTATCTCTCGGACGAGCGGGATCTCGACGAACTGGTGCAATCCGCCCGTATCCTGAGAAAGATCGCCGCCGAACAGCCGCTTGCCGGCAAGATCATCCGCGAGATCACGCCGGGACCGGATACGGAAACCGATGAAGAGATGGCCGCGGACATACGCGCGCGTTCGGGCTCGGTTTTTCATGCCTGCGGGACCTGCGCCATGGGCCCGGACCCGAAGAAGTCGGTCGTGGGCCCGCGGCTTCGGGTTCACGGGGTGCCGGGTTTGCGCGTCGTCGATGCCTCGATCTTTCCGCTCATCACGTCGGGCAATATCAACGCGCCTTCCATCATGGTGGGTGAGCGTGGGGCTGACTTCATTCTCGAAGACATGAAGGGCTGATAGGACGCCCGCTCAGGCCTTGCCGTCGCGGATGTCGCGGAGAAGCTCGGCGAGCTGGGCCACGGATTTCGTGATCGAGCGCGGCGGCACGGCCCCGAAGCCCATGATCAGCCCCTGCCCCGCCGGCGCGAAAGCCAGACGATTGAAGGGCGAGAGGATAATTCCTCGTTCGCCTGCCTTGCGGGCGACCTCGACATCATTGAATCCCTCGGCCAGATGCCCGACCGTCTGCAGCCCGGCCGCCGCAGGCCTGACGTCCAGCAGACCGCCAAGATGCTCCTCGGCAGCTGAAAGAAGCGCGTTCTGCCGCTCGGTATAGGTCCGGCGCATGCGGCGAATGTGGGTGGCCAGATGACCCTCCGATATGAACGTCGCCATCGTCGACTGGAGGTTGGCCGGCACGCCCTGCATCGTGGCGCCTGCCACCCGCCGGAAGACCTCGGCAAGATCGGGCGGCGCTACCACGTAGCCGATGCGCAGCGCCGCGAACATGACCTTGGAGAAACTGCCGACATAGATTACGCGGCCGGTCTGATCGATACTCTTAAGCGTCGGCGCGGGATAACCGGAATAGTGCAGTTCGCCGTTGAAATCGTCCTCGACGATCCAGGCACCGCAGCGTTCGGCGGCATTCAGCAGTTCAAGACGACGCGTGAGCGACATGGTCACGGCAAGCGGATGCTGGGCGGCGGGGGTGACGAATGCGAGGCGGAAGGATTTCGACAGTGCAAGCCCAGCGGATACGTCAATACCCTCTCCATCGACGGGCACGGGCACGAGTGTCGCTCCGTTCGAAATCAGGCTGTTGCGTGCGCCGATGTGACCCGGATTCTCGAACCACACCTTGTCGCCATGATTGAGCAGCATCTGGCCGATGCGGTTGAACGCATCCTGTGCGCCGTTGAAGATGAAGACCTCGTCAGGCGTGCAGGAGATGCCGCGATTGGCCCAGAGGTGGCGGGCAATCGCCTCGCGCAGTTCCGGCAGGCCTGCGGCATCGGAATAGCCCAGCACCAGGCTCGGCGAGCGTCGCCAGTACTGTGCCGACAACCTGGCCCAGAGGGCCATCGGGAATTGGTCATAGGCCGGCATCCCCGTCACGAAGGCGCGCGGCACATTGGGATGATCGATGCGGGGAAAGAACTGCTCGGAAGCATCGAGGCTCAGTCGCGCCAGACGCGGCGGCTTGCTGCCCTTCATCGGGCTCGGTGCGGTGACGGGCGCCTGTGGACGATCGCGCTCGACGGCATCCGAGACAAAGGCGCCAGCCCCCACCCGCGACTGTATGAGCCCCTCGGAAGTCAGTTGCTCATAGACATTGACGGCGGTGGTGCGGGACACGTTCTGCTCGCGGGCGAAGGTGCGGCTCGACGGCAGGCGCTGGCCGGCGGCCAGCTGGCCGGAGAGTATGAGCGCGCGCAGCGCGCCAGCGAGTTGAACACTGATTGCGGCATCGTCGTTCCGATCGATCCTGATCGGCGGTATCAGCGCTCCCGCTGCATATTTGACCACGCCGCGCGTTCTCCCCTTCAACACGGAATGGCCTGCAAGTTATTCCAAAGTGGCCCTTAGTCAAAGGCCAATTTGGTATCAGACTGCAAGCCAATTCAGAACCATTACAAGACTTGGGCGGAGCGTCGGGCACATGAAACTGAAGTCGATCGAGACCTTTTCGACGCGCTATGTCGGCTTTGTCCGGGTCACCGACGAGACGGGTGCCACCGGCTGGGGACAGGTCTCCACCTACAATTCCGACATCTCCTCGAAGGTGCTCCACCGGCAGGTCGCGCCCTATTCGCTCGGCGTGGAAATCGATGATCTCGACGATCATCTCGATTTGATCTTCGAACGCGAGCACAAGTTTCCCGGCTCCTATCTCTGCCGTGCGATGGGCGGGCTCGACACCGCTATCTGGGATTTGCGCGGCAAGATTGCCGGCAAACCGGTTGCCGAACTCCTGGGCGGCTCGGCAGGCTCGTTTCCTGCTTACGCCTCCTCGATGAAGCGCGACGTTACCCCGCGCGACGAGGCAGAGCGCTTCAAGCGGCTGCGTCAGGAGTTCGGCTTCAATGCTTTCAAGTTCCGCGTCGGCGCCGAAGTGGGCCGCGGCAAGGATGAATGGCCCGGCCGCACCGAGGAGATTATCCCGCTCATCCGCAAGGAACTCGGAACCGACGTCGCCCTGCTTGCCGACGCCAATTCCTGCTACGCTCCCGAACGGGCGATCGAAGTCGGCAGGATCATGGAAGCCAACGGGCTTTCCCACTACGAAGAGCCCTGCCCCTACTGGGAGCTCGAGCAGACCCGGCAGGTCACCGAGGCACTCGATATCGACGTCACCGGCGGCGAACAGGACTGGGACCTGACGATCTGGCGGCGGATGATCGAGATGCGCGCCGTCGACATCGTTCAGCCCGACATTTCCTATGTGGGCGGAATGTGCCGCGCGCTTCGCGTGAGCAAGATGGCTGAGAAGGCCGGCCTGCCGGTGACACCGCATGCCGCCAACCTGTCGCTCGTCACCCTTTTCACAATGCACCTGCTGCGGGCCATCCCGAACGCCGGCAAGTATCTCGAATTCTCGATCGAGGAAGCCGACTACTATCCTTGGCAATACGGACTGTATCGCAAGGATCCGTACCAAATCGTCGACGGCAAGGCGACCGTCACCGACGAGCCAGGCTGGGGTGTGGAGATCGAGCCGGAATGGCTGGCGCGTTCAACCTACCAGATCAGCGAAAGCGAATAGCATGACCAGAACCGCCGACAGCTACATCGAAGAATATTTCAGCTCCGGCACCATTGCCGACCTGCCCAGGGACCACTTCATCGGTGGCGCCTGGGTTGCGCCTGCCAGCGGGCAGATGATGGAAACTTTCGACCCGGGCAAGGGCCGCGCCTATCACAGTTTCGCGGCGGGTAATGCCGAGGATATCGAGCGTGCCGTCAAGGCCGCATCATCCGCCGAAAAAGAATGGGGGCGGATGAAACCCTCCGCACGCGGCGCCATCCTGGCGAAGGCCGCCGAACTGATCCGAAAAGAGAGTGCATACCTCGCAGTCGTCGAAAGCCTCGACAGCGGCAAGCCGCTTGGGGAAGCGGAAGGTGATGTCGGTGGCGCGGCGCGGGCCTTCGAATATTACGCGGCCGCCGCCAACGCCTTGCAGGGCGAGAGCTTTCCCCTCGGCCATGACTATCTCGGTTATTCACAACCCGAGCCGGTGGGCATCACCGCTCACATTATTCCATGGAATTTTCCGCTTTCGACGGCTGCTCGCGGCATTGCACCGGCGCTTGCCGCCGGTTGCACGGTTATTGCCAAGCCGGCTGAAACCACGCCGCTGACAGCACTCCTCTTGGCCGACATCCTGTTCCGCGCCGGATTGCCTGCCGGCGTGTGCAATGTCGTGACCGGAACCGGCCCGGAAGCCGGCGCACCGCTCGTCAAGCACCGGGCCGTGCGTCATGTCACCTTTACCGGCTCGGTGCCGACCGGCATCAACGTCATGCGCGAGGCGGCCGAAAACGTTACCCGCGTTCTTCTCGAACTGGGCGGCAAGTCTCCGGTCATCGTTCTGGCGGACGCCGATCTCGACGCGGCCTCGGACGGCGTGATTGGGGCGATCTACGAGAACGCCGGTCAGATCTGCTCCGCAGGCTCACGGCTGGTCGTCGACCGCCGGATTCACGGCGAGCTCGTGGAACGGATCGTGGCGAAGGTGGAGACACTCGAGCTCGGGCACGGGCTGAAGCGGTCCCAGTTTGGCCCTGTAAACTCGCAGTTGCAGCTCGATCGAATTGCCGGCCATGTCGACCGAGCCCGTGAACGCGGACTGTCGATTGTCACCGGTGGCAACAAAGCGACGGACCCTGCGACCGGTGAAGGCTGGTTCTTCGCACCGACGATCATCGACAATGTTCCGGCAGACGATCCTGCAGCCCAAGAAGAGATTTTCGGCCCGGTGCTGGTCGTCCAGCCATTCGACGATGAAGCCGAAGCACTCGATATTGCCAACGGGACCGCGTTCGGTCTGGTGGCCGGCATCTATACGAGCGATTTCTCCGCAGCCCATCGGCTGGCGCGCGACATCGACGCCGGGCAGGTCTTCATCAACGAATATTTCGCCGGGGGCATAGAGGTGCCCTTCGGCGGCAACAAGCATTCCGGCTTCGGCCGCGAGAAGGGGCTAGAGGCTGTGAAGGCCTATTGCCGGATCAAGAGCGTTGCAGCCAGGATAGGTTAAGCCAGATGGACGCGGCTTTCACACAGGATGCCAAACTGACTCCCTTCTGGTGGGAAGCCGCGCCACCCTACGACACCCCGCTCGACGCCCTTCCGCGCAAGGTCGACGTATTGATCGTCGGCTCTGGCTATACCGGCCTTCACGCGGCGATCGAACTGGCGCGCGGGGGACGGACGGTTCTCGTCTGCGATCGCGGGGTCATCGGCGATGGCTGTTCCACGCGCAATGGCGGGCAGATTTCCACCTCCGTGAAGCCGACTTTTTTGACACTGGCAAAAGCCCACGGCGAGGAAACGGCAAAGGCGATTTTTCGCGATGGACGTCGCTCCCTGACATGGACAGGCGAATTCATTCGCGAGGAAGGCATAGACTGCAACTTCAAGGTCTGCGGACGTTTTCATGTCGCCCACAATGACAAGGCGTTTCGCGATCTGGCGAACTCTGTCGCGCATCAGACCAAGGGGTTCGAAGTGCCAGCCCATGTGGTTCCGCGCGCCGAACAGCGTCGGGAACTCGGAACCGGCATCTATCATGGCGGCGTCATTTTCGAGAACCATGCGTCGCTCGATCCCGGCCGCTATCATGCCGGTCTCGTGAAAATTGCGCTCAAGGCCGGCGTCCAGCTCGCGCCCGGCTGCGAGGTCACCGGCTATTCGAAGAGCGGCAAGGGATATCGCGTAACAACTGCCCAAGGCACCGTCGAGGCGCGCGACATCGTGCTGGCGACGAATGGTTACTCCGGCAAACTCTCCCCGTGGCACCAACGGCGGGTGATGCCGATCGGCAGCTATGTGATTGCCACGGAAGAACTGCCCGAGAAACTCGTCGACGAGATCATACCGAAGGATCGCATCGTCTCGGACAGCCGCCACGTGCTGTATTACTTCCGGGCCTCCCCCGACCGGAGACGCATCATTTTCGGCGGACGGGTGAGCATGGCGGAGACCGATGCGCGATCGAGCGGCAAGATGCTGCACCGCGAGCTCATCCGGCTTTTTCCGCAACTCGAGGGCTATCGTGTCAGCCATTCGTGGATGGGTTTCGTGGGCTACACCTTCGATACGCTCGCCCACGCGGGCAGCGCAGACGGCATCCATTACTCGCTCGGTTATTGCGGCTCTGGCGTCGGAATGGCCGGGTTTCAGGGCAAGAAAATCGGCCAACGCATACTCGGCAATACGGAGGGTGAAACAGGCTACACAAAGACGCCGTTTCCAAGCCGATCGTATTACACCGGCAAGCCATGGTTTCTCGGACCGGCCATCCATGTCTATCGGATCCGGGATCGGCTGGGGATTTAGGAGTAGACAGGAACAAGGAAATTGGCCCTTAATCTTGCAAGGAATGGACCTTCCAAGGTGACCAATATGAGCTTCCAATGAAGCCATTGTGGAGGAATGCGGGGCTGTCATCTGATCGATAACCTGGACGGTTAGCGATTTGGGCGGCGGCAACGCCAATAAGAAGAATGCGATGATCTTCCGTCATTTTCACGCACAGAGGAGTGAACAATAATGAAACTGGGAACCAAGCTACTTGCAGCCACCGCGATGATGATCGCTGGCTCCGTAACTCTTGCACAGGCAGAAAACCTGCGCATCCTGACCTGGGGCAGCTATGCGCCCGAGGAACTGGTCAAGAAGTTCGAGGCTGAAAATCCGGACATCAAGGTCGAGGTGACCTTCTCGAACAACGAGGAAATGATCGCCAAGCTGCGCGCCACCGGCGGCACCGGCTACGACCTCGCCCAGCCAAGCCACGACCGCATCTACGCGGCACAGGTCGAATACAACATCTACAAGCCTCTCGACCTTTCGAAGATCAACATGGACCAGCTTTCGCCGAACCTGGTGGAAGGCGTGAAGGCCAACACCACGATCGATGGCGAAGTCTATGCCGTGCCGCACCAGTGGGGCACCTCGGGCATGATGGCCAACGTCAAGGAAGCACCTGACGCCAAGAGCTGGCTTGACCTGTGCAACCCGGAATACAAGGGTCGCACCTCGATGCGCCTGCGCCGCACCATCCTTCTGGGCATGGGTTTCGCCATGGGCATGGATCCTTTCGCGCTCTACGCGGACAAGGACGCCTATAAGGACATGCTCGACAAGGTCACGGCCAAGCTGATCGAGTGCAAGGACAACATCAAGACCTACTGGACCGGCGGCGACGATCTCTCGGCCCTGATGCTGTCGGGCGAAGTCGTTCTGTCGGAAACCTGGGATTCCACCGCGTTCAAGCTCTACAGCGAAAACCAGGACATTCACTTCATTCCGCCGGAAACCGGTGCGCTTGCCTGGATCGACACCTTCGCCATTCCGCGCGGCGGCGAGGCTGACGATGCCGCCTACAAGTGGATCAACTTCGTCACCAAGCCCGAAAACGTGAAGATCATGTCCGCTTCGACCGGCGCACTTGCCGCCGTACCGGACGCGATGTCCCTCCTGCCGGACGACAAGCGTGCGGCCGTGGAAGCCGGCTTCACCGAAGCCGACATGGACAACCTGAAGTTCTTCGCCAACATCCCTCCGGGCATCGAAGACATGGAAGGCCTCGCTCTCGAGCGTATCAAGGCGGCGTCGAACTAAGTTCGCGTCGATCGTCAATACCCGGCCGGGACAATGGCGTTCCGGCCGGCCTGCACTTGAACGGGTCTTGAGTGATGGATGATCTCAACTGCGCCAATCTGGTGAAGAAGTTCGGCGACTTTACCGCCGTCTCGGGCGTCTCGCTCGATGTTCCCGCCGGTTCCTTCTATTCGATCCTCGGCCCCTCCGGCTGCGGCAAGACAACGCTGATGCGGATGATTGCCGGCTTCGAGGCCCCAACTTCGGGTGACATCAAGATCAAGGGCGAGAGCGTCGTCTCGCTGCCGCCCAACAGGCGCAATGTGAAGATGGTCTTCCAGCATCTGGCACTCTTCCCGATGATGAATGTGGGCGAGAACATCGCCTATGGCTTGCGATGCCGCGGCGACAACAAGGCGGACATTCCGGCCAAGGTTGCCCGCGTTCTCGAGCGCGTCGGCCTGCCGGGCGTCCAGGGAAAACAGATCGGCCAACTTTCCGGCGGTCAAAAGCAGCGTATCGCGATTGCACGCTGCATGGTGCTCGAACCCGATGTGTTGCTGCTCGACGAACCGCTCGGCGCGCTGGACCTCAAGCTGCGCGAACACATGAAGATCGAGCTCAAGCAGCTCCAGCACCAGTTCGAAACGACCTTCCTCTACATCACCCACGACCAGTCCGAGGCGCTCGTCATGTCGGACAAGGTCGCGGTGATGAATGCAGGCAAGTTCGAGCAGATCGGCACACCAAAGGAACTCTACGACGCTCCAGCGTCGGGCTTCGTTGCGGGCTTCGTGGGGGATTCAAACCGTTTTTCCGGCAAGATCGCAGACGTTCGCGGCTCTCAGGCGCTCATCGAGCTCAAAGGTGGCGGACAGATGCTCGGCGAGCTGGCCGAGCCTCTTGAGAAGAATGCGCAGGTCGATGTCTTCGTACGCCCCGAGGCGCTGACCATCGGCGGTAACGAGCCGACACAAACGCTGTCCGGTACGGTCGACAGCCTTCTGTTCAATGGTGCGAATTCGCGCGTTCTGGTGCGCACCGGGAATGGAGAACTGATCGAAGTCGCTGACGCAATGCAGGCATCCAACGTCTCCGAAGGCGCAAAGATCGACGTGACCTGGGAACCGGAGCGCGCCCGCATCTTCCCGCAGAGGGCAGGCTGATGAGCCGCGACGCCGGACGCCTGTCGCTGATCCTCTTGTTTGCGCCCTTCGCGCTGTGGATCGGGCTGTTGATCGTGCTGCCGCAGATCGGCATCGGCTATGTGTCGCTACGCGAAAAAGTCGGCATCAACGAATACGAGTACGGCTTTTCGAACTACATGGCCTTCTTCGGCGAGCCAATCTACCGCAACACGCTTCTGCGCACCGCCTGGATGTCGATCCTGGTCACCGCCCTGGCGCTGGCGATGGGTTTTCCAGTCGCCTACTATATCGCCAAGATGGCGCGCCAGCAGAGCCGCGCAGCACTGTTTCTCATGTGCCTGATCCCGCTCTGGGTGAGCGATCTTGTGCGCGCCTATGGCTGGATCGTCCTCCTGCGTGAAACCGGGGTCGTTTCGACGACACTCGTCAATCTCGGAATCATCTCGCAACCGATCGAAATGCTCTACAACGACGTGACTGTCGTCATCGGTCTCGTCTACACCGTTATCCTGTTCATGATCGTGCCGCTCGTCTCGACACTGCAGGGCATGGATGATGCGCTTCTGGAGGCCGGCTACAATCTCGGCGGCTCGCGCTGGACCGTCTTCCGACGAATCATCGTGCCCTATGCCATGCCGGGCATCGTGTCGGGCTGCATCATCACCTTCATGCTGGCGGCCGGCAGCTATCTCACGCCGATCCTTCTGGGCGGCAAGAACTCGAGCTGGTTCACCGAGCAGATCTACAACCAGTTCATCACCCGGTATAACTGGGAATACGGCGCCACCTTCGGCGTGCTGCTGCTGGTGTTCACGTCCTTCGTGGTCTGGGCGGGGCTGAAGCTTACCGGCCAGAGCCTGGCAACCACCGTGGCGAAGGACTGAGCCCATGAAGACGCCCGCTCACCTCCTTTTCATTTACCGCGCCTATGTGGTGATCTTCTTCCTCTACCTGGTCGCGCCTCTTGTCGCGGCCGGTGTGTTCGCCTTCAACGACTCCATGTTTCCCTCGCTGCCGTGGCAGGGCTTCACCCTCGACTGGTTCTTCTCGCCGGTCGAACCAAAACTCGGCCTCTTCCACGACGAGCGGCTGCTCGACGGCATTTTCAACTCGATCTATATCGGGGTTATCGTGTCGCTGTTGTCGGTTTTTCTCGGCACCTGCAACGCCTTCCTGTTCGAGCGCAAGCAATTCCCCTTCAAGCCGTTCTTCTTCGTGTTGATGGTGGTGCCACTCGTCATTCCCGGCGTCATCCTCGGCATCTCGATCCTGGTCTTCGCGTCGATGGCTGCCAACTTCGCGGATCGCGAACTGGGTCTGTTTCTGACATGGCTCCGTCCAGGCATCCCTCTTGTCGTTCTCGGCCAGTGCGCGTTCCTGACCACCATCACATCTCTGGTGATTGCGGCGCGTCTGCAGAAATTTGACATCGCTCTGGAAGAAGCGGCGCTCAATCTCGGCGCCAGCCGGTTGCGAGTGCTCGCGACCATCACCCTGCCCTTCCTCGCTCCGGCCCTGTTCTCGGCTTTCGTGGTCGCGTTCCTCGTCTCCTTCGAGAACTTCAACACGACACTGATGCTCGTCGGTTCCGACGCACCGCTGACGGTGACGATGTATGATCGCATGGTGAAAGTCGGCTCGACGCCGGTTCTCAACGCCGTATCGGTTCTCCTCATGCTGGGCTCGGGCCTGCTCGCGCTCCTCAGCGTGGTGGTGCAGCGGGACAAGACACCGAAAGAAGCCTGAGGCTTTAACTCCCGTCAAACAAAACGAGCGCGGACCTCAGCGGTACGCGCTCGTTTCTCATTCTAAGGTGCCCCGACAGGGAAACCCTGCCGAAGCGCTTGCTGGAAGGTCTTACTTGAAGGCTTCCGGCAGCAATTCGTCCGGCATGTTCTGGTAGCAGACCGGGCGCAGGAAGCGACGGATCGAAAGTGTGCCAACCGAGGTTGCGCCGAAGTTGGTCGAGGCCGGGTATGGACCGCCATGAACCATGGAATCGCAAACTTCCACGCCGGTCGGGAAACCGTTGACGAGGATACGACCCGCCTTGCGCTCAAGCACCGGCATCAACTGCTGGGCATCAGCGGTATCGGCTTTATCCATGTGGATCGTCACGGTCAGCTGCCCATGGAGCGTTCGGGCGATCTTCTGGACTTCATCAAAATCGGCGGCACGAACGATAAGGCCGAGCGGGCCGAAGACCTCCTCGCCCAGTTCCTCGTTTTCGAGCCACTGCTTGCCGGTTGCCGTGAAGAGGAATGGCGTCGCTTCCCGCTCGCCGGGTTCCGTGGAAACAAGTTCCTGCACACCGGCGACGCCGGCGACACGATCGCGGCCCTGGCGATAGGCGGACGCGATGCCGTCCGTCAGCATGGTCTGCCCGCCCATTCCCTGAAGGACTTCGGTTGCAGCCTTCACGAAAGCATCGGCATCCGGACCATCGCGAACGACGGCGATACCCGGATTGGTGCAGAACTGGCCGGCGCCCATGGTGAGCGAACCAGCCCAGCCCTTGGCAAGCTCTGCGCTGCGAGCCTTGAGCGCTTCCGGCATCAGGAACATCGGGTTGACCGAACCGAGTTCACCGAAGAACGGGATCGGTTCCGGGCGCTGCGCGCAAAGATCGAAGAGCGCGCGACCGCCACCGAGGGAACCGGTGAAGCCGACAGCCTTGATCAGCGGATGCTGGACGAGGCTCTGGCCGACGTCACGCTTGCCGCCCTGGATAAAGGAAAAGACACCGGGATTGACGCCAGTCTTCTTGATCGCCGCGTCGATGGCCTGGGCGACGATCTCACCGGTGCCGGGGTGGGCCGAATGACCCTTGACGACGACCGGGCAGCCTGCTGCGAGAGCGGCCGCGGTGTCACCGCCGGCGGTCGAGAAAGCGAGCGGGAAGTTCGAGGCGCCGAAGACGGCAACCGGACCAATCGGACGCTGGATCATCTTCAGGTCCGGACGCGGGAGCGGTGCGCGATCCGGCAGCGCCTCGTCGTGACGCAGGTCGAGATAGTCACCCTTCTCAATGTGCGAAGCGAAGAGGCGCAGCTGGCCGGTGGTGCGGCCGCGCTCGCCCTGCAGGCGCGCTTCGGGCAGACCGGTTTCGGAGGTGCCGATCGCGGTAATCTCGTCGGCGCGCGCTTCAATCTCGTCGGCAATCGCGTTCAGGAACGCGGCGCGTTCAGCGCGGGTCGAATAGCCGTAGCTCCAGAAGGCTTCTTCGGCAGCCGTGGCTGCGGCATCGACATGGGCCGGCGTTCCGACCGAAAATTCGCGGGCTTCGCCGTGAGCCGGCTCGGAGGTGAACTTGTTTTCGCCCTCAACCCATTCGCCAGCGATGAGGTGTTTTCCGTTCGTCATTATGTTCTTTCCGTTCAAATCAGGTTGCGCGCAAGGGATGCGCATGAAGCGGTCAGTCCGGACGCCCTTTCAGGCGTGGACGGCAATCCCGCATATGAAGCAGGCTGCCGGTCTCCTGGGACAGAATGCGTTACACCATTCCAGAGAGAATGAGTAAAGTCTTGAACTCGAGCATCATGGTCCCAAGCGAGCGATCAAAACCGCATGGTCAGGGTGGACCACGGGTCTGATCCTTGCTCTTTTGCAGGACCACCGGCTTGCCATCTGTCACGTCCCGGATGAATGCTTCGGCCAGGAATTTGAAGGAGCATGCCGTGATACCCCGACTGGTGCCTGCGCCCGATCAGGCGCGTCAGATTTATGCCGACTATGTCTCGCAGTTGAAGACCAAGGGGTTCGCAGGCGATTGCTCGGTCGATGAGGGTATGCTCACTCCGTTCGCGACCGACAATTCCATCTACCAGCGCATGCCGTCAGCAGTGATTTTTCCGAAATCGGTGGATGACGTGTCACTGGCCTTGAAGCTCGTCGGCGAAGAGCGCTTTGCCTCCATTGTCGTCTCCCCGCGCGGCGGCGGCACCGGCACCAACGGCCAGTCGCTGACCAACGGCGTCGTGATCGATCTGTCGCGACACATGAACGGCATTCTCGAGATCAATGCGGAAGAAGGTTGGGCGCGGGTGCAACCGGGCTGCGTCAAGGACCGGCTCAATGCCGCACTTGAAGCTGACGGGATGTTTTTCGCACCCGAACTCAGTACGTCCAACCGCGCAACGATCGGCGGGATGATCAACACCGATGCGAGCGGCCAGGGATCCTGTCTCTACGGCAAGACCCGCGACCACGTGCTAGAACTCACGACGGTTCTCTCGGATGGCACGATCTGGCGCTCGGCGCCACTTTCGGACGACGAGCTTCAGACCATCGAGGCACGGGACGATCTTGCGGGATCGATACACCGCACTGTCAACACGCTCCAGCGCGAGAACGCGGCGCGGATCGAGGCCGGCTTTCCCAACCTCAATCGCTGCCTTACGGGCTATGATCTGGCCCACATCCGCAATGCCGAGGGTGCGTTCGATCTCAACGCGCTTATCTGCGGCTCCGAGGGAACACTCGGCATCGTTGTCGAAGCGCGGGTGAACGTCTTGAAGAAGCCGGCGCATGCGGTGCTCGTCAACATCAGCTACGCCGATTTCGATTTCGCCATGCGCGACGCGCGGCTTCTGGCCGGGCACAATCCGGCCTCGGTGGAGACGATCGACTCGCGTGTCGTGGGCCTCGCCCGCAATGACATTGTCTGGACCGGCGTGTCGGAGTTTTTCCCGTTCGATGCCGACAAACTACAGGCGATCAACATCGTCGAATTCGTAGGCGAGGACAAAGCCGAACTTGACCGCAAAGCGGCCAGGCTTCTGGACGCCCTTGAAGCCGGCCACTCCGAAGGCCGTCTTGGCAGCACAACAACCGCCGATCCTGACGCCATCAAGCGGGTCTGGGGCATGCGGAAGCGCTCGGTCGGTCTTCTCGGCAACATGGAAGGCGAGAAGCGTCCCATCCCCTTTGTCGAGGACACCGCCGTTCCGCCGGAACACGTGGCCGACTTTATTGCGGAGTTTCGCGCGGTTCTCGACAGCCACGGACTGGAATACGGCATTTTCGGTCACGTCGATGCCGGCGTCATGCATGTGCGACCTGCGATGGACATGAAACAGCCGGAGCAGGAGAAGCTCATCCGCACCATCACCGACGAGGTGGCAAACCTGACATTGAAATATGGCGGCCTTCTATGGGGTGAGCATGGCAAGGGCGTGCGCTCTGAATATGTACCAAAGTTCTTCGGCGACCTTTATCCGCTGGTAAAGACGGTCAAAACGGCCTTCGATCCCCACAACAAGCTCAATCCCGGCAAGATTGCCGTTGCGGGATCGGGTGAGCTGCTCCGTATCGATGAAGTGACGACACGAGGTTCGGGCGACCGGCGCATTCCCGCAGAGACGCGCGCCAACTACCGTGACGCAATGGTGTGCAACGGCAACGGCGCCTGTTTCGACCGGGATCCGAACGCCGCCATGTGCCCGTCCTGGAAGGCTACCGGCGACCGCCGTCATTCCCCCAAGGGGCGCGCGGCACTCACACGCGAATGGCTGACCCGGCTGTCCGATGCAGGCGCTGCGCCGGGCAACGAAAGGTCCCGCCCTGCCGGCCTGCCGCGTAAGCTGATCAACAGTCTGCGTGCCCGGCGCGGCGAGCCGGATTTTTCGCACGCGGTCAAGGAGGCCATGGACGGGTGTCTTGGATGCAAGTCCTGCGCCGGCGGTTGCCCGATCAAGGTCAACGTGCCGGAACTCAAGGCGAGCTTCCTCGAGGAATATTACCGCCGCTACCTCCGTCCCCCGCGAGATCTTTTGATGTCGCGGCTCGAGGAACTGGCGCCCTATCTGACGATCGCGCCGCGCTTCTCGAACCTTTTCATGTCGAACCCGCTGTCTCGGATCGTCACCGACGCGATGGGGTTGATCGATCTGCCGCGCGTCGACCCTCAGAAGCTTATGCCCGAGCTGAAAAAGCGCGGCGTCGCGGTTGCCACGTCCGTGGCCCTGTCGCGCCTGAGCGAAGCGGAGCGTGCCCATTCCGTGGTGCTGGTGCAAGATACGTTCACAAGCCATTTCGAGACGCAGCTGGTGCTCGATACGGCCGAACTCATCCGGGCGCTCGGTTTTATTCCGTTCGTCGCGCCTTACCTTTCCAACGGGAAATCACTGCATGTGACCGGCTATCTCGACCGGTTCCGGTCCGTGGCCTCAAGGAATGCCCGCATGCTACGTGCGCTGTCCGAGTCCGGTGTTCCGCTCGTCGGGCTCGACCCAGCCGTCACCCTGACCTACCGGTCGGAATATCCGCGGGCACTCGGCGTCAAAGAGGCACCGAAAGTGCACATGCTGCAGGAATGGCTTACCGGCGCAGCTGTCGATATCGCGGCCGGCAAGCCGACCAGTTCCTACAGCCTGCTTCTTCATTGCACGGAAAAGACCAACGCACCGGCGTCCGCCAATGCCTGGCGCCAGGTGTTTGAACGTTTCGGACTGTCTCTGCGGTTGCCCGACGTCGGCTGTTGCGGAATGTCGGGCGCCTATGGCCACGAGAAGCGGCATCGCGAAACGTCGGAACGCATCTACGACCTGTCATGGCGCGCGCATACCGCAGACGAACAGCCCGGCGAGACACTGCTTGCGACAGGCTATTCCTGCCGCTCGCAGGTCAAGCGTTTTGACGGCAAGCGCCTCTTCCACCCTGCTCAGGCCTTGCTGAGAGAAATCAAGGGACGCTCGATGACCTCCATCGAACGGCCCGGCGCCTAGAGTTCGCTGACGATCCAGCCGCGATTGTCAGGACCGAAGAGTTCGTGCCCTTTATCGGTGATGATCACCGTGTCCTCGAGCTTGATGAAACCGCGCTTCGGGTGCTGCATGGTCGTCTCGACCGAGAGCACCATGCCGGGCGCGAACGGCCGGTCGGCGTCGATCCCGTCATAGGCAACCGGGTGGTTGGTCATCAGGAATGGTGCTTCGTGACTGATGAGGCCCATGCCGTGGGCGAAGAAATCGTTGCAGGCGGCATTGGGGCCGCGCTTGAGTTCGGCCTCGCCGGCGGCAATCATCGCGGCACCCGTCTTCCCAGGCGCGATTTCGGCGAAGGCCGCCTGCTGGACGGATTCCACCTCGGCGAGCAGATCCTGAAGCTCGGCGTCGGGTTCGCCCAGCACGCCCATGCGGCAGATGTCACCGATATAGCCATGCAGGTTACCGCCGGAATCGATCGATAGCACCTCACCCTTCACCCAGGCCTGATCCGAGCCCGAACGGACATGGCTGTCGCCGAGCGTAAGCAGGCAATATTCGAAGGCGAGTTCGCGCGCGGTCTCCTCCTGCCGCAACCTTTCGATGATCTCGTTCTTGGTGGAACCTTCCCCCGAAGCCCGGATCGTCGCCACCATCGACTGGTCGATCCGGCTCGTGGCCTCGCGCAGGAGGTCGAGTTCACCCTTCGACTTGATCATCCTGAGGCGCGTCAGCGTCATGCTGGCGTCCGTGATCCGCGCCTGCGGAATGGAACCGGCCAGCGCATCATAACCATCCTTCGGCATGAAGCCCGCCTCGATGCCGATCCTGCCGCTGGCCAGGCCGCAGTCCTGCAAATACTGGCCGACGGCTTCCATGGAGTCGACCGAGCCCCAGAAGCCCGGCCGGAACTCCGGCACCCAGAAGGGTGCTGCCTTGTGCTCGTGGATTTCCATCTTGTTTGCGAAATAGCCGATCTTGTCCGCCTGCCCCTTTATGTAGACGAAGGCCGGAAGGTAGCGGCTCTGCCCAATGGCATCCATGGCCGCGAAAAAGATGAACTGGTAGCCGCCGAGCAGATAGCGGACATTGTGCTTGGACGTCGCCACAAGCGCGTCGAGGCCCGCCTCCTCCAGCGCCTTGTCCAGATCGGCGAACGCATAGGGCAGTTCGGCGGGTGACGCCGCGCGAAGCGGCCCGATGTCATGTTTCATGTCAGTCTCCTCCCAAAGACGGCTTACCCGTGCGGCGGCGGAACAAGGCGGAAGTCCGGAAGGTCCCGCAACGCCTCTTCCGGTCCGGCCGGGCTATAGACGACAAACAGCTTCATCGGCTTGTCGCCGGTATTCAGCGTCGAATGGAAGCGGCTTTCGGGTACGAAGATGGTGCAGCCCGCGCGTACTGTTTCGGTCACCGGCTTGCCTTGCGTATCTTCGACCATCTGCTCACCCTCGCCTTCAAGCACATAGATGATCTCCTCCGAACCGGGGTGATTGTGCCTTGCATGCCCCTCGCCAGGCGGGACGTGGACGACGCCCGCCGAAAAGGTCTT
>CEQK01016412.1_pt1 | contig 16801 bp, 7 predicted proteins | sample 531051 | NCBI WGS metagenome assembly CEQK01 (sample SAMEA2621229, study PRJEB7988) | marine metagenome | biome: marine biome (ENVO:00000447); feature: deep chlorophyll maximum layer (ENVO:xxxxxxxx); material: "saline water (ENVO:00002010), including plankton (ENVO:xxxxxxxx)" | depth 150 m
TACTGTAGCAAAAATTACAAAGGTAACTGGTATAAAAAAAGTAGTTGACACTGTTGCTAAGGCTACAGGTAAAGATTGTGGTTGTGATAAAAGACAAGAAACTTTAAATAGATTATTTCCTTATAACAATTAAAAATAAATTATGGCGGTAGGTATAAACAAAGTTTACAACAAAGTGCTAGCAATAGCTAATAAAGAACAAAGAGGTTATATTGTGCCTCAAGAGTTTAATTTATTTGCTGATCTTGCGCAAATGGAAATATTTGAGCAATATTTTTATGATAAAAATCAGTTCATGAGAGTTCATGGTAACGATGGTGAATATAGCGATATAATACATAATTTAAACGAAAAGATAAATATATTTGAAGCAGATGCTAGTGTAAACGCTAATGGTCAAATTCAAGCAAATGATTTTTATAGATTAGGAACTGTCATACACAATAATCAAACGGTAGTAGAAGAAGTTGAACCACACGAAATATTGTATATGAATAAATCTCCTCTTATTGCACCAACAGTAGCGAGGCCAGTTTATGTTAGACAAACAACTGCTTCTATGGGTATAATGATTGACGTGTATCCAAGTGCAGTAAATTCTAGTTTAACTTGTACATATATAAGAAAGCCAAAAAAACCACAGTGGGGATATGTAGTTATTAATGATAGAGCTATGTACGATGCTGATAGTTCTGTAACAACAGACTTTGAACTACATGTATCTGAAGAAACAGAATTAGTATATAAAATATTAAAACTTGCTGGTGTATCTATGAAAAGACAAGATATAGCTACAGCAGGTCAAGGATTAGAAGCATCACAAATTCAGCAAGAAAAACAATAAATAAATGGGATTATTAGACGGAACTACACAAAATCAATATTACAGTGGAAACGATCACGGTAATTATCAGTTTACTTCTTTAGAAAATGTAATAAACCAATTTATGGTTGCTTACGTTGGTGAAGATAAAATTATATCAAAAGTAAAAAGAAGTGATGTTGCTTTTCACGCACAAAGGGCTTTAGCAGAATTATCTTTTGATACTTTAAAATCTATTAAATCACAAGAAATTGAAGTTCCAGCCACATTACAAATGATATTACCACAAGATTATGTAAATTATACAAAGATAAGTTCAGTAGATTCTGCTGGTATAAAACATAGATTATACCCAACTTTATGTAATACATCTAACCCAACAAATCCTATACAGGACGCAAATGGTAATTATCAAATTTTAGCAGAAGGAACTTTTACTATTAACACAGACACTATAGTTTTAGATAAAGAGTATTCTAATATACAGTGTGGTATGGTAGTAAAATCTTCACATGTTCCTGGTAGTGTAGCTGTTATTTACGAGTTTAGTAGTGACGGAACATTTACAACTATAAAACTAGGTGATTTTTCACCTCAAAATTTTGGACAACTTGCAAGTTTAACTACTTTTGACTCCCAAGAAACAGGTGTTTTTGATATTATTATTGAAAATAAAAATGGTAGTTTAATTGAATCAGAAAACTCTAGTTATACAGCTATAAACTTAACACCAATTAATTCTTTAGACAATTATATAACAGTTTCAACCGCTGATGCTGCTAATATAGAAGTTGGTATGATTGTTGCTGCTAGTACAAACGTTTTTATACCACAGAATACTTTTGTAACAGCTGTTAATGATACAAAAGTAACAATATCAAATCCAACACAAGCACCAGCTCCAAGCACACTTCATGTTAACTTTATATCACCAACAGCTGACTCTGACACGTGGGGTAATTACAAATCACACGTTCCTTCTGAAAACAATAATGATGATTACGAAGATGATATATACTGGAAAATGAAGGGTAATAGATACGGTATTGACCCACAGTATGCTCAAGCTAATGGATCTTTTTATATAGATGATATGTCAGGAAAAATTCATTTTAGTTCTAATATTTCAGGAAAAACTGTGATATTAGATTATATAAGTGATAGTTTGGGTACGGATGCTGAAATGCAGGTACATAAATTTGCCGAAGAAGCAATGTACAAGTGTATTGCTTATGCTGTATTATCTACTAGAGTAAATACACAAGAGTATATAGTTAGAAGATACAAAAAAGAAAAATTCGCTGAAACTAGAAAAGCTAAATTACGATTATCAAATATTAAGTTAGAAGAAATTACCCAAATTTTACGAGGTAAATCAAAACGAATAAAACACTAGTACATGCAAGAGATTAAAAATCAGTTTACCGGTGGTAAAATGAACAAAGATCTTGATGAAAGACTTGTTCCCAAAGGTGAATATAGAGATGCAATGAATATACAAGTGTCAACTTCAGAAGAGTCTGATGTTGGTGCTGTTCAAAATATACTAGGTAATATTCCTGGCTGTATATATGATCCTTTGTCACAAAATCCTTTAAACAAAAAAAATCCTATTACAACAGGTTCTTATACCGTTGGCTCTATATCTGATGAAAAAAATGATTCTTTATATTGGTTAGTAGCAGGTCCTGGTGACGATTTTGATATTAACAACTTTCAACCTATATCTCTTGCAAATGGTGGTTTTTTACCTAATACCATTTCGTTTAAAGATATGATAATGCGTACTAACAGTGACTTGTCAGTAGCTCCATCTGGATGCGAACCTGTTTTTGTTGATAAATACAAATGGTGTAGTACTTTAGATCCATTTCAAACTTCAACTATTACAGATACTTTAGTTTTTGACGATACTAGTTTGTACTCTAATGTTACAGCCGGTATGCAAGCTACTGGATATTCAGGTGGTACTGTTGTTTGGGGTCCTAGATTAGTAAACAGTGTTGGTGGTTTAAAAACAATATCTGTAAACTACCAGTCTAATGCAGTAACCACACCAATTCCTGCAGGTAATCAATCTGTTTTTATGCGACTCAGAACATTTGATTCGTATGTACCAGGCTCTGTAACAAACTCAGTTTACAACGAGCAATTTCTTAACGCTCAACACAACCCAGCTAAAGGTGCTTCAAATAATACATACCTTCCTAACTCTAATCAAATACAATTTGTAATACCCGCTTCTTCTGCAATACCTAGCTCTTTGGGTATTGGTAGTACAATTACAACTCCATTTGGTTATGATGTAACAGTTGATAGTATTTTAACTGTGACACTTTTTGATGAGTATCTCATGGGTGTTGGTGTATTGCCAAACTCTTATCATTTAATAACTACAAACCTTCCTCTTGGTACTAACTTTCCACCATCTTCATCTTTTATAAGCTCAGTATTAACAAGTAATATTGTTAACACTCTAGGTAGAAGTCAAGTTAACAATTATGACGCATTTCCCGCTAATGTAAATTCTGCAGGTGCTGTTACTTATTCTGCTGGAAATACTATATGTGTCCCTCCAACATCTCAACAATGGTTGAATGAAATTTATCAAGTACTTTTTGAGCCTGGAACAACTAATTTAACTGGTTTTAATTTTGAAATTGATAATAGCGTTGGAGCTGGAACATTGTGGCCACCAAACTCATGTATTGACCCGCAATCAGTTATTGATCCACTTGGATCTGTTCAAAGTGGTAATGGAGTATTTAGTTTTGGACCACCTATAGTATATAACACTTGTTATAATGTAGTACAGTGTAATGATCTTACTACCCCTGTTTTTCCATCAAGTATGAACACTAACAGTCTTGAACTTTCTTTTTTTATACCATCTCAAGGCGCCGGCCCTATTGAAGCTATTTATTTAGACGAAAGCGTAGAAATGCAGAATGTTGATGCTGTTTGTTTTGAGTCTGATAGAGTTTTAAATTTTAATTCTGATAGATTAATTACTGGTATCAATATTATTGATGATATGTTATTTTGGACAGATAATTTTTCTGAACCTAAAAAAATAAATATAAGTAGAAGTATAGAAGGTACGGACCCTGTTGGAGATACACACACGGCTGTTATAAATAGTGCTACTGGTCTTTCCTTATCAAACTATCACCCTATTCGTGAAGAACACGTTACTGTTATTAAAAAAGCACCAAAGTCTGCTTTAACTATGGATTTAAAAACAGCTAGAGATCCACGAAAAAATTACTCTGCTATAGTAACTATTTCTGATGAAACAAATTTAAATTTTTCTGGATTATGGCAACAAAGAGGTGCTCCTGGCCCTCCTTTAAATGCTTCTTATCCTTATGATTTTTCTACTTTTACAATAGATGAAGGTAATAATATCATGTACATTAGAATGTTTTCTGATTTAGATGGTAATTCAAATTTTGAGTTAAATGGTTGGAAAATTGGGTCAAAAGTTGTATTAAAAGAATATGATTCTGCTGGACAACCACCTCAAATACCTATTCAGGACTATACTATAAAAGGTGAAATTGTAGCTTGGGACTATACAAATTCTAATGGCGTAACTATTGATGCAAATACATTTTCTACAACTCCCGCGCCAACGGTATATGCTACGGGACCTGCGTTATACTGTAAAGTTGCTATAAAAATTACTAGTATTGCAAGGACTCCACAAGTTCCTACTGGTAGTAGCGTATCTTTAAATTATGCTATAGATTTATTTGATGAATCTGAAAAATTATTTGAATTTAAACTTCCTAGATTTTCATATAGATATAAATATGAAGATGGTGAGTATTCTACTTTTGCTCCTTTTACTAGCGTAGCTTTTATCCCAGGCGCTTTTGATTATCATGCTAAGAAAGGGTACAACTTAGGTATGACAAATAATTTATCTCATTTATTTCTTAGAGACTATATAACAGCAGATATACCTTTAGATGTTGTTCAAATTGATTTATTATACAAAGAAGACGGTTCTCCAAATGTTTATATTGTAGAATCATTAAGACCTGATTCAGAAGCTACTATTCCGGTTTTTAGTCAATTATATACTAGCTGGGCTTTAAATTCATTTGAAATTAATAAAGATAATATAAAAGCTGCTTTACCGGCTAATCAATTACTAAGACCTTGGGATAACGTACCTAAAAAAGCTTTAGCACAAGAAGTTACGGGTAGTAGAATTGTATATGGTAATTACGAGCAAAATTATGATTTAGTGGCAGGTGGATTACAATACAACCCTTTATTTCAAGTAATTCCAGTAGAAGATGATTCTAATATTAAATCAATAAAATCGCTAAGAGAATATCAACTTGGAGTTGTGTTTACAGATAAATACGGTAGAGAAACGCCAGTAATATCAAATAACTCTGGTACATTTAAAGTTGACAAAGCTAATGCTATTAAAAAGAATAAATTAAAAATAAAATTAACTAATTCTATAGCACCTTTAGATATGGAGTACTTTAAGTTTTATATTAAAGAAACTTCTGGTGAGTACTATAACTTAGCTATGGACAGATATTACAACGCTGAAGATGGTAATATTTGGGTGTCTTTTGCTTCTGCTGATAGAAATAAAATTGATATAGATTCTTTTATAATATTAAAGAAAGGTGTTGATTCTGAAGAGTTAGTTGAAGATCCAGCTAGATTTAAAGTTATAGCTATAGAAAACGAAGCGCCTGATTTTATTAAAATTAAAAAGAATATTGTATCTGACAAAGCTTCACCTGATGCAAATGGTGCAAATAGCTTTTTAACCGGCGCTAATAAAGTGCCTACTGTTGGTAGTAGAACTTTTTCAATTGGCTGGTGGGATGCAATAAATGGCGTTCCTGCGCACAGTAATACCGCTATAAAAAACATACATGAATCAACTGGTGATGTTGAGTATTATTTTCAAATAACAAATGATGATGGTACACAGTCATCTACACCTATGAGAATATCTGAGATAGAGTTAAGTTCTGTAGATGATTTTGATCTAACACAAATTCAAAATGCTACAGCTAATATAGACTGGGCTATAACTTTAGAAAAACCATTTGGTACAGATATTTTAAAGTTTACTGATTCACCTAACGATGCCGCTAATGTAACAAAAATAGAAGACGGTAATAGATGTGTATTTTGGAGTTATAAAAAAGAAAATTCAGCAGAGTTTGATGGAAGATTTTTTGTTAAAATTTTTGAAGAAGATGTATTTACAGAATATGTTGTAAATAATCCAACAGCTGTAAGCGACACTAGATCTGTGGTTAGTTTAATGAAACAAAAAATATATTCATTTAATAAATTCAGACATAATTTTGCTTGGCAAAATCCTTCCGGGCCATTACCAGGTCCATCAGGTTCAAGTAATTTTACTGTTTCAAAAAACAACGCTCCTAATACTCCAAGCCTTCTTAGTTATATTATAGCAACAAACACAACTGGTCTTAGTCATGGTGACTCTGGTACTGAATGGATTAGTTATGCTGCTTTTTTTAGAGCAATAAACTTACATAGAGGTCAGCCAAGTTTTTACGGAGGTACTAACAGTTTTGGAGATCATGGTATTAACATGAGAAAAGAGTTTGAAACAATGGACTTGCATAGTCCTGGCAACGTTACTGGAAACAACGAATTAGAATTTGAAGATGTTTGGTTTGTTGATGGTACGGTAAGTCAAGGACGTTTTTATGGTAACAGCTGGGGTACTGGTTACACTACTACAAATTATAATCCATCAGGACTTTCTGTTACTACTGGTGTTAGTACCGTAGGTCAAATAGAAATAGGTTTTGGTGGTATACAACCAAGTAGTGGTGGAAGCGATACTGATTTTCCATGGACTAAAGATACTGATGATCCTGATTTTTACGATTTATCAGAAAACAATAATTATAATAGCGCTAACGGCCCTAGTGATTTTGCAACAGCTTTATCAACTGCTCAACAAAAATGGGGATGGTTAGAAGATCCAAGTGGGCAAATTTATAAATCTACTGGTATTAGTAATTACAACTTATTAAGACATGAGGCAAGTCCTGATATTGATGAACAGTATAATCAAGCAAGAGGAGTTGCGATTGCATCAAATTATAGTGGACTAAATCCACAATACGTTCAATCTACTTTTTATAGACCAGATAACTATAGTAAAAATTATAATTTAACTTTTACAGATCACGCTGACACATCAGCGCCAATAGCTTTTAATCCTTACAAATATGGCACGCTAGAAGATGATGGTGGTTTAATTATACCACTTGTAGTGCAAAGCGTATCAGCCACTACACATAATAATGAAATAGTAGTTACTAGTTTAACTGGAGAAGATTTATCACCTGGAGAGTTTGGAAACCAAAAAATATATGTTGGTATGGTTTGGGATACAACTGATGTTGCTACTCGAACAGCACCAAGCGGTACTGTTTTTGACCCAGCTTGGACTGCTGACTCGGCTACCTCTGGTTACGGTGCTGTTGTTTCTGAAATTGATTTTGCCAGTAATACTCTAAGGTTTAAGCAGTATAATCCAAATGCTCCTACTCAAGCGTTTCCATCGCTTTCAGGTACGTTATCCCCAGCTGTTGGTAACATTATTTATGTTAAACAATTTGGTATGAATGGTATAAGCCGTAATTCTGCTAAAAACATAAATAAATTTAATAATGGCGTTGGGTTTACAGATACAGCTCCTGGTGTTGACGCTGTTGGTTATACACTTGACATAAAAGATATTTCTGGTAGCGTTACAGAAGTTCAATTTCCTCGTTTTCCGGCTATTTTTGAAACAGAGCCAAAAGATCAGGCTGATTTAGATCTTTATTATGAAATAAGTAGCAATATACCAACGGTATTAAGCATGGATAACATAGAAAGTATATTACCAGTAGGTAGTGCTATAGAAATAAGATCTCAAGATTATTCTGTAGGTAACTTAAATACTGGTGTAATACCAATTGACGATGGAATTACAATTTTAAACAATACTTTTAACGGTACGGGTAACGAAATAGTTATAAGTGCAAACCTAGGTTTTCAAAATATCGCGGGAGGTCTTAACGCGGGTGTTGGTGGAGATAAATTATTAGTATATAGATCAGATGGTAGTACAATAGAAATAGAGATTCTAAACATGACTAACACTGGTGTTTCTCCTCCATTAACTGTATTTGAGTTAAATAAAAATTTATTACAACAAAATGTAACTTCTACTTGGCATAATTGTTATTCTTTTGGTAATGGCGTTGAATCAAATAGAATTAGAGATAATTTTAATTTACCATTTATAAAAAATGGAGTAAAAGTATCTACTACTTTAGATCAAGAATATAAACAAGAGCGTAGAAAACACGGTTTAATATACTCTGGTATTTACAATTCTAACAGCGGTGTAAACAATTTAAATCAGTTTATACAAGCAGAAAAAATAACTAAAGATATAAATCCTATTTATGGTAGCATACAAAAGTTACACTCAGGCTGGGGTCAAAGTGGTGATTTAGTTACGCTTTGTGAAGATAGAGTTTTAAAAATACTAGCAAATAAAGACGCGTTATTTAACGCTGATGGTGATACTAATGTTACCGCTACAGATAAAGTTTTAGGAACTGCTACCCCATACTCTGGAGAGTTTGGTATATCTGAAAATCCAGAGTCTTTTGCCTCAGAAGCTTATAGAGCATACTTTACTGATAAAGTAAGAGGTACCGTTATGAGATTATCTATGGATGGCTTAACTCCTATATCTGAACATGGTATGAAAGACTGGTTTAGAGATAATTTAAAGCTTAATAGCAAGCTAATTGGAAGCTACGATGATAAAAAAGATGAATATAATATAACTTTACCAATAACAACAACTGGTCATAAAGATATTAATAATAATATTATAAACGCTAAAACAGTTTCGTTTAAAGAAAACGTAAGAGGATGGGTTAGTTTTAAATCTTTTGTGCCAGAACACGCTAATAGTTGTGCTAATGAATATTACACTTATTTAGGTGGTGAATTATGGAAACATCATGTTGAGCAAATAAACTCTACAACAGGTTTAGAAGAAAAAAGAAATACTTTTTACGGTAATTTCATGCCTTCAAGTCTTAATGTTATATTTAATGACGTACCAGGTGTGGTAAAAACTTTTCACACTTTAAACTATGAAGGTACACAATCTAAAATTGATGAGTTTAGAAATTACGATACTATTGATCACACGACTGGTTTAGTAAGAGATAATTATGATTTTACAGATAATGATCAAATTGGATACTATAACTTAAAAGATATACCTGGTTGGTACGTTAATAGTATTGTTACTGATTTAGAAGAAGGTGGTGTACCTGAATTTATTAAAAAAGAAGGAAAGTGGTTTAATTATATAAGAGGTAAAACTGGTAGTGTGATAGATAGCCAAAAAATGACAAACAATGTTATTGGCGGATATAATAATGCTGATTTTTCTTTTCAAGGAATAGCAAGAGCTTTAACAGTTTTTGTTGGTCAAATATTAGGTTGTATGGATTCAACGCAGTTTAATTATAACCCATTAGCTACAGGTCCTGATCCAAATAATCCATGTATACCATTTGTATATGGGTGTACAGACTCTAACGCTAGCGCTGGTTATAACTCAAGCGCTAATACTGATGATGGAAGCTGTGAGTATTATGGCTGTATGGATTCTCTAGCTAGTAACTACAATTCAAACGCTACAAGTGATCCAAATAATGAATGTATATACAGCGTTCAAGGTTGTACAGATCCTCTAGCTTTAAACTATAATTCAAACGCTACTGTTGACGATGGTTCATGTACTTATTGTGTATATGGCTGTATGAATGGAGCAGCTAATAATTTTGATCCAAATGCTACATGTGATGATGGAAGTTGTACATATAATTTAGGTGGCTGTACTGATCCTTTAGCTATAAACTATGATCCATCTGCCACTGTAGATGATGGTTCGTGTATTTACGGTGGATGTACTGATCCTTTAGCGTGTAACTATGATGCATCAGCTACTCAAGATGATGGAAGTTGTACTTATTGTAACGACAATACGAGTACTAATGTTATGAATTTTGATGGAGGTACTTGTAACAATGGCTGCATTTACTGTGAACAACCAACTGTTATTAATTCTTCTGTAACCGCAAACTCTATAACTCTTGAAGTAGCTCCAGCTCCTGTTAGCGCTAATACTGCTGCAACAATTGAATATAAATATTTTTTATTCCCAAGCAACGCAACAGTTAGTCCTTATCCTTCTGGTAATCCTTTGCAGTCAGTTACAACAACAAATACTACAAAAACTTTTGGAGGCTTAGATCCTAATGAGCATTACTCTGTTTCTATTATTGCAACTTGTCAAAGTAATCCTATTGTACAAAGTGGTTCTTTGTATGTTGGTTTTGTTACTAGTACATCAGTAGTGTCTGGTTGTACAGATCCAAACGCTTGTAACTACGCTGCTAGTGCAACAATAGATGATGGTTCTTGTGAATTTACTTCTTGTGCAGGATGTACAAGCCCAACAGCATCTAACTATGATCCTAGCGCTACTATAGATGATGGTAGCTGTATTCCGTGTGTTTATGGATGTACGGACTCTACTCAATCTAACTATAACCCGGCAGCGACATGTGATGATGGTTCTTGTATTGCAGCTGTATATGGATGTACGCACCCATTTGCTAATAACCAAGATCCAAATGCAAATACTGATGATGGTTCATGTCAGTTTGTTGGTTGTACAGATCCAACTGCTTCTAACTATAGTTTTGGTGACAACACTTTAAGTAATGTTGTAACACAAACAAATGATCTTTATTTACCTCCTAATAGTCCTGCTGGTATTACGTCTGGTGTGGCTATTGATAGTGGTACTTGTAATATGCCTACTTATGGCTGTACAAATCCTGTAGCTTCAAACTATAATCCAAATGCTACAAATGCTTGTAATTCAAATGACCCAGCTCAAGGTGGTTCTGGTAGTAGTGCTTATCCTTCTTTAGGTTACGATCCTCAGTTTAACAACGAGTGTTGTATTTGTCCATGTACTGATTGTTGTGTTGATTCTTTGTCTTGGTATAAAACTTTAAGTAGTGGTTCTAGGATTCCAGCATATTATGGACCTGGAGCAACAAACTCTGCAGGAAGTCCATTACCTGCCGGTGACAGAATTGAAATAAACTTATCTGGTGTTTGTAATCCTGGTGGTCAATCAGTTATTGGAAATACAACTGCTGGGTGTAATCCTAACGCATATAACTACGAAATTCATGGTCCAAATGGTAACTTAGTTTGGCAGCAAAACGTTACTGGAAGTTCTACAGGCGTAGGGTTATCATCACTAAACACATATATTGATCCTTTAGCAATATGGAATGATCCAAACGGTGGAGATGGTACTTACACTATTACATTTAATAATGAATCAATGAACTGTATGACTAATATCAACCCTCCTAACGCCGGACCACAATACTGTACTAGTAACTCAAGTATAACTTTTGACTTGCAAATAGGTTGTATGATTAGTTTTTCTCCAAATTATAATCCAAATGCTAATATTGTTGGAGATCCTGGTGTATACTGTATTTAAAATTAAAATAAAAAAATAAAATGCCAATAGCTACGTTAACATTTAATCAAGCAGTAAACTCTAGTCTTCAAGTTGGAGATTTAGTTTATTACATACCTACTAGCACGCTTCCTAATAGCACTGTTCAACAAGCTGTAACTGGTGATGTAACATTTCTTGGAACTGTAACTAATATAACTTATGGCTCAAGTCCAAGTATAAGTGTTATTTATGATTCAGCAGTAGTATCACCACCAAGTGGCGGTGAATATATAATGTTTGAAAAAGATAAGCGTGTAAATTCTTCTAGTTTAATAGGATATTATGCTGATGTAGAGTTTGTAAACACATCTGATAGTAAAATAGAATTATTTGCACTATCTGCTGGAGTTTCTGAAAATAGTAAATAAATAAAAAAATATGCCACATACATACGGACATAGCGCAACACAACAAAGCACTACAAATGCACAAGGACAAGTAGCGCCGCCTGGTTTTCATTATATGCCAGACGGAACGCTAATGTCAGACGCTGAGCATCAAAGCTTGTATGGCGCAAATAAAATTATACAAAATTTACAATTAGATTTATCTAATATACCAGCTATTGGTGAGCAAAGATCTTTTTCTATAACAGGTGATAATGGAAGCGAGTTTATTTTTGAAATTAAAGATAATACTACTGGTTATTATTATAATTTTTCAACAAACACTTTTGTGTCTACAAAACATAAACTAGAAGAATCTATCGCAGGTGGTTCTTATAATGGCATTATAGCATTTCCAGCTGTAACTGGTAGTAGTGATCAATATGATATTTATTTATATGCAAAACCAGGCACGGTTCACGTTAATTATATTGAGGTAAGATTTGATGATGGTAGTATAGATATAAATTCTTCTACAGGTTCAAATTCTTTAATGATGCAAAAAGTTATACATCAATACGCGGCATTAACGCTATCATTACAAGCTTTTTCACCAAACTCAACTATTAGTGGTACTTTTGCAACTCAAAATTTTTCTGTTGATAGAAACAAAAATAAAGTTAAAACTTCTTTTTCTATTACAGCTACAGCAGCCGCGGCTGTTTCTTATAAAATTTTAAAACAACCAAGTCAACAAGATATATTATCTATTTTAAACCTAACTGTAGGTAGTGATCCAGAGTTATTGCCAGGTGAAGATGAGTTTCCAACAGAGACTTTGGCTTTTACCGGTGACGATGTTAATGGCGCTGTAACTAGTGGTAGTGTAGTTAGAATGGATAATACAGATTTATCTGAAGTTATAAACGTTGGAGATAAGATAACTTCACCTACAACTGAAGGCACTGTTGATGGTGCAGTTGAAGACGGAGTTAAAATAGTTTTAGATGAAAATGTAGCTGAAATTATGGCTGTTGGAGATCAAATGACTGGTACCACGCAGAGTGATGCTGGAGTAATATTAGTAACTCATTTAAATCCAGATGGTGATAACGCTAAAGAGTTTCAAATTGATACTGCTGATACTATTGCTGATGGCACGACTTTACGTTTTAGTTCAAAAGTAAACAGAAGCCACACAACTGTGACTGTTGTAGAAACAAGTGGTACAGCTACTGACTTTACAATGTCTCAAGCAATACAGTTTCGTGATAACCAACCTTTAACTTTTACACCTAGAAAAAATAAAAGATGGCCTTTAGATGATATAAGTAAACTTTCTATTGGTACTTTTATATTGCCAGGTACAAACGTTACTTCAGACTCTTTTATAACTAATTATGAAAATACTACAATAATTAACGAAGGTTATGACAGCGAAGAAACACTAGTATTAGATACTATTCCAGGTTTAGATACAAAAGGCCAAACACCAACGTTGACTGATGGTGTTGTTACTACACAACCAGGTAGTGTTATATTTAACAAACAACAAGCCTTAGCGCTTGGTGGAGATACGATTAGTATTGCTGGTTACGGACAAGAAAAAGTTTTAAGTAATTATGGGTATGAAGTTTTATTTACAGATTTAGCGGTATCATTAAGTGCAATTACAACTACAACTACTTCTACTGTTAGTAATAGCACAACTGTTCCGGTTGCATCTGTAAACGGTGTTTTACCTGGAACAACAACTATTAGTGGTATAGGTATAGATCCATCAGTTGCTGATCCAACTATTGATAGTAGAAGTGTTACTAGTGGTGCTGGTAATTTAGAATTAAGCGCTGCTCAAACTTTAGAAAACGGAATTACTTTATCTTATAGTGGATCCGGACAAGTCGCAACTATAACTGGTAATATAGAAGTAATAAAAGCTGGTACAGCAAATCAAACTATATATTTTGATGTAGAAAAACTGCTTTCTATATCATAAAAGTAAAAAAACAGTTAGAACTGTGATAATAAATAAGTAAAAAAAATAAATATGAAATCACCATTAAAACAAACTTTACAAGCACGACAAATATTTGCGACAGTAGATGATTCATACATGCAAGAGTTACCAAGTAAAATGGAAATGACTAGCGAGTCTAGCGCAGGTGGTGGCGGAATTGATTACGCTGCAAATATGTCTCCACAAATGATGGGTGGAGTTGCTAGTGGACTAGGTGGTATAATACAAGGTTTAGTTGGTATAGGTAAAAGAAGACAAGCTCAGCAAGACGCAAGAGAAGAGTATGACAGAATGATTAAACAATACCAAGAGTTAGATACTAGTAATTTATATGCTGATGTTGAAAATAAATATAAAAACATGGAAAATGTTTATGAAGATTTAACTGTAAACCAACAACAAGCACAGTTTGAAAAACAAATGATTGAGCAACAACAAGCTAACTTGATGCAAGGTTTTTCTGCTGCCGCTGGTGGTAGTGGTATTGCTGCTTTAGCTCAAGCTATAGCAAATCAAGGTCAAATAGCCGCGCAAAAAGCAAGCGCTAGTATTGGCGCTCAAGAGTCTAAAATAAACATGATGAAAGCTCAAGAAGCCGCTAGATTACAAGCTGCTGAAAGAAAAGGTGAAGCACAAGCAGAGGCTATGAGATTAGCTGGCGCTGAAAGAGCTAGAGGTTTAGAATATCAACAAACAGGAACACAACTAGGTATGTCTCAACAAAGACTAGCTGTTGCAAATCAAGCTATAGCTCAGTCAGATGCTGCTTTATACGGTGGTGTAGGTCAATTACTTGGAACCGCTGCTATGGCTGCTGTGTCTGATAGAAGGTTAAAGAAAAATATAAGTTTAATAGGTAAATCACCAAGTGGCTTAAATATATACAGCTTTGAATATATTAATCCAGTGTATGGACAAGGATTATTTCAAGGTGTTATGTCTGATGAAATACCTTTCAGCGCTGTTATCAGTGGTAATAGTTATGATATGGTAGACTACAACATGATTGATGTTGAATTTAAAAGAATAGATTAATATGGCAAAGAAAAGAGCAATATCATATGGTCCTAACACAGCTTTAATACAAGGTGAAGGACTTGTAGCAAGATCAGAAGCCTTAGCTAGTAGTGCTGGTGGCGATGCGTTTATAAAAAACCTTACTAGTACTGTAACGTCTAGTATTGAAGAAAAAATTAAAGAACAAGAAGAGAGAAATGCTAAAATGGACGATCACTTAGATAAACTTGGTGGTATTCCAAATGTAAGTCTAATAGACGAAGATTACAACAAACAAGCTATAACTGATTTTGTTAGAAACGGAAGAGATGAATACGCGAGACTAGCTGCAGATTATGAAGAGAGTGGGGATAGATCTATATTAGATCGAATGGAAGCTATAAAGTTTGGTTTTAATAACTTAAATACGCAGCTAAAAGCTTTAGCTAAAGATAAAATGGATTATTTAAGTGCGTATGATAACGGTCAATTAGTTACTTTAGGAAATGGTGATGAAAGATTTACTGACATGTATACTAATAATATTGCGTTTAAAATAGATAGTAACGGTGATATTGGTTTTGGTGATGGAGATAGTTATATTAAGTTTAAAGATCAAGCGGGTAAATGGAATGTTAAAAGTAATATAGGTGAAACTTTTGTTTTAAAACAAGGTTTAGATGCTAGAAAACGTGGTGAAACTGGTAAACCTTTTTACAAAAATGATACAAAAAATCTTTACTTATCAACATTTAAACAAACTGGTCCAGAAGGCATAATGGTCATGGCTAAGACAGATTTAACTGGTGATAATGAATATATATTACCTAATGGTGAAAAAGCTGGTAATATGTCTTTTGAGTCTATGTGGTCTAAAGGATTTTTAAGCGATAAGTTTTACAAAGTATTTCCAAAAGGTACTGATTCTTCGTGGATGTATGACAAAGCTAATGTTAACGTGTTAAATGATATAATGTCTGAATATTACGCTGATGTTACAGAATATTCTTATAATGAAAGTAAGTCAATATTTGATGCAAAATCAAGAGTAGTAACATCTAAAAAAGCCCCAGCAATAGTAGCAACTCAAGAAGACGCCCCTGCCACTACTTTTGGAGTTAAAAGATCAGACGCGAATATAGAAAATCAAGGTAGTGAAGGACAAATCACTGCGGCTAGTTTTAATAAAAAGCCAATAGTAAATGAAACCACTACAACATCTGGAACTAGCAAAACACCAGCTGACAAAGGTGTATTAAAAGTTGGTAGATATGACGTAAAGGGTGGTTATGGTATAAATACAGAATTTATTCATAAAGATAAAGGTAAATTGATAGTTGTTGAAATAAATGATAAAGACCAGCCAATAGCTGAAGACGAAGCTGGAAACAGGTTTACACTCTCTATAACAAAATAATATAATTAATGAATAACGAAGCTCTTAATTACGCATTTAATTTATTTTCAAAAGACGGATATAATGGCACTATAGAAGACTTTAGTGACTTAATGTCTACTAACAAAGAAGCCGTAGACTATACTTATTCATTATTTCAAAATGATGGCTACAAAGGTAGTCCTAATGACTTTGTAAATCTTTTTAATCAGCCAGAGCAGCAAGAAGAAGAAAAGAAAAAGCCAGAACAAGTTGCATTATCAGGTATTATGCAAAGTGATTTAAAATTTACTACTAAAATGGCCGGGCTTACTGCTGCGTTAGTACAGTCTTTAAAAGATCCTGAGCAAATGGCCACAACAAAACAGTACATGAAAAACTCTGTTGATAATATGCCTGAAACTTTAAAAAGCTGGGTTAAATCTTCTCAAAAATTGTACGCTGATACTTATAAGCGTGGTTATTTAGGTGAAGACTCAGTTTTATCTAAGTTAGTTGGAGAAGAAAAAGTAAAAGAAGTTAGTGAGAGCGCTGATGATTTTATTTTAAAAAAATACCAAGAAATAGGAGAGTTAGATTTTAAAGA
>CEQK01078396.1_pt1 | contig 16794 bp, 11 predicted proteins | sample 531051 | NCBI WGS metagenome assembly CEQK01 (sample SAMEA2621229, study PRJEB7988) | marine metagenome | biome: marine biome (ENVO:00000447); feature: deep chlorophyll maximum layer (ENVO:xxxxxxxx); material: "saline water (ENVO:00002010), including plankton (ENVO:xxxxxxxx)" | depth 150 m
TTCTTTTCTAAAAAGATAGACTCTTTGCCATCCAAACACACCTCCTTGCTGATTCAATCTGTCAAATACTTCTTTAAAGTAATCCTCATCAACTCTCTGATAAGGAGTTTCTCCTTGTCCCACAAAGTCTGCATATCCTAAATTTAGGTATGACAAATCATCTCCAATCTCCCTAACAACCACTTTACTATTATTTAAAACAAGGTGATTTAACAAATCATTTTTATTTATAAATTTTTCTTCATTCTCTTTATGCCAATCAATAAAGTCTTCTATATTCAACACATCAATTTCTTTTTGTTTGATGCCTTGGTTTCTTAAAAAATTGTACAATTTATCTGTTTCTATTCTTTTACCAAGTTTTTCTTTAACTACATTGTACGATTTGTCCACAAATGCTTGTTTTCTTTTTTTCAAATCAAAACTTATATCTGTGCCACGTTTTAAATCATAATTCATTTCACTATCAAATGTTTCTACTATTATGTCTTTACCGAAATATCCCCACTCTTCCAAACTATTACCATCCCACTTAATATCTTTTAGTTTTACTTTATATTCATGTACGGGCATATCAAGAGAATCATCTGTTGGATGAAATCCATGTTGTTTTGCATAAGAATAAGATGGTGTTACCCAATCCCCTTTATTTAATTGTTTTACAGGACTTGATCTATATATGCTAATTTCTTCATTTGGGTTTCCTCTTAAATTTCTAATTTTTTGCATAAATTCTAATGTTTCATTATATACTGCACCTTTAGGAGTGTCCGGATCAAATTCATTGTAATCATCTGGTGTTGACCCTATATAATGTTGTGGAGATTCATATACATCTTTTGGAGCAAAATCTATAGAAAGTAAATCATCGGCAGATGGTCCATCGTCACCTGGTCTGTGCGACCCTTGATACCCTAATTGATATGATCTTTCATTTGTAATTTTTTCAATATCAAAATCTTCTCTCGATTTAGGTAATTTCTTATTAAACTTATCAAGGCTGTAAGGAGTGTCTTTTGATTTAACCAATTTCCCTTTTTCATTAAAAACAAAACCTCTGTCTATTGGAGTTTTTGTATCCTTTATATCTGTTCTTCTTAATAACCCAGCATCAGTATACATCTCTCTTAATCTTGCATCTAAATTATCTTCGTGTAAACCCAGCATTTTAGAAAATCTATTTTTATATTTATGATAAATTTGTTTTACTTGCCCTGTAACACCATTGTATTGATGTAAGTTTTCATTTAAAAAAAACTGCATTGCTTGGTTTTCAAAAAACTCTTGCTCTGTTAATTTGGTATCTACAGACAACCAATAGTTTCTGTATAGCAATTTTTCTTCTCTTGATAAGTTTTTATATGAAAATCCCATCATTTCCTCTAATACTGTGCTTGTGTTTGCTCCAGAATAAAGTTTAACGACAACTCTCATCATGTCTCCAAATTTTTGCCATTGAGTAGAACCAAAAATGTCAGCCTCTTCAGTATCGATTGGTAAACCTTCTCCCTCCCAAAACTCTTTAATTTCATCCATTGTCATAGGTTTGCCATCTACACCATTTTTTAACATATCTTCAACAGTAATGCTTCCAGCACGATTAATTATATCGAGAAGACCCATACTATCAAAGTAGTGTGGGTTTTGTTTGATGAATTGTTCTGTAAACTGCAATGTTCTTTGTTGTTGAACTTTGCTTCTTATTTCTTCCTCTGCTTTTTCTATGTCTGTTTTTTCTTCTTTTTCTGCTTTTTCATCTGTCTCTACTCCTTCCTCTGAAGGGATATATTCTTGCTGTTCATACTGATCTAAAAGACTATTTAATTCTTTGTCGTTTAGTTTTTGTGCCGCCTTTATTTTCTTGCCGACAGTTGTACTCATAAATCTTCTATCTTTATAAAATTCATTAGCAGTACCAATACTTGCAGTAACTCCCGCTGGAAATGCTAATATTGCTAACTCTGTAAAAAATTCTCTTGAGGTGGGTGTTTTCCATTCCCATCCCGCTTCTGCCCATTTAGGGTCAAGCCAACCATTTTCGCCTAAACTATGTGCTATCGCTAAACCCGCTTGGTTTGACCTTTCCTCTAAATACTCTTCAATTATACCATCATACCCACCACCTTTAAATAAATTATGTAATGCTTTATAATATGCATTTTCACTTAATCCCGCTTTTGTCCATTTTTCTATAGGATTTTTTTTCATTATTGCATCTAACATAGTTTTTTTCTGTATGTAATGAGCATTAGATGTTTTAAACATTTTGAACATTGGTTTAAAAAACATAGCACCTAAATTCTCTGATAAAAATTCAAGATGACCTTGAAATCTTCCCATTTTATGTGCTGTTGTTTCATCTATACTTGATGATTGCACAACTATATCGTGGGTTCTTTGGTCTATATCCAATCCTGGTAACATTAATCTTGCCGCATTTTTGTCTGCTCTGTTGACCCATTTAGTCTCACCTTTATGATCTTCAGTACGAACATGTACAATATCTGTAAAAAGACTTGATGCTAACAACCCTTTACCTGCTTCTTCAACTGCTTTCCCAAAAGTTACATTTTTTGTTATTTTCTTTTGACCAACTCCAGCCAACCATTTGTTGATTTTTTTCATTGCAGATTTATTAAAAAGAGATTTTAATTTTTTCTTTGCTTGATCTGTTAGTAATTTTTTAGTTGCAAGAGATGAGGCAGCGGGTATTCCAACGATTGATTTACTCAATCCCCAAACAGTAGCAAATTCTAACATATATGGTATTAAATTCAAAATACCTTCTGCAATATCTGCATCTTGAGTTTGGTCTGAAGACCAAGCAGTTTTTCTTATATAGTCTGACAAGTATAACATTTCCTCATCGTTTAATTCTGCTCCTTGGCTTAATTGTTGAGCCAAAGATGTTACTTTTATTATTTCAGAGTATTCAGGAACATCGTGAACAAATGGTAAAAATTTCATAGGGTCTTCCCAAAAATCACTAAAAACATCTGTTGCATCTTTTTGTTGTGAGTATTCAGACCATATTTCGTGTAATTCCGGATCAGATGTTTTATCTGGTTCACCATATAGCAACCCATTAGGCATCATAGGGTCAAGAACTTGACCTTTTTCATCCATTAATCTAAATCCTTGAGAATATAATGTATTGTATTTATCTAATAAAATTTCTTGTTCGTGAGCCGGAGCATTTGGGTCGAGGTTGGCTGTTAGTGATTTTACAATCTCATCATGTTCTTTTTGTGTGAATACTGCTTCATACTCATTTAATATTTTATATTTTCCACTCCTGTGTCCTGTCCCTGAATGAACAAACCTCTCTGGATTTGGGTTGTATGCAACTGTATACCCATCTACAGGATTTAGTAAATTTGATCCTTTCATTTCGTACTTGTCTTTTATGTCTTTATAGACACTCGCAGAATCTGTGTAAGTAGGCTTTATTTCAAAACCATCATCCACAGAATTAAGCCTATCTACAAGATTATATATAACATCATTAGTAAAAGGGTCTACAGAATCTTTAGTTTCTGGGTCTTTAGATATGTTTTTTGCTATAGTATATCTATTATGAAAAGCAATAGATGAGTCAAATGATGGTAATGTTTTACTTTTTACAGCATCTTTATACTCAAGTAACAAGTCATTAAAATTGTTTTTAATAAAAGGCGATATACTTTTGTAATTCAATTTAAAAGGGTCACTTGGAAATTTATAGCCATTTAATAATTTTGCATTTGGATTACTTTTTTTATAATGTAGTTCAGTAGGCGAAAAATTAGTTGATGATATATTATTGTCCAATAACCAATTAATATTATTAGAGTTTTTAAAGTTGATTTTAGGTGCTTCTTTTCCATTATATAATGATTCTGTTTCATCGCTTTTTTCTGGTTCGTATATACCTTTTCCAAGTCTTTCCGTTTTGTGGTATTCGTTATCTGGGTTTGCTGTTAAATTATACCAATACCTTCTTGCTCTTGCTAATTTTCTCTGCTCATCTACTTTGTCTTCATCTGTAAAGTCTGTAAAAATAGGATGATCCTCTGATTCTACAATATTCAATGACATAGTTTCGTCAAAATCATCCCAATCATTGTCTGGATTGTATAAATAATTCCAATCATTTACATAGGCATCTTTACTCATCGTATTTCCTCCAACTTCCTCTTGAAAACAAATTAGCCTCCCATTCAGAATCAAATGGGATAGCCTCACCTCTTATTAAGGCTTCATTGAATGCCTCGTCTTTTGAGAGTTCAATAAAAACATCTTCTCCCTCTCTTTTAAATACTGTTGGAAAAACATAATATTCGCCATCATACACCCCACTTACAAATTTTGCTTCGCCTGGTCTATCTGCGAAATTTTCCTCATATAACATTTTGTGTTTTAAAGACGTCTCATTATAGGATGTCTCTAATTCTCTTTTCTTTTTTTCCCAACTATCTTTAGAATACCAAGCACCTTTATATGTAATATAACTGCCGCCTTGACTTGTAAAGTAATTTTTAGGGTCTTCTTCTAAATAAGGAACTCTCTCTACTTTTGCACCACCAGGTGTTAATCCAGGAATTTGATTGTCGACTTGTTTGAAATCAGGAGTGCTGTCCATCTTAACATTAGGAGTTAAGTAATTTTCCTCTTCTTTGTCTTCAGCAGAATCAATAAACCCTTGAAGATCATCTAATTTTTTTTCAAAAATATTTCTTGTTTCATCGGAATATTTGTAATTCTCATCATCATCTTTTTTGAAATATTTAAGATATTTTGTTTGCAACTGTAATAATTCGTGGTAAGATTTTTTAGAATATCCAGCAACTTCAACAGCCCTATCTTTACTCCATTTATTTACCTTCATGTAAGTTTCAACATTTGCCTCAAATGTCTCTTCCTCTAATCTTTCTCTTTCTTCTTTTATTGTTTTATTTTTAAACTTTCTATCTTCGTTTAAAAATTTCAACTTTTGTTCTTGTAATCCTTTTGTAGTTGCTGATGCTAATACTATTTTTTTTCCAGTATAATCAACCACTTGCTCTGTAAAAGGAAGGTCTGTACCCATTCCATAATCAACTCCATAACCAGTTTCTTCTGGTAATTCTTTCTCAACTTTTTTGGGTTGCCAATCTGTATCTTTAAATCTTTCCATATAAGGACTAACATATTCCCTATCCTTTTTATCTTCTATCCAAGGACTTGATTCTCCTAAATAATCGTTGACAACAGGTCCTACTCTTTTAGGAATTTTCCTTTTAGGTGTTTTATAAGGAGATGTGCTTACATTAGACGATGATGGATTAACAAAATTCTTTCCTTTATTTAGAAAGTTTTGGTTCTCTTTAAGCATTTTATCAACATAGCCTTTCATTGGCTTTGAGATTCGCTGTCTTATTTCGTCAAATGTTGCCAATTTTTATATACGACCTTTGTGTCCTACATACATATGGTCTATTTTTTGACTGGCATTCATCCAAGAAAAAGGATTCATTGTCATATCGTGACTTTGTGCTGATAGTTGAGACCATCTATTTTGAGTCATTTGATTTTGTTGATTTCGTATGTTTTGTAATCTCTGTGACCTCATTTGACCATACTGACCAAGCATATCTTGTGCTTGTATTTTTGTTTGTTCGTTCATCATTGCAAGATTTCTTGATTCATCTGCAAGTGATGTTAATGTGTCTCTATCTGTTTTTCTTGCCAACTCTTGAGCAACAATAGAGTTTCCTAAACCCTGTTGCATCATTCCACCTTGAATTTGTGCTTTTTGCAATGCTCCTACTTGACTCGCTGTTCTTCCAGCAACTTGATTTAAGTAATCAAGGTTCATTGTGCCAGTAGTTGACCTCCTTCTTAATTGGTCTGCCCATTGTCTTTCTTCTGCTGTCCTAACTTCTCCAAAATTCTGAATCATCTAATACCTCCAAGTGCTTCTAACTGTTGTTTCTATTTGTCCTTTTAAATCGTTATCTTGGTACCTATCTTTTACATTTAATAAATATTCTGTCCATTTACTTAAATAATAATCAGCCATATTTGGGTTTACTGGTTGTAGCAATAACCCTAATGCATAATAAGGTAAATAATCTTGATGCTCTTTCCTTATAGTAGGTCCGTAACTTGTATTATAATTTGTCAAACTTAAATGACTTGCATTTCTTAAAACTGTTGATCCAGCGGCACCATCTCCCACTAAAGTCAATGATTGGTATCCTCCTCTGTGTCCAAATGTCTTCCAACTATTGCTAAAAGATGGCTGTTCAATTCTTGCTGTCCCAGTCTCAACATTTATTGCACCTACATGGTTTGGGACTTCTGAACTTTTAAGAGTGGTATTCCACACACTTGTTGCAGATATTTTAGTAACAACACTCCCATCATCATCTTCACAGTAACACCTTAAACTATTGGCATCCCAAAATGTTTTAAATTCCAAATCTGCTACTGGTTCCACATAAACTGTAGGTGTTGTTGAGGTATTTGTATATACCATCATAAATGCTTTTATAATTAAATCTTCTTGTGGAAATGAACTCTCATAAAATACTGCCACACTATCAGAAGATGTTAGTTTTTGGTCAAATATTAAAATATCCTCGCCTAACATATTCCATGCAGTTGGAGGACCCACATCTGGTTCATTATTAGCATTTAAATGAATTTCTCCAGAATTGAACCTTGGAAGAACCTCTCCATTAACTTGTACTGATTTTATTAGACCTATATGAGAAGGTAGTTGGATTTCGCTTGTATCTGTCCCCCCTCGTGGACTTGATTCAGTTGGGGTAGCAAAATAAACACCCTCTGATATGCCAGTTCTTACAAATTCTTTTTCTGCCTCTCTTAAAAGTTCTGTAACAAATGTTCTTGGTTTTTCTTTCTCATTTAAACTACCAAGCATATAAACTTTATCTGTTAATTTTTTCCATGATTTATAATACATATTATCCCCTTAAAATCTTGTTAATTGAGAGCCTTCTCTCGCTTCAAGTCTATTTAAACCTTCTTTTAATCTTTTATTTTCATCAGATATTTTTTTCACAGTAGAAGACAAAGTTAATATTTCTTGCCTCAAACTACTTATTAATTTACCCCCTGTTGAATCCTCTGGTTTGTAGCCTAATCTACTCATATTCTACCTCTACATTATAAATCTCACAGAATGTTTTATTATTGGGGTCTGATGTGTTTTTTGTTCGTAATATTAATTTAAATGAAGAACATCGAATCCCTAATCTTGTCGTGCTATTTAGCGAAGATTTGACCCCAGATTCTGATTCTAATATAACTCCATCTGGGTTACAATTAGAAGGAATTTCTATAATATTTCCTGTATCAATTGTTGCTTTTATATTCGTTGCATCTGAATCATAGGTGCTTGGTTTGTGCTTTTGAGAAAGTGTGTCGGATTCCGACTGCCCTTCAGTATGGATTAAAAATTCTATTGGAACATTACTTTTATATCTAACATGTAATTTTCTTAAAATAACATTAGAATCTTGTGGTGCTAATTTCATCCAACCAGTAGCCTTTAATAATTTTTGTTTTTCTTCTACAGTTGATGCACCTAATAAAGTTGATATTTTATTATCAAAAACAACAAAAGATTTTAAATTCTCATCTATGACTAAATCATTTAAATTGTTTTCATCTGAAAATTCATCTCCAAAGCATATTCTTTGCCATATTTGTTCATTGGGTAGTCTATTGCAATTAATAGCATAACACTCTTTATTTTGGAATATAACATATAATTGGTTCTTTATTGGCTCATGTCTCAATTTAACAAGATCAGTATAATTTTCTAAATATGTACCTTGTATATATTGAGATATAGGCTGTGGTGTAAAATTAGCATCCATCATGTATATGTTATCTCTCGCACAAAAATATAATTTGCCTTGAATGTTAATAATTCCATCATCGGCACTACATCCTATAGTTTCTACTGCCTCCATCAAACTCCAAGCCATAGGATCATTAGATGGTACATGTAAACGATATATAGAATTTGCAGAAAATACAACTAAAGAGCCTCCCATCTCCTCTAAATTAGTTATTTCTCCATCCCCTAAATCTGAAATCCCTATATAGTTTGTTATAGGTATTATATCTGGTTTTTGAAATTCTGAAAACATAATCCAATTAGGATGCTGTTCTGATTTTTCTGTATTTGACATAAATACATTTGCAACAAATAGTCTTCCACTTATCATTTTAGCATGTTTGTATTTAACATCTAAACTTGTTTCGTGTGATGGATGTGGCTCCATATCCATTCCACCCATATCTTTAATAGTTATTGTGATAGTTTCATCTCCATTATCTACAATTCCCAAAGATGATAATAAGTTTATACCAGAAGACTCTATTGGTGTATTGCCACTTAATTGGCATATTTCATCAGTAGGAAGAGGTACACTATTTTGAACATAAAATGTATCACCTGGCATCGCTGGAAAACTTAAATTGCTACCTGGTTCTAATCCTTTTGCTGTTGGGACACTAACAACATTTGGACCAAAGTATGCAGTTCCAGAAGGAGGTCCTAAACATTCAAATATCCCCATATTTCCAAAAGCAAACACATCAGAACCATCCCTAACCGACCCACCATTTGACCATTCTAACCCACTATCATCATGCAAACCAACACCTATGCAAAAATAATGTGGATCACCATCAGTAGAGTCTGTGTCTGAATGATAATACCAGGCTCCCATCTGATAACCTTTGTTATTTGGAAAATATTGTCCAAAATTACTTTCACCACCAGACATACCCATACCAAGCCAAGGATTGTCATATGTTCCAGCATTAGTTTGATTGATTATCGCTGGTTGTCCCATCCTAAATAAATAATCAGCAGTTGGGTCTCCAGAGGCTTCAACATCGTGGTTGTCTCTCGATATATAGCACCCCATATTAGGTCCAGATGTTCCTCTTCCAGTTGACTCTGCAAACATAAATGATGCTGTAATCCAATACCATTGTCCATTTTGCAATCCATCATTCTTTATTTCTTGATACCAAAATATTCTTTTCCAAGAATCATTAGGAGGAGATGCACCATTTTCTGGGTCACCACTCCTACCAACTCCTATATATGAAAATGTTTGGTCTTCGGTTGTTGTTCCATTAGTTGCAGTCATATTATAGGGCAATGTGTCTATATCCATAAAAGCATTTTCACCATCTTCACCACCATAGCCATCTTGATTTCCATCCCCTTCATTAACTAATGTCCATACTGGAGTTTCCAACCTCGCACCAGTACAAGGGTCTTTACCCCATTTTAAAATATTTCTATTTTTTACTACAGCATTACAATATTGGGGAGATGACCCAGCAGACCAACCATAGTTTGCATAATGTAAATTTGATTGAGTTTCTGGAGCCTTTAGTTTGTCAAAATTATCTAAATTGGATGCATAGGTAGTATCATGTCCCATCCAATCATCTGATTGTGGAGAAGGGTCTTCTACAAAAGGGACATCTACTTCAATGTGGTCTGAACCTATTTTATTTATTCTCCTTATAAACTGAAATCCACCATGTGCTAATTCAAAATCATCATCTGCACTTCCATCTTCCATATATACAGGATGTTTTATCATTAACCTCATTGTTTGGTAGCCATTTTGATCTGATGTTGGATAATGTTGCATTCTTGCCATATGAGAATAAGGAACACACCAACACATAGTTGTTGCTGAAACATTGCTTTTTGAAAAATCTGTGTCTGTCCCTAAATTTGTTCCATCTGTTACAGATAGCATTCCAGTTACTAAAAAAGCATAATCAAACATATTTGCTACATCATCGCCTACTGGGACACTACCATCATAAGTAGATAAAGCAGTACCATCGTCAAAGGTTTCAGCACCTATAGATGCTATTCCGTTAGAGAAAACTCTTCTACACATATTTGTATAGTCTAATGTTTCATCTAAAAATTCAGATGTGTCTGATGTAGAGATACTTTTAATTAAATAATATGTTCTATTTTCTGCTGAATCAATATTAGCAGAAGATGCTCTATATAAATTTAAATGTGTTATTCTTGGATTCCAGGATGATAATTCTATAAGAGATGCAATCGATGCTGTTTTATCTGTTGCATTGTGTGGAACAGCACATTTATGTGGAAACTGATCTGGTAATGATCCTATTTGATACCCATCATAAACTGGAGATATTTTGTAATAGTAATACATAGTTTCACCACTATATCCATCATCTAAATTACCCCCTGCAACTGCTGACACACTTGTTGTTAAAATATTTGAATGTGGAAGATTTAAATCATCAACATGTATTCCATTAAATACATATCTTGGTTCACCATCAGCATTATTGCCAAAAAAAACTCTATCAATTTTATCTATAAAGATTGGTCTGTTTTGATGTCCAAATAAAATCCTTAAAGAGCCACCTAAATCAAGTATTTTAGGCTCTAAATCAAATGAGCCTATTGTCCCTATATTTTCCCATCCAGAAGGATAATCGCTGTAAGATAATTTTATTTTTCTTTCCCCTACTGCTGTTTTTTGAATTGCAATCCAAACTGGACCAATTTCATTTCCAATTGTTTGGACTTTATCTTTCCATCTATATAATGTTTTAATATTTTCAAGGATAGTATGATGATCGCCTATCCCTTCCCTAATAGTAAGGGTTCCAGGTTTGTCTAAAGATATATTAATAAGGTCTGTAGAAAACTGTGCATCTACTTCTTCTATATCAGCATTTGTAAGCAAACCACCACTTAAAGGAATGCCTTTAAATTTTTTCTGCTTTGGCATTAATTAAACTCCTTTAGGATTTGCCGATGCTACTCTCCCATATGTCCCTACACCTTGAGGCTTTTCTGAAATAACTCTACCATTTAAAGCATTAAGGATATTCATTGCATTTGTTTGTGCCACAGTTGCTCTTTCATATTGTCCATCCATCTTCCATAATTGAGATTCTGCAAGATCAACCAAGATTTCATGTAAAGACTCATCTAATGTACTTGCTGTAGAAGGACCCATGTCATCTGGTTTTCCTAAATAATAAATAGTAACTGCATCTGCATTTGCTGGTTCTGAATATAATGTATTTTTAAACACATAGCCTACGGGGTTTGTATTAGATGAACCTAAATAACTATTTTCAAGCCTTTTAACATCTTTAAATTCAATAAGATTAATAAATGCATTTATATCTGTGTTTTTATTTTTAACAGCATATACACCATTCCTTATAGCAAGTGGGTCCAATAAACTTAAATCATATGTTCCAGAGGCATCAAGAGTAACATCTGTTGATGTTTCTAATTCTGTTAGTAATGAATTTTCGCACAAGTTTACTATTGTCATCTGTGCAACATTTAATGCTTTTAATTTTGCATTCTCTGAAAATGCTTTGCCTTCGGGGTCTTCTAACCTCAATCCCAACAAATCTAACATTTCTACTGCTGTCATTTATTTCTCCTTAACTTAAATTATCACTCATATCTGTAAAACTTATTAATAGCCAATCTGTGCCATCATACAGCCAACATGTTAAATCTCCAGAGGCTGTTGTTAAATTTGTTGTTCCACCCTTTAAACCAGTTGATGTAACATCGTAAACTATCGCACCTTTAGATTTTACATATATAACATCTCCCATATTTCCACCATCAAAATCTGTTATTGTTAATCCACCTGTGTGTGTTTCCCAATATTTGTAATTTCTTACATCTGGTGTTGTATCTCCAGATATAAATGTTCCAAATTTATATGATCTGTGTACACTTACTGAATCTGTAGCATTTGTTAAAATTTCTCTATATGCATTAGGGTTTACTCTTGGAGCAGAACCTGGTGCTTTATTGATTATTGATTTATGTGGATTAAATGTTCTTGGTTTGAAAGTCGATGTTATTTTTTCAACCCCTGTATAAGTTCCTCCACCATCAGCATGCCCACCACCAGTTAAATATGATTTTACATATGTGGATATTTGAGTCTCTGTTGGTGCAGATGCATGATTTAAGTTTTCATCAGTTTCTTCCCAAGTGTAAACATTGCCAAGGGCATCAACTATTTTAAATAACCATATCTTAAATGTGCCATCCTGGTATTCAGACTGTGCTGTTTTTGTTGTTGATGTATCTGCTTCTGTTGAACTAAATATTGCCATTTATTTTCTCCTTTAAGGTGTATAATTTGTTCCTACTGTTCCAGCACTTTCTATATAATCATATTGGTCGTACTCTGACCCAGACCAACCACTATATAATCCGTTGTCTGGATAATATTGCCCAGTTTGTTGAACATTTAATGTGCCTGGACCACTTAACAATGCTTGTTTTGTTTTATCTCCAGCAGTAGATGCATACTTAACATTTTTAGTGATAAGATGTCCATACGAATATTCACTTGTTAATATTGCTGTATTTGCTTGGCTTCCATTGTAACTAACATAATCAACTTTTGTTGATTGACAGTCTGTAGAATTTTGTTCTCCTAAAGAAAGTAAACCTCCCCCATTAAAAACCATTCTAAATGGTAATTTTGATAACGGATAACCACTTGCACCTGGATATGTTAATTTAATATGGAACCCAGACATTGATACTGCTGTTCCATTCCATAAATCCCATTGAGCAGAATCAGCATCAGCACCACCCACCTCTAATTCATTAGATATAGATTGCTGTACAATTGTTGCATCTCTATATAATTCAAGAGCAGTTGTTCCTTCATCTGTTGCTACAGGGTCTCCCACCTCTTTGCTTCCTGGGGTATCGCTATGACAAGGTCTGATATGAATATTCAATCCTTTTAAAGTTAATGTGCAAATATTATATGTTGTTTTTTCACTACTTGCATTAGTCCCAGCATACAAATAAATAATATTAATACTATAAGGGCAACAATTTACAATAGCCTTACTTAATGTTTTGTATGGTTGTAGTTTTGTTCCTGGATTATCATCATCACCTGCTAATAAAGTTCCAAAATTACTTGTCCTTGAATTAACATATATTTCATTAATCCTTGGTCCTAAACTTGTGCCTGCAGTTGATAATTTTCCTTCACATGTAAATTGCTCTAAACTTGCTACAGTTCCAACAGTAAAGTATGCTTGTCCGTTTTTCGCTGTTGCTGTAAATAATCTTGTATCCTCATCTGTTCCTGCACCTGCACCACCACTTTCTCTTCTTGTACATCTTAAAGCAAACCCTTCACCACTATGATAGTTGTCTATAAAAAAAGAATCATCACTTGTTCCAGAGTCTGGTGCAGAAGAACCATCTTTAAAATTAACCTTTCCACCTTGCGATTGTGTTCCCCAAGCAGTAGAAGAACCTTGCCAAACAGTAACCTCTCCAGCAAAAATAGTTCCACCAGCACCTGCTGTTGATGATGATCTAACATCTAAATCTTGTCCAGAAGACCTGTTCCAAAGACCTCCAGCGACAACACAACTTTGATTTAAAGAAACTTTATCTGTTGTTATATTGATAGTAGAAACCCCATTATTACTTGTTCTTAATTCGACATTTGTGGATGCATTAGTAAGTCCTCTTACATTGCTACTACCATCATCTCCATGTAAAATACATGCTACTGTTTCTGAAATTTTCTTCGTTGTGAAAGTTGCCATTTAATTTCTCCTTAAAATAATACTGCTTGATAATCAATTGAATAAAACACTTCTGTCCCTGTAGGTATTGTTGTTGAGTCATGTTCATCTATATCAACTAAACTTGTTTTTATAGAATGAATCTCATCCCAATATACATCTGTTTCATCCCACTCGATAGTTGCCCTTCCGAATGGGGTATCTCCTAAAGTTTTAATAAAATCTCCACCAGCAACATCAACTGCATACCATGTTGTTGGTTTAGTCTTTAAACTAAAATGTGTAGAATATCCTGCTAATTCTGGTGCAGACATATCCTCTTTTAATGATTTCATAACCTTTGGTTTAAATTTTTGCATCCATGCAACATATTTTGGTTGAAATTCTAAAGTAAATCCATTAGAACCATCTGGTTGTATTATATCTGCCAAAGGGGTTAATACTGTTGAAGGGGGAGATAAATCAACAAAATCGGAAAAAGTTTGCCCACCTCCAATAGTTCCATCTTCATCATACACACCACATATTACTGCAAGTCCAACTGATGTATCTAATACATATTCATCTCTTGGGTCCCATGTAATATCAAACCACCTATATTCTGTATTAGAAAGCAATTCTGGTGTTAAATCGAGATATGCTTTAACAGTTGAAGGTAATATAGAAATCCTTAATTGAGGATAATTCCCATCACCAGGATCATAATCATCACCTCTTACTAATGCAGAACCTTCAAAAACCTGTTTTTCAGTATTGAAACTCAAATAAGTTTTTTTTGTTTTTACATCTTGTAGTGCTTTTGTTATCGAAAATTTATTTTTTGCCATTTTGCCCTTGCATTACAGGGGTCCTCATCGTCTTTGGTAGAAGACCCCCATAAACCTATTATTTAACTTAACTCAACTATTAGTGACTTGTAGGTCCACCAACAATACAGCCTTGCATTCTTGCATTAGAACAAGTTAATTGTCCCATCCAGAAGATACGAGCCTGCATTACATCATGCCCTTCTTGTCTTCTAAATGATTCAAAAGCAAAGTTTCTTTTGTTGTGAACTTTGAAATCAAGATACTTTGTATTTAACATATACATTTGTCCGGCTGGACAATGTGAGTCAACTACAACAGTAGCACCTTTGAATTTCAATGTTTGGAACCCTGCATCAGCCAAAGTAGCATCACCAGCCCATCTTTTGTTTGCTTGTAAAGAACTTTCATAAGCATCAAAGATAACTTGTGTTGTTACTATAAGATCTGGTTGGTCATTGTCTATTGTCAATGCACCATACACTTCAGTCATCTTTTTGACCATATCTGCAACACCATTAGTTGTATCAGTCATTTCTGTGAATGTACATGCAACATTATTAGAACCACCTGCAAGTAATGTTGAAAAAGATGCTATTGGTGAGTTCCACCATTTGTTATCATCAGATGAAGAAGGATAAGTATCAATGTTACCTAACTTTCTTCTGTATCCAACAATACCATTATCATCAGCACCCAATGCATGCCAAGTTGTAGCATCAACTGTTTCAATGATACCTGCACCATGACCAGTTTCACCTAATGCACCAGCATCATAGCCAGTTTTATCAGTTGAACCATCAATAGTACCTAAACCATTAAGCGATGTTAATCCATGATCTTCAGCACCATCTGCTTGAGGGGCACCAAAAATAGATGTGCCAAACAAATCTTTTAAAGATTTTTCAGCATTTCTCATTTTTGATTTCAATAATGATAGCACTTGTGAATCGCCCATATTTTTATGTTCTTCATCACCTCTGAAATAAATTCCAGAATATGCTGTTGTCCATTGCCATTCAGATGCACTAATAATATCTGAATCAGCAATTGATGTTGCTGTACTTGAGTTATAATCTATAAACCCTTGAGATGTATTTTTACCATACTCTACTGGCATAATAATTTTCTTACCACCATCTAACTTTTCTGCATTTGATAATAGTTTTAGCAATAATGCATTAGAGTTGAAAATATTATCCACGAGAATAGGTAAAAACTTATCCTTTGTAAGGGCTGATAAATTGTCATAATTTAATCCTGCCATTATTTTCTCCTATGGGGATGACTACCTTTTAGTTGTCAAAATACTTTGAAATCTCTGGGTCATCCAAATTCATCGAATTATATGCCTTTTGCCCAGTAGGTTGTGCATTACTAACAACTCTACTTGCTCCTTGCTCATGTGATCCAATGACCTTTCCAGAGTTTCGTTGACGATTTTCATCTAATGCCCTGGTTTGGTTTCTTTCTTCTAACAATGTATCTGTTGCCCATAGTCTAAAGCCAACCTCTAAATCACCTATACCTTGTTCATCGACAAACTGCAAAAACTGATCTGTTTTAGCACCTCCTAACAAGTCTGGGTAATTTTGTTCCATCAACTCTAAACGAGATTCTAAAATTTGAACCTCTTTATCAGATTCTAAAGCATCTAACCTATCAAGAATCTCATTAGGTAATTCAGTTTGGGGAGTTTCTGTTTCGGAATTTAAATCAAAATTATCCCATTCAACTTCTCCAAAACCAGAGTCTTTGTAGCCTTTATCATTATCATAATAATAATCTTTAACATAGTCTCTTAATTTTGTATCTCCCTTTATTGCTTCAAAGACTTTACCAAGTCTCGAAAGATTTTGAGCCTTCTGTGTATTTGATTTGTTCCATTCGGATTTGTTGTCAGCATCTTTTTTCCAATTCATAATATCTTCCATTGAATAAACTTTGCCATCAACCTCAAACTCATACTCTTCTGGTTCATTACTTTCTTCAGATTGTGGGTCTACTTGCTCATTTGAGATTTCACCATTATCTGTACTATTAGTTGCAGACTCTGTGGTCTGTTGTGGCGATTCTTCTACAGGACTACTGGAATCTCCACTTATATCGTAAGACGATGCATCAACATCATCGTACTGTTGTACCTCTTCGGTACCTTCCTCATTTACCATGTTAACACTCCTTGAGTTGGTTATTAAAGTAAATTTTTAAATCTAAATTTTTTAAGTAAAAGATATTCTTTTTTTCTTTTTCTTTTTGCTTGAACCTCTTTTAGCAATCATTTTGCCGACTGCTTTTGAAAAATAGCCACCACCAGTTTTAGCACTTTTCCAATCATCCTGTACTACTTTTTGCTTATTTT
>CEQK01079652.1_pt1 | contig 16750 bp, 18 predicted proteins | sample 531051 | NCBI WGS metagenome assembly CEQK01 (sample SAMEA2621229, study PRJEB7988) | marine metagenome | biome: marine biome (ENVO:00000447); feature: deep chlorophyll maximum layer (ENVO:xxxxxxxx); material: "saline water (ENVO:00002010), including plankton (ENVO:xxxxxxxx)" | depth 150 m
AATGCGACCTCCAAAGAGGAAAGGTGTATCCTTGCGTAAGGAACACAAGTCTGAGAAGGGTGGGCTTACTAAGAAGGGTCGTGATTATTATAATCGCAAGACGGGATCTAACTTGAAGGCTCCACAGCCACAAGGTGGTGCTAGGAAAAGAAGTTTCTGTGCAAGAATGTCTGGCGTGAAAGGTCCAATGAAAGATTCTAAAGGCAGACCTACTCGTAAGGCTAAAGCACTGAGGAGATGGAAATGTTAATACTTATCGGATCTATATTATATATTCTTTTTTGTATATTAGTTTGCAGATTCTTTGCCGTGTCGAATGGCATACAAAAACGCTCAAAAAACTAACAGAGTTAGAAAAGTTCAAAACAGCGTCAAATTTTTTTCTTACTTTTTTTTAAGACTGTTATAGCAGTTTCTATTTTTTTATTTCTCTCCAAATCGGGTGATTCCTAACAAACTCTAAAAATGAGTTTGGTATATTACCCTCATGAAGAACATAATCTATCTTAAAAATAATAAGACAGGATTGTTCTGGAAGGCACGACTAATCAAGCGTAGGAAGGCTTACAGAATAACCCACTACACACCAGCAGGCGAAGTGTCTGCTTCAACTAAACAACCATGGGCTTACATGTCTGAGGCAATGTTCACGGAAACTCTTAAAAGGAACCGTGTACTCAAGAACAAACCAACCAAGGCTCAGATTAATAAAGTCGGTTGGTACGGTAAGAATCCTCCATCATGGGTCAAACAAGCAGCATGAAAAACAAAGAATATATTTGGGATCATTTGTTTACTGGTAAAAAGAAAAAAACCAGAAAGCATAAAATCATAAAAGAGTTAGAGGACAAGGGCTATACAATTGAAAGACATTGTGACGGCTGGTGGGTAAAAGGTGAAGATCCTTTCGAGGATAGTGATTATGAAAGGCTCAAGGATATACCAATTCTCCCAACGCAAAACAATATTACTCATTAGTCATTACACATACAAAGAGTCTTTAATATAAACATTGACTCATGTTTTAACATGTGTCATAATCGTATTACTCAAACATGAATAAAGTTAATCCAAAGGATAGAAGAAAAATTAAAAGCTGGGTTCGTAAGTGCATGAACCTTTTAAAGAAAAAAGATTACCCTCTAAACATTACTCGCAGTGATGTTGATTATGCTGTTAAGGTAACAAGGGTTGTAAACAAAAACTTTGAGGGTGCTACTTATGGTGGGCTTTACCAAATCCAAATTAATCTAAATTATTGGCAGCACAGAAACGGAGCTGGCATTGAAGAGGAATATGCAGCCTTCGCAAATAATCCTGTTTACGGTGACAGGCAAGTAACAGACGTTGATGATCGTCTTTTAATAACAGTAGCCCATGAGGTCGCTCATCATGTCCAGTACCGTATCATGCAGGCTGATCACAGAATCAAAAGATCTGTATGGAAAAAACCTCACGGTGACGGCTTCCAAAGAATCTATCGGTGGCTCAGGCAGGACTTAGTTAATCCAATCATTGACGCTAAGATTGCTGAACAGGATAAGCTGAATCAGCTTAAGAAGATCACAAGGCGCAGGCAAATGGATCTGCCAATGCACGGTGAAGAATTCAAACTCGTAGCATAGAAAGGAGGTGACGATGTTAATTGATGAGGACAACCCTTATGATGATGAACCCATAGATATTTATGGCTCATGCGACGAAGATTAAACGTCAGTCACAAAGAGAGGTTAGCGCCTCTCTTTTTTTATGCCCCCCACATTGCTCTAATTCTGAATATCTCCGCCCGTGACCAATCCTTTACCAATCCATTATTATCACGGTAATCAAGACTGATTGAAATGTATTCATTAAAGCTGCTTTGAATTGGAACAATTGGTCTGTACCATAAAAACTCTGGATCAGGTATTCTATTTTCATCAACCTGTTTAACTTCGACAATGTACCAAATTGGCTTTTCAAAGGTTGAGTCTGATATCCAGCTTACTCTTACAATCCCACTGAAATGATCATGCTCCAAAGTAATAACTGGAGCAGGGGGGGTAGTCCCCCAATGATCATCAGCTTTTATTAACGTGGGAAGTAATAGCAGAAATATAAGACCCCGTAACATTACTGGTCAGGCTGCTTATAGAGTCGAAGGCAAGTCCAGAATCCAAAGATAATCATAAGTAACCCTGCGATTCCTATGAGAAGTGGATTGGTCATTGATTTACCTGTTAGCTCCTCACTCATTCCCAAGAACATTGGAAACATGATTAGAAGTGCGTTTGTTGTAGCTAGTGTTTTGTTGCTCATAATTATTCTTCATGTGGCGAACTGAATATCCATTCGCTTAAGGCTTTGTTTTCCAGCATTACAGCTCTCATTCCTGTAGAGAAACGACTGACAAAATCTTCCTCTGAACAGTCGTCTTTTAAATTCATTAAATAGAATAAGGCGTGACCTATCTCATGCAGAACAGTGTCCCTCATTGAACAGGCTCCTTGCCTTTCGTTTATCATCAGCTTCTGATGAGTTGTTTCGCATCTGCCTAATTCCTCGTCGCTTATATCTTGAGACAATTCTATTCGGTAGAGTTGTCCTAAGATAATAACGTGACGAATAGGTGGCAGTTTATCCTTCATTAATCCAGTAGATGTGTGTGTTTCTCCACTTTCTTCTTTCCATCTTTTCTGCTCGATAAAGCCGAAGCAGTTTTTCTCCTGCTGCGCTCATGGTAATCTTTTTTACCTCAGCATACTGGCGTGGTGTTATTGTTCCTTCAGGCTGCGGATCCTGCTCCTCTTGAAGAGCTGCGAGCAAATTGTCAGCCGTGTCTAATATGTCATCTATAGTTTTTTTGGATCTAGCCATGTGTTTGTTTCTTGGTCTTTTTGTATTCGATAAACCACCCAGTTACCGCTTTTATCATTGATCGCTCCTGCAAGGAATGAATGCTCGTGCTTCAATCTTCGGGCGTGAGTCCTGTTGTATTCCTGTGCGATCTGGCAACCACATCCTGATACATAACTTTCGTCACCTGCTAAATTATTCTGCCTCCAAAAATCAAAAGCATGCGTGTGACCTGACAGCGTTGATGCTCCTGCTGCTTGCGTCATGCTCTTGGCGGGGTACATGTTTGAAAAGTATCCGTGGCTAATAAGTTTGCGTCCTGTGTGTGTCCCTTTGGGAGCTATTTCTATCCAGCCTTTTCTAATGTCATACTCTACCCAGTCAGTTCCCATCGCCTCAAACTCGTTTTCAAATTGCTTGGCAAGCTGCCTAGCGTAATCAACGTCTAAACCTTCTCGTTCTGATCGAGCTAATAGCCATAGCCTGTGATCGTGATTACCTAAGGTGAGCTTGTGTGGTTTAAAAGCACGGAGGAATCCTATGGCGGCTTTGCAATCCTCTCTCATTGAGCTACTTCTATCCTCAGCATTAGCGCCCGCTCGAATCGCTTTAGCGTCTATAAAATCACCTAGCATAAATCTCCACTTAGGTTTGTGATCTTTAATCCACTGAAGGATATAGCTCTGATAACTGTTCTTCCCTTTGCGATCAATTAGATCACCGTGAGTATCTGCGGATGTGATGAACGTCTGCCAAGCCATCTCACTCCTCCTCCTTACATAAAATTTCTAGCTTTTTGCTATGATCTTGTAGGGTGTGAGCTTGATCCTTTTGAGTGTCTTTTAAATCTTCTATCTTTTCATCGATGCCCCGTTGTCTTTCTTTGATAGTGCCTACCATCTCATACAACCGTGGACTGCCATCAGGATTACCGTTAACGGCTCTATTTGCCTGTGAGGCTTCTTTGTTAGCCTTTGAGGCTTCACTCTTTGCCTTCCAAGATAAGTAAGCTCCTAGACCTGCTATCAAGCCCACAATCGCTTCAATCAGTGGAGGGTCATTTTCCATTAGACGACGTCTTGATTTTTTTTGTGGCGTCGAACCATTTGGTTAATGGTTAAACCATTCCTAAATTCAAAGTGTGGAGGATCTGGAAAGGACCTCCACTGACCTCCGTGAATAATCGGAAGGTTATATTCCTGAGCCTTCTTAAACATCTCTGCATAGATTTTGCTCGATAGAACCGAGTTGGTGGCATCGAGATATTTACCTTTGGAGAAGCAACCATAATCAGCAGCGATTCCAAAACAATGGCGACTCACTTTAACAGTCGTTACCTTTGGACCCTTGTCTCCAAACCTTCCTTTCTTATAAAGCTCAATTTGCTTTTCAAAACTCCTATAACCACAAATCATTTTGATGGTGATGCCATACTTGTCACCTATTTCCATGGCTATTTCTGTTAGCTCAGTAAAGACAGGAATAACTTTTGGATTAAGAGTGGCTAAATTCTTTTTCGTTCTCGCATCAAATACCCAACGACGACGAGGTGGTTCCTTCTTTTTTGAAGGTAATGGCTTGGCTTTACGACGCAATCGTCCAAGCAGCTTCTTTATGAACCTGAACACAAGGGATACGGGGTGAGCGTTTATTTATTTACCCAGACTCCTACGCCTGCTTTGTAGTCAAGTACGCCTACTTCAAGACCAACTACATTTCTGTCACCTGACATTAAACCTGCGGAATCCACAGGGACTTTGTTAAAAGTGCAAGATGACAATCCAATAACGGCTATTGCTAATAGTATGTATTTCATTTCTTTTTTTGTGCTGCTGCCACCTTTTCAGATGGCGTTGTATTATCCCTAGCCATGATTAGTCCTAATGCTGCGACAACAAGCTCCCAACGTCCTTGTAGACTTTCTACCTCCAAAGGTGTTGTTGTATCTAGTAAGGTACTTAGTAAGCCACCTGATGCTTCGAGTAACAAGGCAACGCCCACGAGACTAGTCTTCCATGACGCAATAAATTCTAAGAGCTTTGTTCTAGCCCAGTTGATCAACATATTCATAAACTTGTTTTTCAGGTTGGGGAAGATCTTGATTCTTCCCTTTTGTTTTTTGGGGAAACGTAATCCTTTTTTCACCTGTTATCAACCTTTCTAAATAGACTCACTTATCGAAGCGCTTGTCCCATTTTATGAGAATTTTGTCAGCATTTTCTACTATATCAGCAGGTATTCTGGCAACTTCCATAAGGGCGCTAAGTCTTGCTCTAGCAATTAAATTCTCTTTTTCATCTAGCGTTAAGGCTTCTACACGCTCCCTTTCACGCTCTATCATCGTGTTTAGGACATTGGTAACACACTCATATCCTTTGTTTTCAGCTAATCCCAGAACGTGCGCTCTCTGGTAATCAGCCCTTTCTGCATCCCCAGCGTCAGTTGCCATTAGATATTAACGTCAGTATCTGTTTCTTGTATAAGTTCCTCTGCCTCGTCAGAAGCCTCCTCAGCTTCGTTTACAGGTAATTCTGGTTGTGCTTGTTCAACCTCTTGCTCTGTGGGCTGTTCTTCTGGTGGAGCCATAGCCATAGCAACTTCTTGTGCATACGGTAATTTCTCCTCTGCATCTTCAATGCCTAGGATTCGTAATTGATCGACGAATAAAGGTCTGGCTCTTTCCATTGAGTAAACTGGCAAAGCTAAATACCTTTCAAGTGTCATCATTACTCTCATTAATCGACTTTCCTCTTCATCTTGATGAAACTTAGTAAGTGTGAGTCTTACATCCAGATCCAGTTGATTAAAGTCGTCCTTGTCTATTATGGCTTCAACCTCATTTTCACCTTCAAAAAATTTGATAGTCTCGATAGGGTCCATGGAATTGAGCATTAACTTGGTTAAGTTTTGAATGGCTTTTTCAACTCCTCTTTGAACCTCTCTTATGCTCATCTTGTTTAGGATAGATCCATGTCCTAAAACCTGTTTAACTCCTGTGGCTGTATTCATCTGAGGTAAAGCACCCATGTCTCCCTGCGCTGCTCCTGATACACCTGAATCCATAGTGATCATTTGAATCACTGTTTCCATCATGCTCTTTGTTTCATTCTCCATTTGAGGTAATGCCATGATTTGTACTGCCTCTGAGGCAACGGCATTTCCTTTTAATTCCTTATGAAGCCCTGGTCCCCACTCAAATGCCTTACCTGTTTCTCCGTCCTGAAATGCCTTTCTATCAATCACCACAATCGGGTTTGCAGCATAATCATTTCTTACCTTTATCTGATTAAAGCACTCGTCGATAAACTGTTGCTCTTGATCAAATCGTTGCAGGAATCCTGCGCCCGTCCAACTGTTGCGCCTCTTGTCACAGGTAACAATTGTGAACGGCAAGTCAGCTTGTGGAGTGACGTTACCAAGATAGTCAGCCCATATAATCTCCTGTGTATCTAGCGTAACTAATGCAAACATCTTAACGACGTTACCAACTTTTTCATTACCGTCTTCGTCCGTCTCACTTGGTCGCTCGTAGTTGAAATAACATTCCGCTACATTAAGAAAGTTGGCGTTTTCTCTTTTACCCCAAAGTTTACCGCTGTTGCCTGCCTGATTAAATGGATCGTCATCAGTAACGCTAGGAACTTTGTTCATGCCTGCGCTATCAATGATTTGCTCATAACGGTCTGGATCAATCATACCTAACCCAAACTCGTTTTTAAGTTCACCAACTGTCCATGCTTGGTGATGAGCTACAAAGTCGCAGTCTTCTAATTTGGCAGCATCAGGATCAGCTATAAAATCTTTATATGATACACAAGCAAGTTCAGGACCATTATACTTAACTGCGTAATCTGAATTTGTTGTTTCTGAAAAGTTAGGATTTTTAATAGGTCTTTGTTCTGGATCGTCTTCAAAAATGTAACCTTTGTTTTTATCATCCCAGAAGTTTTCTGAATTTGTTGTGATTGGCCTGCCAGACTTTCCTATAATTGGATTGTTTTTATCATCCAACAACACATCAATAACTGTATCGAACTCCTCAATTTGTCTAATGTATGATGTTTTTAATACACCGTAGCCCATACCCCAAGCGCTAAGGCAAGCATCTTTAATGGCAGGTTCAACATTAGCTTTAGTGTGATTAAATTTATGCTCACAAAACTTTTGTAAATCCCGTGACTTTTCCATGTCACCTAACCCGACAGCCTTAACAGCCAACCATGGACGGCTGCCAAACATTTCATCAAAGGTTTTACTTACAATATAACGAACCTGACCACGGGTGACTGATAGACTGAAGTTACTGCGATCAAATACCTGCTCATTAATGGCTCCTCGAATATCTATATCGGTAGCTTTACCTGTAACCCGATGCCTAAAATCTCCATCTAGCTCAGATGAATATTTATCCATCCTTTCGATAGTGGGTTTTAATTTACCTTTTAAGCTATTAAATTGAGAAACACAATGCTCTGCCATCTTCTTTAGGTAGAGCGCCTTTTGTTGATCATTAGAAAATGCTAACGCAGATGCTTTCATGCGTTAAATGTCGCTTATATTTAAGATGACTCAAATACTCTTTTTTTATGACTCAACCCTAAATTTTCTATTCAATATTCAAAATCAATGACCTCATCATTATTATCGATGTTTATAAAATAACCTATTTAAAAGGGCAAAAATAGTTATTTCAAATATGAAATGATATTTTATCTTGTCTAACACATTCAAATTGCAATAGCCTAACATTATGTCTTTGTTGAACCGTACTGAAATAGTGCAGCTAGATGACGGCCGACTTCTTACTTTTGACGAGGATGAGTTGCAGTTTTATCTCGCTGATATTCAGATAACTATAGAAACAGCCCTGAGATATTGGGTTGATCAAGGGATAGCAGAACCCTTTAGAAAACTGCTCGAAGGTAAAATTGATTGCCTTGTTCACCTTGTAGACTCAAAAATGGTGGCTTAATGTTAGCACCATGAGTGAAACTGAAAAAAATAACACAGAAATTACATTACCAGATATCCCAATCACGGATGCTCGCTTGGACATGTTAGGGTCTAAGATAGCGCCCTCACTCCGTGATGAGATATATGATTCAGTAGGTAAGACGCCATTACTCAAGATGGGTAAGGAAATGAGGGAATGTGCAATTATTGCAGCAATGATAGGGGTTGGCTTTAAATTATGCGTGAGAGCAATAGATTTAGGTGCAACCTGTGAAATATCAAGAGTGCTGGGTGATGATAATTGGCTTCTTTATGGTACTCAGGGAGGTGAACCGCTGGAGGATTTTAATGAGTGAAGCTAAGAAAAAACCAAGAGGACAGGCAAAGAAAAGAGCTAAGGGTAAACAAATTATTACCAAAGGCACTCAATTAGGGTCTGCCTGCAAAACTCTGAGCTATTATCAAAAGATAAAAAAGGCTGCTGAGTTGAGCAACGAAGGCAAAAGCGGGAAGGAGATAGCTGAATTAATGAATTGTCATCCTTCATCGGTGACGAGGTATTTACAACATGCAACCAAGCTGGCTGCTCAAGAAATATCAGATCTGATGGATTATGAAGTAGCCTTTCAGATAAACACGACAGGCGACCTCATAAATACCCTTAGAAAGCATTTGGTTTATAAAGACAACCTTGGCAACGTCCGAGTTGATGCAGGGGCTGCTGGGCAGCTTTTAAGCGCTTTAAACCGTAGAGCTAAGATATTTGGGTTAGATAAACAGGCTGAGGAGCAGACTTCACGGAATGGTGACGGAGATACTTATAATATTGTTATGGCAAGATTTGAAGAGGCTGTTGAGAGGGGAGCAATGAAGAGGGAAGATATACCTGTTTTGAACATGTAATATTTTTTTGTTGCATAATGAGTCATACTTATTAGAATAGACTCACATAATTAAATATTAACTCAAAAGTATAAAACAGACGTATGAACGAAAAAGCACTAGAGCATGTGGAGCTTTTCCACAAATTAGCAGCACCTCTTCCTAAGACTGCGTATAAAGACCTCAAACTTGGAGGCAGAACGATGACCGTCATTGACGCTTATCATATTGTATCACGACTTACTCAAGTCTTTGGACTCGCTGGCTTTGGCTGGGGTGTAGAGGTTGAGGAGTTTAGACAGGAGGACGGCAATATCGCAGCCGTAGGTCACCTTTGGTACATCATTGAAGGTAAAAAGTACACAGTATCTGCCATTGGTGATGCTCGTATTTTTAAGGGCAATGTAGCTGAGGGCATGAAAAAAGCTCAGACTAATCTTATTTCTAAAGCCTCTAGTCTTATTGGCATTGGACTTTCAGTTTATCAGGGCAAGGGCATTGATGACCCTTATCTGGATCAGGAGTATGCCAAAGAAGATCGTGAGCCACCAAAGCTTGATGCTGGTGATTGGAAGAAGGCAGCGACCTTAAAAGGTAAGGCGTTGAATGAACTAGGTGTTTGTGAGCGTGAGAAGCTCATCGAATGGCGCAATAGGGTCATGAGTCAATCTTTAAGTGATGAAGCATTTAGGCTTTGGCACTTGGTTGGGCAAATGGCAAAAGAAATTTCTAAAGCTGAAGTTAAGGCAGCTTGATGAAAAAGGGGGTAGAGGCAGTCAGATTTGATTGGTAGGTCTGGCTGTCTCTTTTTTTTTAACAAAGTAATAAACATGGCAGATAAAATAAAAGTAAAAATAGACGTAACGAAACTCGATAAGGACAGGTTCTTTAAAGGCAAAAAGGGAACTTACTGTGATCTTGTTTTAATACCGACTCCTAAATCCCAGTTCGGTACTTGGGGTGTTGTTCAGGAGTTGAAAAAGGAACAAAGAGACGCAGGTGAAAAATCTGAGTTTGTTGGTAATGCCGATTATGCGATGACTAGAGAGAACTTTGATGATGCGCCAGCGCAGAACTTCAGTGGCTCTCAGGCTTCACAGCGTCCTATGACACAAACCATAACCGCTACACCGTCTGACTTGGAAGGGGATGACATTCCCTTTTAGGGACTAAGGAAACTAGTCAATGAAGAATAAGAGTCGGAGGAGAACTCCGAACTAGGTCATGTTAGGCATTCGCACGTATAACCTGAGTTGAACACTTCATTGACTACTTAGTTATGGATAATCAATTACAACAAATAGCCGAAGATATAGTTCGTTTTGATCCTGACTTATTTGGGACATTAACGGAAATATCCTTCGGTAGTGATAACAATTTTAAGCTAAAGCGTATTTTAGATTGGGGTAACAAATGGCAAACTTCGAGCCAAGAACAAGTGACGGAAAGGTTCCCGCAAGAGCCTTCATAAGTAATAACAAAATTCACACCTATCAGGAAGAAGGGGAGTGGGTAGCATGGTATGGGTCAAGAGACATAGCCAAGTTTATGGCGAAGCATGAAATAGATCCTTGTGGGTACGGAGAAACAAGAAAAGCTGCCATTATGGATCTTTGTGAAATACACGACATAAAAGGATGGACGAATATCAAATGGTAGAAGGGGAGCCTCTTAAGGCTTGTGATTTATATTGTACGGTTGATGGGATCAATCGACGTAAAGACTTTACGGCAACAATCAGGCTGGCAACAGAGCGTGAATGTGGCAGGGAATTGTATCATGATCTGGTTGATCTACAGGGAGCCACAGCACGGGTTATAATTGCCCCAGATAATGTGGATCCAGAAGCACCCATGGTAAGTGATGAAGGCGCAAATAAGCACCCTAGTGGCTCTCTATCAAAGCGACTGCGTAGCGTCCTTTACAGGCGTTGGGAAAACTCAGAGCATTCCAAACACTTTTCTTTCGACAAGTATTATAAGATGCAGATGGAAAGCATCATCGAGAGTCAGAAAGAACTTATTTAGCCAGCACCTCTTCCACATCTTCAGGAACTTCAAATCCCTCAGAAGTATAAGGACGCATTCTTTTGTAGGCTGTTGATTCTTTTTTATTAATCAGCATGTAATTCATTGGGTTATCGCCTGCATCATCAATTAGTGGAGCGACTTCCCATGTCTTAGAAAGCTCAAGCGAGATAGGTCGATTATCAGCCATGTTAACAAGATTGCCGTACTGGTCACGGCTCATATTTTCGACAACTTTCCTCAAGAAGTCAGGCTTTGAGTCTTTAGGAATGCCGTCAATTTTGTTATCCTTTTGTAATCGGTCTGCCACTTTCCCCTCAGCTTTTATCATGCTTCTAATGGAATCATGGTAGGCAGGGCTTTGGGTGTAGATACTCCATTCATTAATGGCTTTGGCTTCCTTCTTATCAAGAGTGAGCGGATTTTCGACAGCCTTGTTTATCAGTCTATCCATATCCTTAAAGCTCTCCATACCCGTTTGTGCTAAGGCTCTCTCTATAGTTGGCATCACCTCAATTCTGAGAGTCATATCTAGAAGTCTTTGAGCGGGCTTCACAATTCTTAAGGTCGCTGGATCAGGATATTTAATAACAATAGTCCCATCCTTATCATCATCCACAAGAGTTGACCCACTCAAGTCTATGCCCATAGATTGGAGCTGCATAAGATCGCTTCTGACGTCTGCACGCTGGAGCATTGCATGATCAAAAGAAGTTGTTTTAACAAACTCGCCTTTGCTTACTTCAGTTGTGTCATCAAGGTCCAGTGTTTTTAGGCTTCCAGCAGGCATCACAGTTTTTGAAAGGAGAGGGATGTTTCTCTTCCAAGCATTCAAGAACTGGTCTGTTGAGGTCATATTAAAATCAAAAGGCTCACTTGGGTATCTGCGTCTCTGTATAGGATCAGTGACTCTTTGTAAGAATCTCCAGTATGGGGCAGGGATTAGTGTTCTGGAGGAAATGATGTCAAAAGTGAAGTCGGCATACTCTTCAGGCTGAGTTTTGTTTTCATCATACTTGTTCTCTGTGAAGAGTGCCATTACTGGACCACGAGGAATAAACTCCATCGCCATGTCCATTGTCTCACCTAAAGTGTCTCTAATATTCAACTGCTCATCTTCATCTCTTTCCTTAGAGATAGCGTCAATCCACAAGTCTTGTGTTGCTAATATGTTTAAGTATGGCAAGGCTCTACCTCTAAGCCATAATTCCTGACCTGCTGCCTCCTCTGCTCCATAGGCTTCAAGATATCCTCTTACAGCATTAGTGATCTTGTCTCCAAATATGCTTGGCATTTCATCAAGGTTGAGTTTACCGCCTGACATTAACCAGAACCTCTTAATGTATTCATCGTTAATATCCATGTTGGTTCCAACCTTGCCTGCTTCGAGTTTTGATTTTTCATCATCCTCTTCACCTAAGAGTCTCCATAGAAGAGTTCCCATTGCATAAAGGCTAAATCCAGAAGCTGCATTACGCCATTCGGCTCCACCCATTTTATCTTTCTTGCCCTTGCTGGTTAATAGCTCAGGAACTAACCCCACTGGAGTGGTCTTTGTTAACAGCTTCCCGTAGTTGTAAATGAAATTACTAAATGGAATCAGTGCTGGTTTTGCTGCCTGCATGAGAGGGTGTTTGCTATCCAGCCACATAGGAATATTGCTGTAGTCAAAAGCAAATAGCATTGCTGTACCGTAGGCTTCGTCGTGGATAGCGTCTGTATCCTTTACGCCCTTCATCCAGTCTCTTATCCATTTCTTTTTAGGAACATCAATTTTGCGACCTTCTGCCTTAGCTTTTCTAACCGCATCATTGTATGCCATTTGAGCGTGTGCTTTGTAGGAGGCATACATAAGGTTCTGCTTAACGGTAGGATCCATCTCGTGGAACTGAGCAATCTTGAGAACAGCAGAGCCTCCTTTAAGGTTCAGTAAATCTTTAACTAATGAATCTTTTGGCTCCTTGCGCTCTATGCCTGAAACTAAAGTGTTATTATCAAATTTCTCACGAGGTATAATTTCGTTATATTTAGTTCTGCGATCTGTTGCAGCTTTAATGGCTTTGCCTATTTGTCCTTCTGCGAGCAATTTTAAAGCGCCTTTATCATAATCCTCATCGGTCAGCTTGCCTCTGATGTAATCATCACCTGTTAGGAATGTATCTATTCCACTGTAATTACTTAGCCTTCTTGTAGCCAAACCTTTGAGAGTTTGCAGACCTGCTCTCAATTCATATTCTGCTCGTCTCCTGTCCTGTGGATTAGCTGCTCCTGTAGCCAAATAGATAGCAGCTTTATTAATACGATACATTCCTGCAAGACCAGCCTGCATATTAGGTGCTAACCAGTTGAATAATATAGTTGCTGGTGCTGTTAGGAATCCAGAAATGACCTGTCCTAATAACCCTTGAATGACTCTGCCAAACTGATCAGCTTTACTGTGCCTTGCTGAAAGGTTATCAATGAGCGCTTCATACGTGGGTCTATCCATCATACGGTCCTGACCAATAAAGCGACTGGCTTTCTTATCTCCAAATAGAAACTCTAATATCTTTTGCTCCCTCTCATCATAGTTAGATTCATTTTCATTGAATAAAACTTTTTCCTGATAAGTGCTAAGTTCTGGATTTTGTACTGCCTCTTGCCAAAATTTATTGAGTGATGTTCCTCTAGCAGACTTGTCACTCATGACTAAAAGCATTCCCTTTAAAATATCATTGATTGTCTTTTTGCTTAATTCAACATGACCTTCTGGTAGGCTGCCATCTTTAGGTATCGGCTTCGTTGCTGCCTCGATAAGTTTAAAAGCATTGTTCCTGCTTGTTCTCTCAAGGTGTGACTCCAAGGCTCTTATATCAAAGCCTTCAAATATGTTTAAAGTTTGTCCCTTCTCTCTAGCTGCTCCTGTTTTAACTCTTCTTGCTCCGCTGGTATTTAAAGTGAAAGCGCCAAGTCTTTTCTTAAACTGATCTTTTTCTAGCGCCTCTCTTGCTTTTACAGCAGCACCGCCAAGGATGGTAGCGATAGCCACATCAGGGGTATAACCCTCGACAAAACCAGGGTCGCCAAGCTCTGTGTCTCCGAAGGCTTGCTTAAGAGACTCACGGTTGAAGATCGGTGTTTTAATTCCACTCGATGATGTGTATGTCGCATTGCCGAAAAGTGGGTTAATAAATCTAACAAGAAAGATTCCAAGATCAGGATATTTAGCAATGAAGTCATTGAATAATCGCTGTTGGTCCTCTGCTGTAAAATGCTGCACAAGTAAGTAACCGTCCATCTCAGGTATGTAATCGCCCAGCTTCAAGGTGTGTGTATTGCCTTCACTCTCCTCAGTCATATAACTGCCCTTAGACAAGTTCATAGCGTCAGCCTCATACTTAGGAATGAATCCCATGCGGGCATCAAATCCTCTAAAGGTGAATTGATTTTCAGTTATGTCTGCGTCTGGATTAACAGATTCAACATTGAGCCTTGCAGCCGTTGTATGTAACTCAGCAGAAAACTCTTTAAGCCTCTTTGCCTTTTTAAGTATTCTCCAGAATGGAACCCCAACACGTTTCTTTAGTTCTCTTGAAAGACGTTCGCTGTACTCATTCACAGCAGCTTTAACTTTAGCCACGTTGTATTCAGCATCCCTAAGCGTTGATCCTGCTGTTCCTGAACCGCCATATAGTCCAGACATAAAATCCAAGAAGTCATATTTGCCTTGGAAGAAACGTCTTCTCCATCGTGACATTTCAGTTAAATTGTCTTTTCTTTTCTTAGCTCGTTCTTCTTTCTTAGCTTCTTTAACTTTTTGAGCTGTCTTAAGAAGCTCTGCTGTGGCTTTGTCTTGTTGAGCTTTCTTAGCCTTGTAGTCCTGTTCAAGATTGTCAGGATCCAAAGCATACCTTGTGTCTCCAGCAGCAGGCATTACACCTTCTGCAATGGTTTTCCAGTTCTTGCCAAAATCTTTTTCTAGCGCTTTAGAAGCTGCTTTGAAGTAAGAGGATTTAGGATTGCCTTTATGTCTGTTGTAAAGGTTTATGAAATTTTGTTGCCTCTTGGTTTTTTCGACAGCCTTTGGACGACGCATGACCGCCTCCGCATATTCTCTATCCTCAACCATAGCGAGTAGATCAGGATGTCCTTTATAATTTTCAAGACGACGCCTTTCATTAATTAGATCTTCTACAATCTGCTTGGGCTGTCCGTCTTTTATAAGGGTACTAACCTGTTCAGCCAACTTAGTTTTAAAGTCACTGGTGATCGGATTATCGTCATTAACAGGCTGTAAAGTTTCTTCAACCTTATCAGCCAAGGCGTAGAGCCTATCTTTATTCTCATCAGTTGCAGGAATATGGTCATAAGCGCTCAGGATTGCCTCAGATGGCGCTCTATCCAGTGCCTTGGTAAATTCACCCTTGCCTTTAACAGCAGCAAGTTTCTTGCCTTCTACGGGATCCAAAGCGAAGAGGGGAGGGACATACGGAAGTTGACCCTTCATCTCAGGGGTGAACTTGATAGCATGTGTTGGATCAAATCCCTCTGCATACTTCAATTCAGTATTATCTAAAGTTTGTAAGAATTGGTTTATTTGATCAAAGTAAGTTGATAGTTTTTGATACGGTACGGCATAATCAAATGAACCTCCTGTTTCAAACATTAAGTCCAACTGTTCAACAAACTTTAATAAACTTTTTGGGTTGTTCTCAATTGCAGCACTAACAAATCCACCTAACGCTTGTTCGCTTTTATTGGCTTTTTCCATTCCTCTGTAAGGCAAACGAGCGCTCACTAGACCTGAAAATTTCTTACCCATCATCTCGGAAAAATTCTCTTTATAGAAAATAGGGGCGTATTTCCTCTCTCCAAGTCCTGTGTCCTCATAAGGCACTCTAATACCGTATGTTGGATTTTCGTTAGCTTCACTTATGAGTTTATCAAATTCTTCTTGATACCCTTTTCTATCATCAAATGGTATATAGGAATAAAGAATAGACACTAAATTTTGCTTATCTTTAATCTTTTCATCAAAATCAAAATCTGTTGCAGTCTCTGCCAGAGAAAAAGGCTGGCTTCCCATTCTGTATTCTACAAATGAAGGAATGTTTGAAACGTGGTCATAAAGATCTAAGTCGTCTGCGAGGATTTTAAATTTCCTGTGCAGTGGGGAAAAGTTTTGAGCGTCCTGACTGCTACTATCTTCAGTAATTCTAAAACGGCTCCAAACTGTTTTCCAGTAATCTGCAATCTCTTGAGTGAGTTCAGAAATATCATCAAAATTTATTCTGGAAACACCTCCAAAGGGGTTGATCATAGAGTATAAATCCGTCTTGTAATCCAATAACTTCATTCTAAGACGATTGTATTCTTTATGCTCGTCAAATTCGCCATCTCTCATGGCTAAGGCTGAAGCCTTAACTCTACCCGTAGCTGTTTCATTATAGAGTCTTTTAACTTCAGGGGCTGGAATTTGATAAGCTGTGTCAAAAAGCAGTGGCTTACTTTCAAGTTTGGCGTTGAATTTTTTGAGGTAACCTTTCTTGCCAGTCAAGAAAGATGGAGCTGCAACATCGTAAAGCATACGGTGTAACTGCCCTCCAATACTTAGATCATCACCACTATATGTGCCTTCGTCTTCTTTAGAAGAGCGTATAGAGTCAGCTACTTTTTTGCCTACAATATTTTCTAATGACTTATTGTGTAATCGGCTATCTGGGTCAGATAGTTTACCCGTTAAAGGAACGCTTCCCACATCCAAGGGGTCGCCTTCTACAGAAACAGCTTTTAAATATACCTTCCCATCTTCTTGTTTTGTGTACTTTATAGCTTTGACGTTTTGCCTTAATCTGTCTTTATACAGTTTAACCTGCATATTTCCTGTAGCCCACGCCAGTCCATCAAAATCATTTTTAACGGCTAACCTAATAGCGTGTTTCAAAGCAGCTTCATACCATGTATTAAGAATCGGAAGGTAAGGTATATTGGTGGCAGTAAAGCCACCCGTTGCTATATCCTCCATGCCCTCTGCCTTTTGGTAGATTGCGCCTATTTGTCGATCAAAGGCATCT
>CEQK01031336.1_pt1 | contig 16581 bp, 11 predicted proteins | sample 531051 | NCBI WGS metagenome assembly CEQK01 (sample SAMEA2621229, study PRJEB7988) | marine metagenome | biome: marine biome (ENVO:00000447); feature: deep chlorophyll maximum layer (ENVO:xxxxxxxx); material: "saline water (ENVO:00002010), including plankton (ENVO:xxxxxxxx)" | depth 150 m
CGAGCGGGCTCAATCCGTTCCACTTCGCTTCGCCGGTGGACGAATCGGCCAGCTGGTTGGTCGAGGAATGGACCGGGCCCGCCATCCGTACGCCGCGATCGTAGAACTCCTTCAGCAGGCCCAGATCCTCGCCCAGCGGATAGCTGTTCTCGATCGACTTGAACGCGATCAGCTTGCCCTCAGCCGTCAGCCTTTCGGCATCGGCAGGCGTAGTCGCGGGGCGGATGAGATCGGGGAACTTGGCAAGTTCGCGGTCGATGGTGTCCGACCGGGTGCGTGCAAATGCCAGCGCGTCGGCATAGCCTTTCGCTGTCAGCGGGCCCTGTTCGGTATAGATGACGAAGAACCCGCCATCGAGATAGCCCTCCGCCATCCGCCCCAGATCGACCTGCGCAATGTCGTTCGCTTCGGTGTGCGCCTGCGAGAAATCCCACCCCTCGCGCCCGAAATTGAGCGGCGTGTCGAGATGGGTGTCGAGCACCAGCAGGTCGCGGTGGACCGCCACCGGATCTTCGGAAACCGGCGCAACCGAGGCGCATCCGGTCAGTGCGGTGGCGCAAAGCGCGGCGATAAGCGTGGCTCGGGTCATTCCTGTGTCTCCTTGACCGGTCGAAGGTCCAGATCGCGATAGTCGTAGCTGAAATCGGCCAGCGGCGAGGCCGCCTCCATCGTCACGCGTTCGACGTTGCCGCGCGCGTCGAGCCCGAAGGTCACCAGCGCGGGTTCGAGCGAGGGATCGGTGAATTCGGTTTTGAAGGTGTCGTACTGGTAGTGGACCAGCCGCCCCTCCATCCGCGGATTGGTGGTGAAGTCGATCCACAACCCGCCATCACGCTCGCTCACCACGACATCGCCGTACCAAGGGTCGCGATAGGTCGCGGCGTAGCGGGCGACGGGCAGCGAGGGGCCGACATCGGCGGGCTGTTCGTCTCGCTGCGCCAGGAACGCCCTGCCCCCTTCGAGCCGCTGCGAAACGAAGGCCTCCCACTTGGCGGGCCAGTCATTGGCCGGAAAGCCAAGGTAGTGGTCGAGCAGTTCATAGAAGAGGCCACGCCGCAGCGCCGCTTCTTCGGAATTGATCATGATCGCGATGCCGACATCCTGATCGGGCAACAGCGCTACCAGAGTGATCGCGCCGAACACCCCGCCACCGTGCCAGATCAGCCGCGCGCCGCGATAGTCCTGCACCTGCCAGCCGAGGGCATAGGCGGTGTAATTGGGATTGGTCGGGGCCAGATCGCCGGGCCAGTCCTCGTTCGGCATGGGCGTAACCGGCGTCCACATCTCCTTGGCCGCAGCCTCGCTGAACAGCCTGCCACCGCCCGGCATTGCACCATGCGCAAGCTGGATCTTGAGCCATTGCGCCATGTCGGTCGCGCTCATTGCCAGACCACCGGCAGGCATCGCGTTGCGCCCCAGTTCGTCGCGCTCGTCCAGAACGACGTTTGGCCCGAGGCCCCGCAGCGCTCCGGTTGTGCGAGCATGGGGCCTTGCGCGGTTTTCCACGGCGTATCGGGTGTCGTAATCCGATGTGGAATCGACCATGCCGCCCGCCCGCAGCACATCCTCCAGAACATACTGCTCCCACGTCTTGCCGGTGATCTCCTCGATCAGCTGGCCCGCCACGATGTAGAGAATGTTGTCGTAGGCGTAGGACGAGCGGAAGCTGGTTTCAGGCTCGATATAGCGAAGGCGCTCCACCGTCTCCTTGCGCGAAAGGTCGGAGCGGGGAACGAACAGCAGGTCGCCCGCGCCCAGCCCCAGCCCGCTGCGGTGGACCAGCAGGTCGCGCACGGTCATCTCGGCGGTCACCCACGGATCGTTCATGCGGAACCACGGCATGTGGTCGATCACCTTGTCGTCCCATGACAGCCGCCCTTCATCGACCAGCGTGGCGAGCGCGGCGACGGTGAAGGCCTTGCCGGTGGACCCGGTCGCGAAGATCGTATGCGCATCGACCGGTGCCCGCTCGCCCAGCTCGCGAACGCCCCATCCTTCGGCAAGCGTGGTCTCCCCCTGTTCGACGATGGCGATCGCGATCCCCGGTGCGCCGGATTCTTCGCGCAACGCCTCGACGCGCTGCTCGAAACCCTCGGGCGGCGCGGCCTGCGCGGCTGGCGCGAAGGCGATGAGGATCAGGGCCGCAGCGTATGGAATCGTCCTAGGCATGGTCTGCTCCGATTGCTGGAGTTCGTGGGGCGCGTGCGGACCAGAGCCGGTAGGCCCCGATGGTCAGCAGCGGCAGGATGAAGGTGGCGAGGAAGACCCACGCCATGATGCGGTACCCCTGGGCAATCAGGTCGACGAGGCCGATCGCACTGGCGACGAACATGCACCCGGCGAGCACGCACAGCGTCAGGGTGACGCGGAACCACGGCGACACGGGCCGCTCCGCATCGTCCCTGCGCCGCCACGCGACCGCTCTTTCATTGAGCGCGTGGATCACGCCAACGCCGCTCTCCAGCAGCGCGCCGAACACCATGATCTGGAACACGAAGCGGAACGCCGGACTGCCGAGCCGCTGGAGTATGTAATCAGAAGGCAGCGTCTCACCCAGGATCGCGGGATAGAAGCCGAGCATCGCGATGAGAAAGGCCAGCGCGGGCAGCATCGCCATCGGCCCCGCGATCAGCCCGGCAACCAATGCCTGACGCCGTGACGTCAGGTGACGCAGCACGGGCAGGATCATGATCGCCGCGACGATATTGTAGACGCCGTAGGTAAGGCCGTTGACCGGCCAGCCCGGCTCGACCGTAGCCCCCACGAACGCATCGTCCATCCGCCCCCCGACCCGGCTGAGCGCCAGCACGAGGAAGATGGCATAGACGAGGTAGAGGAAGACCGAGACGTATTTGAACATCATCTCGACCGCGCGCTCCCCCAGCCCGGCGACCGCCGCGATCAACGCCGCAAGCACCAGCGTGCCGACCAGAGTGGGAAAGCCGAACAGGCTCGCCCCAACCTCTCCGGCAGCAGCGCCGAACACCGCCAGCAGCAGCACCGAGAACAGGAGGAAGCAGATCTCGAAGATAATCGCACCCCGCCCCAGCAGGCGCGCGGTGAAGGCGCGGTAGTCGTAGGACCGGGTCTGATGCGCGAAAGCGAAGGTCAGCGCGGAAACGACCGCCCAGATCGCGGTCGCCAGTGCCATTGCGAGGAATGCCCCCCACGGGCCCTGGCTGAGGAAATACTCGACCAGTTCACGGCCCGTGGCATAGCCGCCACCGATGATGACCCCTTTCAGAGCGAAAGCGGGCAGGAGGTAACGCTGGAAAAACGTGCCCCCGCCCTCTTCGCGCGCACCTGTCATACCAGGCAGCTGTCGATCAGGCGCTGGAAAGACCGCCCGCCGCGGATCGGATCGGCCACCGGCATTCCGTGCAGCCGCTCCGAATGCTGGGCGAGCACCTTCTCTGCCTGATTGTCCGAGAAGCTGGAGGTGTTCATGCTGATGCCAGCGCAGCGGATTGCGGGATTGGTGAGCGAACCCAGCCGGATGGTGAGGTCGATCACCTCCTCGACGGTGGGAAGCTTGTATCCCTCCAGCCCGATAATCGTCTCACGGGTGGGATCGTGACAGACAACGAAGACATCGGGCTGGCTGCCGTGCAGCAGGCCGAGCGAGACCGCCGCATAGGCCGGGTTGAACAGCGATCCCTGCCCCTCGATCACATCCCAGTGATCAGGCGGCGCATCGGGCGACAGGACTTCGGCGGCACCGGATTCGAAGTCCGATACGACCGCGTCCATCGGAATTCCGCTGCCCGAAATCATGATCCCCGTCTGGCCGGTCGCGCGGAAATCGACCTCCAGCCCGCGCTGGCGGAATTCGCGGGAGATGGCGAGCGCGGTGTATTTCTTGCCCAGCGCGCAGTCGGTGCCGACGGTCAGCAATCGCTTGCCCGATCTCTTGCGCCCTGTCCCGACCGGAAGATCGGGCGGCGGGCGGCGAATATCGATCAGGCGACGGCCGGTTCGCTTCGCGGTTTCCTCGAGCAGGGGGATCGAGCCGAGCGGGGTATGCAGGCCGCTGACGACATCAAGGCCCGCTTCGAGCGCTTCGGCCAGGACGCCGCGCCAGCTTTCGGGGATGACCCCGCCCTGATTGGCGACCCCGATGACCACCGATTTGGCCCCCGCGCGGACGGCCTCCTCCGGGCTCATCCGCTCCAGTCCCGCAGTCACCGTCGCGCCTTCGACCGTCAGTTCGCCAACGCACAGTTCCGGTGCCCAGTCGACCAGGCCGAACGCGGTCTTGGCGAAGTTCTTCTCCGTGATGTCTCCCAGAAACAGCAGATAGGGTTTGGGGAGCACCGTCGCGTGCGCCTGGTGTTGGATCGGTGCGTTCATAGCGCCCGGCCGATCAGAATTCGGCACCGACCGTGACACCGAAGGTGCGCGGTCTGATGGGGGCGGCAGACAGCGTCGTGCCCGGACGCAGCAGGAAGCTGCCCAGACTGGTCAGGCCTCGCGAATCGGTGACATTGCGCACGTAGGCATTGATGCTGAAGCGATCGAGCCGCACCCCTGCACGCAGATCCGCCGTGGCATAGCCGTCCAGTTGCAGGCGGTTGCCGAAGGTGGCCTGATAATTGGGGTCGAAATTACCCTCTCGATCGCTGATCAGCGTCACATTGCCGCCGACGAAGGCGGTTGCCCGGTCACCGAGCGACCATTCGTAATCGGCCGCGAGATTGGCGGTCCACTCGGGGGCATAGGGCAGGCGGTCGCCCGCAAAACCGCCATTGCCGTCCGGCAGATCTTCATCGAGGCTGGCGTCGTTATACGCAACGCTCGCGATGATCTCGAAGCCGCGCGTCGGCCGCAAGGTGGCAGTGACTTCGGCCCCCTTGCTCGTCGCGGTATCGCCATTGCCATCGGCATTCACCGGGCCGATCGCGGTGTTGTAGGTGACCAGCACCTGGATATCGCTCCAGTCCAGATAATAGACGGACGCGTCGATCGATAACGTGCGGTCGGGCGTCTCCGCCCTCACCCCTGCCTCGTAGCTGATCAGCGTATCGGCGTTGAACTGGGTGGGGAAATTCGGCCCCGCTCCGGGCGGCACCACGTTCGGCCCGCCGGGGCGATAGCCCTTCGCCACCCGCGCGTAGAGGGTGGTGAAATCGGAAAGCTCGAACCGCGGCGCAACCGACCACGTGAAGACGTCTTCGGACGAATTACCCGCGACGATTTCCGGCACATCGGCGGGGTCCGCGCCCGACAGCACCAGCAGCGACCCGTCGAGGATCTGGGAGGTATCCTGCTCGTTATGGCTGTAGCGCGCGCCGGCGGTGATATCGAAGCGGTCGGACAGATAGAGCGTGACGCTGCCGAAGGCGGCATATTCCTCGTATTCGGAATCCAGCGTCGCGGTCAGGAAGTCGTCGTAGACCAAGCCGGGTGCGAGTTCGAGCGTGGGATCGAGCAGGCGCGGATCTTCGAGCGGGAAAGGCATATACGCCTGGAGGAGAAGCCCCTTCTCCTTCGTGTAATACCCGCCGACCAGCCATTCGAAGCGGTCGCTCGCGGCGGAATCCAGCCGCAGTTCCTGCGTGAACTTCTCCTGCGAGGCCGACGCGGGGAACACGACCCCCAGCGGCCCGGCATCGGGATAGAGCCCGCCGTAAATGGCGTCCGCAATGCCCGGCAGCTGGTAGGTGACGTCGTAGGCCTCTGCCTGGTCCAGCGTCGCGTAACTGGTCACCGAGGTGAGCGAGGCGGGCCCGAAATCCCAGTCGATCGTGCCGCTGTAGAGGCGGTAATCGACATCGTTTTTCTCCGGGTAATATTCGGTGCGGACGAGGCGACCGTCCAGCGCATCGCCCGTCGCCGGATCTTCCGCGATCGGTTCGTGCGTGACCGGGTCGACATCGAATGCGGCCTGCGAATTGGCGCGGATGTTCTGCGCCAGCGCGGTCAGGCGGACCGAGAAATTCGTGGTCGGCTCGAACAGCAGCGATGCCCTGCCGCCGTAGCTTTCGAAGTCGTTGGCGTCCTTGCGGTCGATCCCGATCGTGTCGATGAAGCCGCCCGACTTGCGGTAATATCCGCTGGCGCGAACGGCCAGGCTGTCGCCCAGAGGCACGTTGACCACGGCATTGCCGCTGTAGCCTTCGCTGCCGCCGTCGGTCAGCTCGAACCCGGCGCGAACCCGCGCTTCGAACTCGCCCAGCCTGGGCTTTACGGTCACGAACTTGACCAGCCCTCCCAGCGAATTGGCGCCGTAGAGCGTTCCCTGCGGGCCGCGCAGCACTTCGACCCGCTCGATATCGAAGGTGTCGATATCGCCTGCCAGTACCGCGCCATTGGCCTGCCCGGTGCTGGGGCTGAAGGGCGTTTCATCGACATAGATCGCCGCCGTCGGGCTCGCCCCGCCGGTGTTCACCCCGCGCAGGATGACGCGGGTCTGGCCGGGGTTGGACTGTTCGAGGCTGAGGCCGGGAACCTGCGCAGCGTAATCGACGAAGCTCGTCGCCTGCTGCTGCTCCAGCTTCTCACCACCGAGAACGGAGATCGACTGAGGGATTTCGGCGAGGGTCTGCTCCCGCTTCTGCGCGGTGACGATGATGACATCGCCACCCTGCGTGGCGGTTTCCTTCTTGGCCGCGTCCGCTTCCTGCGCATGGGCGGTAACGCCCGATGCCAGCATGGCGATGACCAGTGCACTGCTGCCGAACCGCAAAGACCTCATGATTTCCTCCCACCCCATACGGGCCCCTTGTGTTGCAGCCGGGCTGGAGACCCGAAACTTTCACAATGAGACACTATTGTCCTGATTGGAGAATTGTCAACCTGCCAGAGACAACTATTCAGGATAGCCCCATATCTGCGCGGAGCAGGCGATCCGCCCCGCCGAATATTCCACCGACGGGCAGCGATCGTTCTTCAGGAAGGTCGGACCATCGAGGTCGACGATCTGGCACAGCTGCCCGACGAGGTAGGACGGTGCCATCGACAGGCTGGTGCCCATCATGTTGCCGACCATCACATCAAGGCCCAGCGCCTTCGCCCTGCGCGCAATGGCGAGGCCTTCGGTCAGACCGCCGCACTTATCGAGCTTGATGTTCACCACATCGAAGCGCCCGCGCAGATCCTCGGTATCCGCGAGGGTCAGCGCGCTTTCATCCGCCGCAATCGGGATCGGACTTTCGAAACCGTCGAGGTCGCTCTCGCGCCCGCGCCGGAGCGGCTGTTCGAGCAAGCTCACGCCCACCGCTTCGAGTTCAGGCACCAGCCGGGCAAGCGTGGCAATGTCGTACCCCTGGTTGGCATCCACCCCCAGCCACGCATCGGGCCGCGCCTGCCTGATCGCCTTGAGCCGCGCGACGTCATCGTCCAGTTCGCCGGTCAGCTTGACCTTGACCGGCGCATCAGGATCTAGGGCAAGCGCGGCCTGCGCCATCGCCTCGGGCTCGTCCGCGCCGAGGGTCAGCGTCGAGAGCAGCGGCCGGGGCTCGGCAAGACCGGCGATCTGCCAGACCGGCCTGCCGGAAAGCTTGGCCTCGAGATCCCACAGCGCACAGTCGATCGCATTGCGTGCCCCGCCCGGCGGCATGAGCGACTGCAGTTCCTCCCGCGTCGCGCCAGCCTCCACGGCGCTACGCACCGCCTCGGCCTGGCGGACCATGTTGTCGACATCGTCGCCGAGGTAGTACGCGCCAGCACCCTCGCCCCGCCCCTCGCAACCCGCTTGTGTTACCGATGCGACGAGCACAGCGGTCTTCTCGAACACATGGCCCGAAATGCGGAACGGCTTCTTGTAGGCGAACTCCTCGACCGAGAGCGCGAAGGCCCTGCTGCGTTGCTCTGGCGAATGCATCAGTAGGCCATGCTATAGCCGTAGAGGTTCTGGGTGATGGTGACCCAGCACAGAATCGCACCGGCGAACACCAGCAGTACCGCGCCAAGCTTCATCGTCCAGGCACGGCCACCCCTGAAGCACAGGACAAGGTGCCAGATGGCGGTTCCCAGCAACCCGAAGGCCGCAATCGGCGTGAACGTGCGCAGCAGGTTGAGCAGCCAATCGAGCTGTCCCCCCAGCGCGCCGCTATCCGCAGAGAAAGCCTGCACCAGCATCACCCAGCCGAGCACCACCGCCAGCACCAGCCAGCAGAAGGCACGCGTCACCCGGTAGGCGAGCAGCGAGCGCTCGGTCAGCGCGAACTCGGCCTTGTACCTGCGCCGCACGATCGCACGGATCGGCCAGGCCAGCGCTGCCACAGCAACGATGCCGAGCGCTATCAGGAGCGCGGGCAACAACCACGCGGGGTTGGTCCCGGCGGGCGCAGGGGTCAGGACCATGAACGGCGAGACAACGTCCATGCTGACGCGCACGATCTTGCCATCCTTCACCTCGGCCGCGATGCGCTCGCCCGAGTTGATGTCGCGCCACAGGAACGGCTTGACCTCCACCCAGTCGCGCGTGCCGGCGGACAGGAGATCGAGACCGGGCATGCTGATCTTACCGTCGGGACCGACAACGATCTTGGTCGCGTTGAGAAGACCCAGCACCGAAAGCCAGTTGGTAAAGAAACCGCGGCTGGAAACGTATGTCCCGGCGAGCATCTGCGCGTGTTCGCGGGCAGTCTCCTCGTCGATCGGCGTCACATCCGCAGGGTCTTTGGCGGCGGGGAAATAGCGGTTGGCGAATTCGTGGATGATCGTCCCGCGAAGCCCGTAAGCCGCAGCATCCTTGCCCGCCGAGTTCATCGAGATGAACATCCCGACGTCGCTGCCCGGGAACAGCCACAGGTCGCTGTGGAAGAAGTCGGTGTCGCCGCCGTGGCTGATGCTTCTGCGGCCGTTGATCCGCTGTTCGTAGAAGCCCAGCGCCATCGTGTTCAACGGGCCGAGACCCGGCGCGCGGTAATCGTGCATCTGCTTCGCCGTCTCGGGCTTGAGCAGTGGGCCGCCGTCTTCGAGATGCGCGATCATGAACTTGGCCATGTCCGCCCCGCTCACCGAGAAGCTGCCGGCCGGTTCGGGAATCACGATCTCGAACGGCTCGGACGCGCCGAACATCTTCTGGTAGCCGCCCGAGGCAAAGGGCTTGAGGCGATCGGGCAGCGGCTGCCGCGCGCTGGCATAGCTCATGCCGAGGGGCCGGAAGATCTTCCCTTCGATATAGGAATGGTAAGGCGTGCCGCTGACCCGCTCGACGATGTAGCCCGCCAGCGCGGTGGCGTAGTTAGAATAGGCGGGCGTGGTGCCCGGTGCGAACACGCGCGCGGGCAGCGCCTCCCGCACATATTCGTCGAGCGGGAGGAGATCGTCGGGATCGCTGGAAATCAGGTGCCGCACCGATTCCTCAAAACCGGCGGTGTGGGTCATGATCTGGCGCAACGTGATCGGCTTGCCTTCGTAGGGGGGAATCTCAAAGTCGAGATATTCGTTGACGTCGGTATCGAGGTCCAGCCGCCCCGCTTCGACCTGCTGCATCACTGCGGTCCAGGTGAAGAGCTTGGAGATCGAACCAATGCGGAACAGCGTGGTGTCGGGGTCCACCGGCTTGCGCTTTGCAAGGTCGGCATAGCCGTACCCCTTGTTCGCCAGCACCTTGCCGTCCTTCACGACGGTAACCACCGCGCCCGGAATATCTCCGTCGGCCAGCGCATAGGGCATGAGCCCGTCGAGCCAGGCCCCGACATCCTCGGGCGTCATCTCGACAGCCTGCCGATTGGTTGACGCGGCAGGCGCGCGTTGCGCAGGCTCATCCGCCAGCAGCGCCTGTGGAGTCAGTCCCAGCAGCGGCACCAGACCCAGCAGTGCCAGCGCCATCGAGAGCTTCTTGACCATTTCCCGTCCCCTTCTTCGACCATCGCCCGGCTTGCGAGCGAACGCGTGTCGTTTTACGCTACAACAATAGCAGTCCTCGTCGGGACATAATGATCCTGATTGGAAAATTGTCAAATGAAGAGATCGAAACGCCATGGTGGCCCCGAGTAAGCGCCCGACCCTCGCCGACGTCATCAGGGGCATTCGCAACAGAAATGGCTGGACGCTCAAACAGATGAGCGACAAGTGCGGCATCCCAGTCTCGACCCTCTCCAAGGTCGAACATGGTCGCCTGACGCTGACCTACGACAAGCTTCAGCAGGTCAGCGATAGGCTCAACCTGCGCATGTCGGATCTGTTCGCGGAAGAGAATGACGATTCATCCGCGAAGGTGACCGGCAGGAGATCGATCGGCACGATCGAGAACGCGGTTCAGGTCACCACCGACAATTACGACTATCACTACCTGTGCACGGACCTGCGCCAGAAGCGGATGATCCCGATCATCACGCGCATCCGCGCGCAAAGTGCGAAAGAATTCGGCGACCTAGTCAGGCATCACGGCGAGGAATTCATTTACGTGATCGAAGGCGCGATCGAGGTTCACTCCGAGTTCTACGATCCGGTGACCCTGACGCAGGGCGAGAGCATCTATCTCGATTCATCAATGGGCCATGCCTATGTCGCGGCCACGGACTGCGAAGAGGCGGTGGTTCTGGGCGTATGCTCCAGCTCGGACGAGGGCCTGCTCGATTCCCTGATGAACTTGCGCGCGGGCGATAACGACTAGCCAGCCACCTTCAGCAAATGGCGCAAGCATGATGGTGCCGATCGCGCGATCGCGGCTGGCCACCGGCGAGGTTGCCAACCGTTTCGGCAAGCAGCCGTGCCGCATCGCCGACGGTCCTGAATGCGACTTTCTGATGCTCGGAAGACCCGCGGAAAGTCCGGACAAGAAGGTACAATGGCCGATCGGAAGGGATTCAATCGGGCCTGTCGTCTTAAGCGGGACATTTGCGAAACGCCGGAATTCTCTCGCTTGCGGGCACCCCTAGCCAGCGTCGAAACCGACCCTCGGCACCGCCGCCCAGGTCGCGTCCTTCCTAAGGAAGCGGCGGATGCCCTGGATCCGGTACCAAAGGTTCACCTGCCGGTATCCGAAGTTCTCCAACAGCGCGGCCGAGCCCAGCCTCATCAGGTCCTTGGCGGATGGTGTGCGGCGCAACTGCTGTTCTTCGAGCGCGAGCGTGCCGACCGTCAGGCCGCTGCCGAAAACGATCGATACGAAGAAGAATGCCACGGCCATCATCGGGTCGAGCAGCCCCATAAGCGCGGCTGCCGGCAGGACGAGGTAGCCGATAAGCTCGGCGGGAGGTCCAACGATGTCCTCCAGCACGATATGCGGCATCGCCAGCATTCCGATCCGCCCATAGCGCGGATTCAAGATCATCTTCCGATGGCGCAGCAGCGTTTCCAGCGAGCCCTGCTGCCAGCGCGCGCGCTGGTTATCGAGGCCCTTCAAGGCCGCTGGTGCCTCTGTCCAGCAGACGATGTCCGGTATGAAAGCGAGGCGGTAAGGGCGCTTCTGTTCCCGCAGGTGGCGGTGCAGGTTCACGACCAGTTCCAGGTCCTCGCCGACGGTGTCGTGCCGGTAGCCGCCGATTTCCACGAGGGTGGCGCGGTGGAAAAGCCCGAAGGCGCCGGAGATCAGCATCAGCGTATTGGTCTGCGCGTTGGCGACACGTGCCGTGAGGAAAGCTCTGAGGTACTCGACAACCTGGAAGCGCGGTACAAGACCCTTGGCCACCCCGATCTCTTGCAGCGAACCTCCCTTGATCGTGCACCCGTTGGCAACGCGGATCGCCCCGCCCACTGCGACCAGACGGCCATTGTCGTGCATGAAGGGCTCTGCAGCGCGCAGCAGCCCGTCGGGCTCGATAATAGAGTCGGCGTCGATCACGCACACCAGCGGAGTCCGCGCAAAACCCAGCCCGGCGTTTGCCGCATCGGCCTTGCGCCCGTTTTCCTTGTCCACCACCAGCAGGTTTGGGTAGCGCCGTGAAATGTAGGTTTGCCGGATTTCCGTCTTCTGTAGCGGCGCGACCTGGTGCCGCTGGCACGGCACCATGTCGAACGCGCGGAGCAGCTGGCCCAGCGTATCGTCCTTCGAGCCGTCGTTGACCACGATGACCTCATGGTCGGGATATTCCAGGGCGAGCAGCGCCTTCACGCTGTCGACGATCGACAGCTCTTCGTTGAAAGCGGGCGCGATAACCGAAATCGGAAGAGCAAGGTCGGCATATCGCTGCCACAATTCGCGCGCGCCAACGCTCGGCTTGATCCGGGTCGCGAAGACCCAGGCTGCGATCAGCAACTGCGCAAGGCTGATCATGTTGCGCAGCAGCACCACGATGAAGCAGAAGAATGCCAGCGCGATCGTGGCGTTTGCGGCAAATTGCTGAATTTCGGCCCAGGTCATGCGACACTCCTCGGCCCGTCGGTAGCGCCAACCCCGAACTGGAATCCCTCCAGCGCCTGTTCGGCCCGCAGCCTGACCCACAGTTCGGGATCGTCGAGCAACTCGTTCAGCGCGCCCTGCGCTTCTCGCAGCCCCAGCGCGGCACAGGTATTGACGGCCTGCACCCTCACGTTGGAATCCGGATCGCGCAGAGCGGCCAGAATCCATTCCTTGCCACCGGGGTGACCCAGCTTTGCAGAAGCACGCAGGGCGGCGGCGCGAATTTCCGGGCATTCGTCGCGTGCGGCGCTCTCCACCACATCGATCACTGCCATGTCGCCGCTCCACCCCAGCGAGTCGATCAGCTGTGCCCGCCAGACCGGGTTCAAATCGTCCTCCAGCAGAAGGGAAAGATGCTCCCGGTAATCGGGTGCGCTTGCGCGAAGCAGCGCCACGTCCAGCCTGCTGGGCGCGCGGTCCGTCATCTGCAATATCCGCATGGTCTCGCGAGGAGGAGGGAGCGCGTTCGCCGCCGCCAGGGCGAATGCCGCCTCGACCCGCACGCGCGGGCTCCGATCGCGGGCCATAAGCTCGCGCAGACGCGCGATGCACAATTCGCTTCCGAAGCGCTGCAACAGGCGGATGGCGCTCACCCGGCGGGCGCGACGCCAGCTGCGGGACCGACGCACGGTCTCTGCCAGCAATCCGTCTAGTTCGGCGATCTGCATAAGCCGGTCGCGCTCGCCCCCGCGAAGGAGCGCCTGTATCTGGCTGACTGCCGCCAGCCGACGCTCGTCGGTCCAGCCGGTTTCGTCGTCATCCGGTCGCTGGCCGGCCACCCGACGCAGATAGCTGCGGGTAATCCGGGCATCGATGCGCTTGTTTTCCGCGATCTTCCGCTCGGCAAGATGGCGCCGCAAGACCAGGGTCAGGAAGAATAGCGACACGGCACCGGCCAGCGCCGCTGACCCGACAACCACGAAGTTGTAGATCCCGAAAGGGAAGGTCATGGCGCGCCGAACCGCAAGCCGAGAACGAGCGTGCCCGATAGGCGACGATAGCTGTCCTCACGATCCTCGTAAGCACCGACCGTGGTCAGCGTGACACGCTCGGCCAGCGGGATAACCACGCCGATCGCCCCGCTGCGCAATTGCCGGACGTCGCCTGCCTCGACGTCGGGATAGCTGGCCGCAACCGCGAAACCGCCCACCCGGTTCTCGGGCCGATAGTCGAGCTGGAGCGAGCCACCGAAGCGAAATTCGTCGCCGTCGCCAAAAAGATTGATCGCACGGAGCGTGACGGAAGTCTGGTCGTCGAACGCGTAGCGCAGGCCCGGCTGGGCGGAAAAAACGCCTTCGTCGCGATAATCGGCATAGCGAATGTCGAGGAGCGCCGTGGCGCGTCCGGTCAGGGCGATTTCACCGCCTGCCCCGATGCTCCAGTTCTCGCGAAAATCTGCGTCCGGTACGACGCTGCCGGAAACATAGACCGAGCTCGTACCCAGGCGATGATCGAACCGGGTCGAGAAACGCACGTCGGTCGTTGCCCGCTGTTCGCGTTCAACCGCAATGCTGGCACCGGTATCGCGCGACAGCGCGAGCCCCAGCGACGCAGTTTGCGAAGACCAGCTTTCTCCGTCGCGGTTGTCGAAGTCGATATCCGAGATCCCGCCCCCTACAAACAGCGCAGTGAGTCGCAGGCCGCTGCGCGCTGCATCCTCCGCAAGACGCGCTTGCAGAAGGTCCAGTTCGGGGTAGTCCGGAGCGCGGGCGGCAATGGTATCGGCCTGCCGCTGAGATGCAGCTCTCTGGCCGCGCCACAAAAGAATATTCGCGCGCGCCAGCTGGATATCGAGATCGTCCGGAGCGAGTTTCAGCGCGCGGTCGATCTGCTCCTGCGCCTGCGTGAGATCGCCTTGCGCCGCGCTTACCGAAGCAAGGCGGCGGAGCAGATCGGGATCATCGGGATTGACGGCGAGGAGCTGCTCCAGCGAGCGACGGGCCTCGTCATACCGCCCGTCCGCGCGCGCCTGCTCGATCCTCTCAAGCTGCAACTCGCGCGGTTCAGGAGCCTCCTGCGCGAAGGCGTGCGTATGCGACGCGAGTGCCGCCAGGCACCCAAGGACGAGCAGCGATTTCACGCCGCGGCGCCAAGCAGCTTTTCGATACGGACCAGCAGTTCCTGAGGGATGAAAGGCTTGGTGAGATAATCCGCCGCGCCCGACTTGATCGCCGCAACCACGTCCGCTTCACCCTTGCGCGCAGTGAGCATCACGATGGGGATGTGGCGGGTTTCGGGATCTGCTTTGACCGTTCTCAGGACCTCCGGCCCGGGGACGATCGGCATCATCGAATCGAGCACGACGAGGTCGGGCTTGTCGGCGGCGATCTGCTTCAGCGCGTCCTCGCCATCGCTTGCTACGCTGGTAACATGGCCGGCGCCTTCCAGACGGAATTTGACCAGCTCCACAAGGATGGGGTCATCGTCTGCGATAAGGATGTTGGCCATCATATTCTCCGAGTTGGGGGCACTCCCTTCTATCCTATCATGATGTTTATTAATATCTGTTAAACATAGATAATTTCAGAGAGCGCGTATCATGCGCCTGGCGAAACCGGCATGCCGATGCCCGGCTACCGGGTGGCTTCGGAGGAAGCGGAGTCGCGTGTCCGCTCCAGGTCCGTCTTGGCCTCCTGCACGATTCCAAGCCAGGAAGCCGGGTCGCCTTGTTCGAGCAGATCGTTTTCCCACTCACGGCACCTGTTGCCCAGCTCGGCCTTGTCGAAATAGGCTGCCACGCCCGCAATCTGGTGAAGCAGGCCGGCAATTTCCGTTCTCTCTTCGTCTTCGATCTCTCCGCGAGAGAGCACGGCACTGATCGCCTTTAGCACTCCCTCCACGCGCTCATCGAACATCTGGTTGAGACGCGGATCGGTTTCCGGCTCCAGCTCGGGAGAGCTGGGCACGACCGGCTCGGGAATGCGCCCGGCCCATTTGCCAAGCGTTGCGCACAGCACATCCAGACGAAGGGGTTTGGGGATGTGCGCCTGCATGCCCGCCTCATGACAACGGCGCACGTCTTCCGCATAGGCGTTCGCGGTCACCGCAATGATAGGTAGCTCGCTCGCGTCGAACCCCGCCTGGCGGATCGCTCTGGTGGAGGCCAGCCCGTCGAGAACCGGCATCTGCATGTCCATCAGGACCATGTCGTAGGGCGAGTTCCTGCTGCGAGCATGGATCACCATCTCGAGCGCTTCCTGCCCGTTGTGCGCAAGATCACACATGTGCCCGGCCTTCTCGACCATCGCCATGGTCAGTTCCTGATTTACCGGATTGTCCTCTGCCACAAGGATTCGCAGAGCGACGGGATGGCCGCAGTCCACGCACTCCTCGCCATCCGGTGACAGGCTTTCCTCGGGGACATCGGTTTCCCGAAGCGGGAGGGTCACGACAAAGCATGAACCAACGCCCACCTGGCTTTCGACACTGATGGTCCCACCCATCAGTTCGGCCAGCTGAGCGCTGATCGGCAGGCCGAGGCCCGTTCCGCCGTATTTGCGTGCGGTGGTGTCGTCTGCCTGCGTGAACTTCTCGAAGATCGACGCCAGCCGACCTGCGGGAATGCCGATGCCTGTATCGCGGACCTGGATGAGGATGCGGGGCAGCCACTTGTCCTCTTCCGCGTCCACGGTCACCGTCACCTTGACCGTGCCGGACTCGGTGAATTTCAACGCGTTGCCCACAAGGTTCAGCACGATCTGGCGCAAACGCATCTTGTCGATCATCACGTATTTCGGCAGCGCGGGATCAATATCGAGCGAGAGGCCGATATTCTTCGACCGGGCGACCGCCTCCATCAGACGAACGATGGCCCGCAGGCTCTGGCGCAGATTGGTCGGTTCGTCGGAGACGACCATCTGGTTCGCTTCGATCTTCGCAAAATCGAGCAGGTCGTTGAGCAGGCTGAGCAGCGCGTTGCTTGAGTCAGCGATCATCTGGAGCCGTCGGCGCTGCGCGGGGTCCTCCTCCTCGCTCAGCGCAAGTTCCGTAAATCCGATAACGCCGTTCATCGGCGTGCGGATCTCATGGCTCATATTGGCAAGGAAGTTCGTCTTGGCCTTGTCCGCTGCGCGCGCCTCGTCGCGCGCTTTGGTGAGGCTGTCGCGCATCAACACCTCATCGGTCCGGTCGATCATGACCCCGAACAGGTTCGCCACACCGCCATCGGGACTGGTCCCAACCTGACCGATAACCTCGACGTGACGCAGGTCCCCATCGTCCCGGACAAGACGTGCGGCGAAGCGGTAGCCGCTGCCACTCGAAGTCGCCTCGTCGAGCGCGTCGAC
>CEQK01003345.1_pt1 | contig 16575 bp, 17 predicted proteins | sample 531051 | NCBI WGS metagenome assembly CEQK01 (sample SAMEA2621229, study PRJEB7988) | marine metagenome | biome: marine biome (ENVO:00000447); feature: deep chlorophyll maximum layer (ENVO:xxxxxxxx); material: "saline water (ENVO:00002010), including plankton (ENVO:xxxxxxxx)" | depth 150 m
AAGCTCGCTGCCGGGCTCCATCCTCAGGACGGTCAGCAGGTAATGGGACTGGTCCTTCTCCGCCGCGATTGCCACGCCTTCGGAAATGGGGGCATCGATGAAAAGCCGCTTGAGTTTGTAGTTTGCTCGCATGGCTCAGCAATGAAGATGCGTGCGGCCCGGGTCAAGCCGGTTGGTCGGCGGAGAGGTGCCATTCGGGTTTGTAACCGGCCTTCAGGCATCTGACGATGGACTGCGGCGTGACCAGCGTGATCGGCTCGATATTGAGTTTTTCAAAGGGCAGGGCGTCCGCATATTCAGCGAAACCCCAAGGCAGGGCCCGGCCGTCACGCAGAGCGAAATAGGTCGCGCCAGCCAGTACGACCGTGCCATCCGGCAAATCGGTGAGCGAAGCCGGGCTGATGGTTTCGGGCTTTTTCGATCGGGACTGAAGCCGCTCGGCGTGCAGCGCCTTGTTCATTTCGACCGCACTGCCCTTGCCCTTGCTGGCCTCGACCCAGCTCGCCTTGAAGCTGTTGGCATTCTGTCGCCGGCAGGTGTTGCAGGGGCGATGGCCGGCGGCAAGTGCGGTGACTTCGTCGAGGAAAAACAGTTCCGTCCAACCCGCGCCGCCTCTTCGGCCATTCTGCCCCCAGACGTCGCGTTTCCTGTCCTTGTAGGAGAGTGCGCAGCAGATCCAGGCTGTCGTCGTCCAGCGTTTGCCGCTCAATTCCTTGGTTTTCGGATCATGGATGATCCCGCGGTTTCCGACAAACAGGCCCCGTGATTCGGACGAAAAGAGTTCGCCGGCCGGATCGACACGGTTTTGGTATGGCATATCAAGCTGCCCGTCGTGTGAGCGCGGCAGCAGCGCCCGCCATCATCAACAGCGATCCGCCGGTCCGCGTCACGGCTTTGAGCACCGAAGGCCGCCGCACGATGCGTCGTGCGGATGATGCCAGCAGCGCATAGGCTGCGGCGTTGATCACCCCCAGCACTGTGAACGTCAGCACATAGACGACCGCTTGAGGTCCGTAAGCTCCGGCCGGGTCGATGAACTGCGGCACGAAGGCCACGAAAAACAGAATGCCCTTCGGATTGAGCACCGTGACCAGGAACGAGTCGCGGAACACCGGGAAGAGAGGCGCTTCGGGCGGCTCGCTATCCGTGCCTTCGGCAGGAATTTCCGGCAGGGTTATAGGGGTACGCCACATCTTCAGCCCGAGCCAGACGAGATAGGCCGCGCCTGCGAATTTGAGGATTTGAAACAGCGTCGCCGATGTTGCGAGGATGGCGCCCGCGCCGGCCATGGACAGCCCGGTGGCGATCAGGTCGCCGAGGGCAACGCCTGCAACGCTGGCGAACGCAATGCGCCGCCCTTGAGCCAGCGCCTGCCCGATCACCAGGACGATGGTGGGGCCGGGGATCACGAGAATGATCAGCGAGGCGGCGATAAAGGCGAGGTAGAGATGAAGCGAAATATCCATGAGCCTGGTCCCGTTCTTTGAGATGAAACCAAGCCCTGATTGCGGTCCTGCGTCAAGCCAGTTCGCGACGGATGACGCCATCCTCGCTGGCCTGCAATAGCCATTTGCGTCTGCCCTCGGCCACGAGCGCGGTCAGTACCGATGTCGAATAGGCCCGTGTATCGATATTGATCCGGTTGCGCAGGATCTCGGGCTGATCTGAAGGCGTGTGTCCATGAACGATCAGCTTCGGATGAAGACCCTCGTGGACGAGAAATTCCTGGCGTATCCAGATCAGGTCGTCGCGAACTTGTTGGTCCAGCGGCACGCCCGGTCGAACGCCCGCATGGCAGAAGAAATAGTCGCCGAAACTGGCGGAGGCATGCAGGCCTGTCAGGAAGGCGAGATGGGTCGCCGGAACCGCATCGATCAATGCCTATCTGGAGGCCATGAACCGCGCAGCATCCGATGTATCGAGCGTGACGCCATAACTGGCGGCGGTCTCCACGCCACCGAACTCCACGAACAGGCGGTGATTGTCCATGCCAGTCAGGAAGCCCACCATCCCGGCATCGTGGTTGCCACAGAGCGAGAGGTAATGCGGATCGTCCGAGCGCTCGATTAGCCGGTCGATCACACCGCGCGAGTTCGGCCCGCGATCCGTGTGATCCCCGAGTGTGATGATGCGCCAGTCGTCCGGACGGTCCGCGTCGATCTCGGCGTCGATCGCTTCCAACAGGATATCCAGAAGTCCCAGACAGCCGTGGATGTCGCCGATCGCGACGAGACGCATGCCTTCAGGCGTGGAGGCATCCACTATGGAGACGCCGTCCGCCATCAATCGACGATGATCAGGTGCAGCGCGCGCGGGCCATGGGCACCGAGAAGGATTTTCTGCTCGATGTCCCCCGAGCGCGACGGGCCGGTCACCAGGTTCAGGGCGCGCGGCATCTGGCCCTTTCCGAGTTTACCGCGCAGCCGGTCCCAGATGCTTTCCAGATCGCCCTCGATATCCGCTGCCTTGAGCACGACGATATGGTGGTCGGGCAGGAAGTTGAGCGTGGTCGGGTTGTCGGCACCCGAGGGGAGTGCCACCGTTCCGGTTTCCGCGATGCCGGCCAGGGCATGGCTGACGGCGGTCATGTCATTGCCGTCCGAAGCGCCATGGAGAACTTCGAGCGTGCGCTCGCTGTCCCAGTTGGCCGACTTGAGTCGGTCGTCTTCGCCGATACGGATGCTGGCCGGCAGGTTGTGCTCGCGCAGATAGGTCGAGACCGCGCCGGCCACGTCGGGATAGTCGGTGACTTCGGCGACGGTTGCGCCGAACTTCTGCGCCATCGCCATGAAAAGCTCGCGGCGTTCCGCGTCGGGAAGCTGGCCGCGTTTCGGCATGATGCCGCGCGGCGAACCGGCAAGCCGCTCCGCCACTATCCGCTTGCGTCCGTCTTCGTCCGCGCCGGTCGCGTTGACCTTGCGGATCTTGGCGAGAATGTTGTCGCGCGCGCTCATCAGGCGGCCCTCTTGTGGCTGGCGTCCTGCTTGAGCGCCTCGCGTTGCTGCCATTGCTGCTGGAAGGTCCGCCCCTGTGGCGCGGGCAGGTCACGATGGCGCGTCCATCCGCCGGCAAAGGGCAGCGACCGGAAGCGGTGCTTGGTGCCCCCGAGTGCGCTCAACATCGGAATGCCGAAGGAGACCGCCATCCGGTAGAGTTTGGGCCGCTTGGCGAAGAAGGCCCAGAATTTCAGCCCGTAACGCGCGGTCGTGGGCGTGAGGTGTTTTTCAAACTCCCGTTCGCGCCAGTGTCGCATCATTTTCGGCAGCGGGATACGCATCGGGCAGACCGCCTCGCAGCGGCCGCAGAAGGTCGAGGCGTTCGGCAACTGCCCCGTCTTCTCGATGCCGTTGAGGGAAGGCGTGAGCACTGCACCCATCGGGCCGGGATAAACCGATCCATAGGCGTGCCCGCCAACGGATTGGTAGACAGGGCAGTGGTTCATGCAGGCGCCGCAGCGGATGCATCGCAGCATCTCCTGGTACTCGGTGCCGAGCATCGACGAGCGGCCATTGTCGAGAAGGACGACGTGGTATTCCTTCGGCCCGTCCGGATCGCCCTCGCGGCGAGGACCGGTAGAATAGGTCGTGTAGCAGCTCATGTCCTGCCCGGTCGCCGAGCGCGCCAGCAGGCGAAGGATCTGCGCGGTGTCCTCAAGCGTAGGCACCATCTTCTCGATGGACGCGACGACCACGTGCACATCGGCCAGCGTCTGGGTCAGGTCGCCATTACCCTCGTTGGTGACGATGACTGAGGAACCGGTTTCGGCGATCAGGAAATTGGCGCCGGTGATGCCGACCTTGGCCTCGAAATATTTCTGCCGGAGCACCTGGCGCGCTTCGCTGAGGAGGGCTGCGGGTTCAGACAGGTCGCGCGCCTCTTCCAGATGCGTGTGTACGCGGCGGAAATCGCCTTCCACCTGCTCCTTGTTGAGGTGCACGGCGGGCGCGATGATGTGGCTGGGATGCTCACCGCGAAGCTGGATGATGTATTCGCCGAGATCCGTCTCGACCGGCGTGACACCGTTCTCGGCCAGATAGTCGTTGAGCCCGATCTCCTCGGTGATCATCGACTTGCCCTTGTTGACCGTCTTCGTGCCGGCCTTGCGGCAGATGTCGAGAACGATTTGACGGGCCTGTTCGGCATTCTCCGCCCAGTGGACGATGCCACCTTCCTCGGTCACCTTCTTCTCATAGGCTTCGAGATAGAGATCGAGATGGGCGAGCGTGTGGTTCTTGATGTCGCGGGCATTGTCGCGGATCGCGTCGAATTCCGGCAGGGCGTCGGCCGCCATCTGGCGCTTGCCGATAAAGCCTTTCTCGACATTGCCAAGCGCACGTTGCAATTGCGCGTCGATGAGCGCCTTCTTCGCGTGCTCCTTGAAGCGGTCTGATGTGAGTTCCATAGGCCGCTCCTACTTGCCGCTTCCGGCGATCGGCGGGGTGTCGGTCATTCCGGCCAGCACTTCTGCGACGTGCCGGACTTCGACGGTCGAGCCGGAGCGCTTGAGCTTGCCGGCCATGTTCATCAGGCAGCCGAGATCGCCGGCCAGCAGCATTTCGGCCTCGCTGCCCTCGATATTGCCGGTCTTCTTGGTGACGATGGCATTGGAGATGTCGGGATATTTGACGCAGAATGTGCCGCCGAAACCACAGCAGACATCCGGGTCCTTCATCTCCTTGACGGTGATCCCTTCAACCGCATTTAGCAATTTGCGTGGCTGGTCCTTGATACCCAGTTCGCGTAGGCCCGAACAGGAATCGTGATAGGTCACCTCGGCCGAAACCGCAGCCCCGGTGTTCCGCACCATCATCACGTCGGCGAGGAAGGACACGAGCTCGTGGCATTTTTCCGCGAACGCCTTGGCGCGCGGTTCCCACGCCGGATCGCCGGCGAAGAGCTCCGGGTAGTGCTTCTTCATCATCGCACCGCACGACCCCGAAGGTGCGACGATGAAGTCGAATCCCTCGAAGGCCTCGATCACCTGTTCGGCAATCTCGCGCGTATCGGCCTTGTCGCCGGAATTGTAGGCCGGCTGCCCGCAGCAGGTCTGAGCCGCCGGTACTTGGACCTCGCAGCCGGCATCCTCGATCAGCTTCACTGCTGCAAAACCTACGGATGGGCGGAACAGGTCCACCAGACAGGTTACGAACAGGGCGACACGTGGGCGCTTTCCGGTTTCGGCTGATGGGGTAGGGGTGGTCGATTGATTCACTGCGCCGCCTCCGACGGTCTTGCTTTTCGTGTTTTGCCGGTCGCACCCAGCGTCGGTAATCTCTGTTGCAGGCGAAGGCGCGAGACACGCTCCCACTCGCCGGTGCGCCGGGCCTCGGCCATGGCGCGGACCACGAAGTCCATGTGCTCGCGTGCTGCGGCCTTCGCCGCGGCCGGATCATGCGCCATGATGGCTTCATACATGGCGACGTGCTGCGCCAGCAGTTTCTCACGCGCGCCGCTGAGATTGTAGATCATCGCGCGATTGTAGAAGACGCCTTCGGACAGGAGCCGATAACACGAGCGCAGCGTATGCAACAGGATGATGTTGTGCGCGCACTCGCCCACGGCATTGTGGAATTCGACGTCGATGGCCGCTTCCTCGGCGAAGTCGTCCTTCACATGCGCGGCTTTCATGGCTTCGATGATCCGCGTCAGCAGCGCCTTGTCGTCCTCTGTCGCACGCAAGGCGGCGAATTCGGCGGCTGTGCCTTCGACCTCGCGACGGTATTCGAGATAGTCCTGGGTGGCCTTGCCGTGGCGGGCGATCAGCTCCATCACCGGACGCGTGAAAACCTGGCCGATCACGTCGGCCACGTATGTGCCGCCGCCATGCTGGGCGACGAGGAGCCCGCGTGTTTCGAGCTCCTTGAGGGCCTCGCGCAGGATCGGGCGGGATACGTCGAATTGCCGCGCAAGCTCACGCTCGCCCGGCAAACGATCGCCGACCCGCAACACGCCTTCCAAAACCAGGACTTCGATCTGGAAGACGACTTCGTCAGCCGTGCGGCCGTGGTCGATCCGATCGAAAATGTTCTCGCTCATGCGCTTCTCCGGGTTGCGAAACTAGCAACGGGAGCGCGTCATGGTCAACAAACTTATCCACTCATTGATCTTCGCCAAACATCGGCTCGTAGAGTGTGACCAGAAAGTCGATGAAGACACGAATCTTGGCGGGGAGAAACTGGCGGCTGGCATAGAGGGCATAAATGCCGATATTGCGGCTCCCCTCATAGGCGGGCAGCACCTGCACCAGCTTGCCAGCTTCCAATTCGGGGCCGACATCCCAGGTCGAACGCAGCGCGATCCCGGCGCCGCCGATCACGGCTTCCCGGATCACCTCGCTGGAATTGGTCTTCAGCGGACCATCGGGCCGGAAGGTGATCGCGCCGTCGGGGCCTTCCAGTTTCCAGGTGTCGTGGTTGTGCGGCGGCAGGCAGAGATGATCCGCCAGATCGGTCAGCGTTTCTGGCATTCCGTGATGTTCGATATAGGCGGGGGCCGCGCAGAGAATGCGGCGCACCGGCGCGAGCTTTCGGCCGACGAGGCTTGAATCCGTCAGTTCCCCGATACGTATAGACAGATCAAAGCCTTCGCCGACGATATCGACGAAGGTGTCGCTGAGTTGCAGGTTGATCGCCAGATCCGGATAGCTTCGCATGAAGTCGTTGATATGCGGCGCGATGTGCATCCGCCCGAAAGAGGTGGGCGCCGAAACCTTGAGGGTTCCGCGCACCGCGTCGGAGCGGCGGGAGACGAAATTTTCCGCATCCTCGATGCCGGCGAGCAGCGGCCCGATACGCTCGAAATAGGCCTGGCCGGTCTCGGTGAGCGAGATCTGCCGGGTCGTTCGCTGCAGCAGTCGCGTGCCGAGTGTTTCCTCGAGCCGCCGCAGCCGTTTCGAAACCCCCGCGGGCGAGAGACCCAGCGCGCGGCCTGCCGAGGAAAGCGAGCCGGTGGCCACCACCTGGGCGAAAACCTCCATGTCCTCGAGTTTTCCCAATCCGCTTACTCCCGTTTTGCGCGCGTCTTTGCTATGGTTAGCATGGTTGCTGGCCGATGCCAGCGGCTGGCGCTAAAGTGCAATGAGTGCAGCTATTGCAAGAGTGGTCATAAATATATACCACTTCGCGAAATGCCTGTTGCAAGCTGCGGGAGGAGAGCGGCGTGAGTGAGATGATTGCATTTCTTAAGCCGGACCCGGCCATTCTGAGCCGGCGTGCGGCCATTCTTGCCGATATCGCCGACCTTCTGCCCGAAGATGCGCTGGTGACGGAAGAGCGGGAACTCGTTCCCTTCGAGACCGATGCCTTCGTCTCCTACCGCCGTCTGCCGCTGGCCGTTGCGCTACCGGAGACCACCGAACAGGTGGCTGCCGTCGTCAAATATTGCCATCGCGAAGGGATCCCGGTCATTCCCCGTGGCGCCGGGACGTCTTTGTCGGGCGGCGCGATCCCGCAGGAGGATGCGGTGGTTATCGGACTGTCGCGTCTTAACCGGATCATCGAGGTTGATCTTCCAAACCGCTGCGCCGTGGTGCAGTCGGGCGTCACCAATATTTCGATCTCCCAGGCCGTCGATGCGGATGGCTTCTTCTACGCGCCCGACCCGTCTTCCCAGCTTGCCTGCACCATCGGGGGCAATATCGGGATGAACTCCGGCGGCGCGCATTGCCTGAAATATGGCGTCACCACCAACAATCTGCTCGGCGTGCGCATGGTCTTGTTCGACGGATCGATCGTCGAGATCGGTGGCAAGGCGCTCGATGCGCCCTGTTACGATCTGCTCGGCCTTATCTGCGGATCGGAAGGCCAGCTCGGCATCATCACCGAAGCGACCGTCCGGCTGCTCGCGAAGCCCGAAGGCGCGCGCCCGGTGCTTTTCGGCTTTCCCACATCGGAAGTGGCAGGCGCCTGTGTCTCCGAAGTCATCGGCGCGGGCATCATTCCCGTCGCCATCGAGTTCATGGACAAGCCGGCGATCGAGATCTGCGAGGCCTTTGCCCAGGCCGGCTACCCGATGGATGTCGATGCGCTGCTGATCGTCGAGGTCGAGGGCTCGGACGAGGAAATGGACGCGATGCTCGCCCGCATCATCGAGATCGCAAAACGCCACGGGGTCAGCACCATCAAGGAATCCCAGTCGGCCACCGAGGCGGCACTCATCTGGAAGGGTCGCAAGTCGGCCTTTGGCGCCACCGGACGCATCGCAGATTATATCTGCATGGATGGCACCGTGCCGCTCGGTCAGCTCTCCCATGTGCTCAAGGAAACGAGCGTCATCGTCGCCAAGTACGGCCTGCGCGTCGCCAATGTCTTTCATGCGGGAGACGGCAACATGCATCCGCTCATCCTCTTCAATGCCAACGATCCGGAGGAAGCGCACAAGGCGGAGCTCGCAGGCAACGACATTCTCAAGCTCTGCGTCGATGCGGGCGGTTGCCTGACCGGCGAACATGGGGTGGGCGTCGAAAAGCGCGATCTGATGACCCATCAATATGCTGCGGTCGATCTCGAGCAGCAGATGCGGGTGCGCTCGGCGTTCGATCCGAAATGGATATTCAATCCCTCCAAGGTTTTCCCGCTTGAAGGTCGGTTGGCCAAATGAATGCCGATTTCGTCAAACCGACCTCGGAAGAGGAGATCGCGGTCGTCGTTTCGGAGGCCGCATCGTCGGGGGTGCCGCTTGAAATTCTCGGCGGCGGCACACGCCGCGGCGTAGGACGGCCGCTGCAGGCGGCCACCACGCTCGACATGTCCGGTCATTCCGGCATCACAGCCTACAATCCCGCAGAGTTGGTCTTGTCCGCCAAGGCCGGCACGCCGTTGTCGCTGATCGAGGAAGAGCTCGACCGCAACGGCCAGATGCTGACCTTTGAGCCGATGGATCACCGTCCGATCCTCGGCGGCGAGGGAGAGCCGACCATAGGCGGTGTTTTCGCAGCCAATGTCTCTGGTCCGCGCCGGCTGATAGCGGGTGCGGCTCGCGACAGTCTTATTGGCGTGCGGTTCGTCAATGGTCGCGGCGAGGTTATCAAGTCCGGCGGCCGGGTGATGAAGAACGTGACCGGCCTCGATCTGGTCAAGCTGATGGCAGGTTCCTGGGGCACGCTCGGTGTCCTGAGCGAGCTCACCTTCAAGGTCCTGCCAAAACCCGAAACAACTGCAACGCTCGTCGTCTCGGGTCTCAACGATGCCGAGGCCGCTGCCGCGATGGCCGCTGCCATGGCGCTTCCCGTGGAGGTATCCTCCGCAGCCCATCTCCCTGTCAGCGTCGTCAACCGCTTTCTGGGAGGGAAACTCGACTGGGAGCCGGCGACGCTGCTCCGGCTTGAAGGCCTCTCGGAATCGGTTCTCGTACGTAAGGACAAGCTGGCAAAGGCGATGGCGGCGTTCGGCGATTCCCGGCTGCTCAACGCGCAGGAGAGTGCGGTCATCTGGCGCGAGGTGCGCGATGTGCTGCCCTTTACGCAGCATCACGACAAGCCGCTCTGGCGGGTCTCCGTTGCTCCTTCCGCAGGCCACGAGCTTGTGGCAGCACTCAGGCTCAACACCGGCGTCGATGCCTTTTACGATTGGCAGGGTGGGCTCGTCTGGATGCAGATGGAGCAGGACGCGGAAGACGAAATGATCCGCACGTTCATTACCCAAGTCGGCGGCGGACATGCCACGCTCGTTCGGGCAGCGGATTCTGCGCGAGCTGCCGTGCCGGTTTTTCAGCCTGAACTCTCGGCAATCAGCGCGCTTTCCAGCCGCATCCGGCAGGAAATGGACCCCGCCGGCATATTCAATCCGGGCCGCATGGTCGCGGCGAGTTGATGTAACGAGATCCTGGGATCAGGAAAGGAGAATAGCATGACAGAGCAAATGCCACCTCCGCAGCCGCGCGATGAAAATTCCGGGATGAACACCGACAAGTGGCTCGAGCCCGGCAAAGCCAATCTTCAGGCAATCTATATCCTCTATCTGGTGAGTCTGCTGACCGGGATCACGGCGATCATCGGCGTCGTCCTTGCCTACATGAACCGAGGCAAGTCCCCCGACTGGCTTGAAACCCATTACACCTGGGCGATCCGAACCTTTTGGTTGGCGATCGTTTACAGCCTGATTTCGCTCATTCTGTTCGTCGTGCTGATCGGCATGCCCTTGATGGTCGCCGTGGCAGTGTTGATGATCGTCCGGGTCGTAATCGGCCTGCAGAAGCTTGGTCGCAACGAGCCGGTTTCCCATCCGCAAAGTTGGCTCATCTGAACCATTATAGCCGGCGGTCGGGCACTGTCCGCCGCCTGCAACACAGGACGCATGCATGCAGACCAATTTCACATCCGAGCAGCTTCAGGATCCCGGTGTCGCCGAATCCGAGAAGATCTTGCGCAAATGCGTCCATTGCGGCTTCTGCACCGCGACCTGTCCGACCTATGTGACGCTCGGCAACGAGCTCGACAGCCCGCGGGGCCGCATCTACCTGATCAAGGACATGCTGGAGAACGACCGGCCAGCCGACAAAGAAGTGGTCACCCATATCGACCGCTGCTTGTCCTGTCTCGCTTGCGTGACAACCTGTCCTTCGGGTGTCGATTACATGCATCTCGTCGATCACGCCCGGGTCCATATCGAAAAGACCTACAAGCGGCCGCTCGCCGATCGGCTGATCCGCAACATGCTGGCCTTCGTGCTGCCCTATCCGTCACGCTTCCGATTGGCCCTCAAGGCTTCCGCATTGGGACGGCCCTTCATTCCGGTTTTCAACGCGATCAAGCCCATGCGCCCGATTGCGGCGATGCTGAGCCTTGCGCCGCAATCGGTCCCGGAGCCCGATAATTCCACGCCGCCCGCGCCTTCGACGGCTCCGAAGGGCCGCGTTGCCATCCTCGCCGGCTGTGCGCAGTCCGTGCTTGATCCCGGCATCAATTCAGCCGCAAGGCGATTGCTCGCCCGTGCAGGCATCGAGATCGCCGTGGCTGAAGGCGAGGGCTGTTGCGGCGCGCTGGTTCATCACATGGGCCGCGAGAACGATTCCCTTGCCGCCGCGCGGCGCAATGTCGATGCCTGGACAAAACTCATCGACAATGGCGGGCTCGATGCGATCCTGATCACGACATCAGGCTGCGGCACGACCATCAAGGATTACGGGCACATGCTGCGGCTCGACCCCGATTATGCGGGCAAGGCTGCAAAGGTCTCCGCGCTTGCCAAGGACATCACCGAGTATCTCGGCGCGATCGAATTGCCTGCGCCGGCGGAGATCGGCAGGCTGACGGTCGCCTATCATGCAGCCTGTTCGCTTCAGCACGGGCAGAAGGTGACGGTGCAGCCCAAGGCGCTTCTGCGCAACGCCGGCTTCACGGTCCGCGAACCTGCCGAAGGTCATCTCTGCTGCGGTTCAGCCGGCACCTACAACATCATGCAGCCCGAGATTTCCGCGAAGCTACGCGATCGCAAGGTGAAGAACATCGAGCGGACCAGGCCGCAGGCAATCGCTGCCGGCAATATCGGCTGCATCACCCAGATCGGTAGCGGTACCGGCATCCCGGTGGTTCACACCATCGAACTTCTCGACTGGGCCTATGGCGGGCCCAAGCCGAAGCAGTTGGAGGGCGTCGAGCCCGAGCCGAGGGAGAGCGTGGTCGAAGCCGCCGAATAGTCAGGACAAATACCCACACGAAAAAAAAGGGGCGCTACGAGCGCCCCTTTGTGTATCCGAAACCTGTTTGTGGTCAGCCGCCGAAGAGCGTTCCGAAGAAATCGAACCCGCGATCGGTGTAATAGCGGCTGGCATCCTTGCCAGGCCCGACGACGATCACCTTGGTGCCGACAGGCGCGCGGGAATAGAGATGCTCGACGTCCTTGTTCATCATCCGGATGCAGCCCGACGACATGTTCAGGCCGATCGTCCAAGGCTGGTTGGTGCCGTGGATGCGGTAGATGGTGTCGCGGCCGCCCTTGTAGAGATACATGGCGCGTGCGCCGAGCGGGTTGTTGATGCCGCCCTCGACGAAATGCGGAATCTTGCGGCCCTTGGCGGCTTCGCGACGGATCATGGTTGCCGGCGGACGCCAGTCCGGCCATTCCGCCTTGCGGCCGATCTTCACCTCGCCGCCCCAGCCGAAGCCGTCACGGCCCACACCGACGCCATAACGTGTCGCGCGGTTGTTGCCCTCAACGAAATAGAGATACTTCGTATTGGTGTTGATGATGATCGTGCCCGGCCGCTCTCTGGTTTCCAGGCGCACCTTCTTGCGCATGAATTCCGGCTTCGGCTTTTTCGATGCGACTTCGACGACTGGCAGGCGATTCTGCTGATCGTTGCTAGGCGCATTGGTGAGCGGCAAGGCATGTGCAGCAGTTCCGGCAATCGAAAACGCGGCGATGGCGGCTATGAAAAGTCGTCTCGTCGACACGGCAAGTTCTCCATCAAATAATCTGACCCCGGGCGAAACTACCATTCATGCCCGGGTGATCAACCGCCGGATGTCACAATTTGACGGAAATGTGATCAATCCGGCAGCTGGACTGTGGCTCCGCGATAGCGACGCCCATGTGAAACAGTCCCGGTGAGACCGACAGTCCACCGAGACCGGGCTTTAGCTGACGATCACCTTGGCGCCGACCTTGGCGCGCTCGTAGAGATCCATCACGTCTTCGTTGCGCATGCGGATGCAGCCCGAGGAGACGGCCTGACCGATCGTCCAGGGCTGGTTGGTGCCGTGGATGCGGTAAAGCGTCGAGCCGAGATACATGGCGCGCGCACCCAGCGGATTGGCCGGGCCACCTTCCATGTGATTGGGAAGAATGCGGCCTTCCTTCAGGCGGACACGCTCGATCATTTCCTTCGGCGGTGTCCAGCTCGGCCATTCGCGCTTCTGCGTGATCTTGTGCGTGCCGGCCCATTCAAAGCCGGGCTTGCCGACGCCGACGCCGTAGCGGCGCGCCTTGCCGTTGCCGAGCACGAAATAGAGATGGCGGGTGTTGGTATCGATGATGATCGTACCGGGCTTTTCCTTGCTGTCGAAGGCCACGTCCTGTGGCAGGTAGCGCGGATCGATCTGCGGAGCGGCCTGCCGTTTCGGCTGAGGCTTCGGCGCGGTGTAGGCAACCGCTGCCGCACGCTGGCGCTGCGTGCGGAAGATCGGATTCTGCTGCCCCTGGGGGCGTACCTGATAACCGGCCTGTGTGCGCTTGACCTTCTGCGGCTGCTGATAGACGACGCCACCACGCGGGGCGGCGCGTCCGCCAAGCTGCATGACCCAAGGGGCCGACAGGTCGGGGCTGAGAACGACGGGAGGACGCTGGACATAGCGCTCGCCCGCAAGTGCGGGATGGGCCATTGCCGCAACGAGGCCGGCAAGGGCGAGAGAAACAAGGCTTTTCATGGTTCCGAACTCCAAACAAAAACGGACCGGGACGTGCGAAACCCTCGAGTGAGGGCTGCCCGCTTGATCCAGAGCCTGACTCCGATCGGCGATTAAATGGTGAATCTGCTGCCGTTAAATGGCGAACGTTCTGATAAAGCTTGCGGTAGGGTTACCGGCGGTTTGAGAAAAGCGGTTAGCGCGTTGTTAATCGGGTGGACGGCTGGGACGCGTGCATTAACCTTTGGCATTTCGAGTACGAGTAGAGGATATTTTCATGACGGATCACGACGGGCTGATTGTCGGAGCGGATGGGATGACGCGTTGCTTCTGGCCCGGCGACCTGCCCGATTATCTCCATTACCACGATCACGAATGGGGTTTGCCCGTCGATGACGATATCCGGCTCTTCGAAAAGATCTGCCTGGAGGGTTTCCAGTCCGGGCTGTCCTGGCTGACGATCCTGCGCAAGCGTGAGAATTTTCGTGCCGCCTTTGCGGGCTTCGATTTTCACAAAATCGCAAAGTTCGGTGACGCCGATATCGAGCGGCTCGTTCAGGACGCCGGCATCATTCGCCATCGTGGCAAGATCGTCTCGACGATCAACAACGCCAACCGCGCCATCGAACTTCAGAGGGAGCACGGTTCGCTCGCGGCCTATTTCTGGAGCTGGGAACCTGGCCCGGACGACCGTCCCGAGGTTTTGGATTACGCCACTTTGCGCGCTAATCCGACGACCGAGGTTTCGACGAAGATCTCGAAGGATCTCAAGAAACGCGGCTGGAGTTTTGTCGGGCCCACCACCGTCTATGCCTTCATGCAGGCCATGGGGCTCGTCAATGATCACATCGAGGGATGCGAGTGCCGGGCGAAGGTGGAAAAGGCGAGGGCGGATTTTGAGCGACCGGTCCGCAGATAGTCGAGTGCCCCCCATACCGGACGAGATTGGCGCCGTTTTCGACGCGGACCCGGCACAGGCGAGGGCGCTTGCTCTCGAACTTCGTAAATTGATCTACCGGATCGCCTCGGAACTTGATGAGGTGCCCGCTCTGACCGAAAGCCTCAAATGGGGCGAGCCGAGTTATGCACCCTCTCGCCCCAGAATTGGCACGTCGGTAAGGATCAAGCCGCGCAATGATGGCTCGGTGGGTCTCATGTTCATCTGCCATACGGACATCGTCTCCCGCTTTCAGGATCTCTATTGTGACGAACTCGAGTTTGAGAGAAAAAGAGCGATAATCGTCAGGCATTCACGACAGTCGAGGGAAGCCGTTTCTCACTGTGTTTCCATGGCGATGACCTGGCATCTGAGCAACGGCGGTAAACGACAGCCCCTCTAAAAAATCTTCCGCATGGGAACCGTAAGTAGTTTTCCCACGTTTCGTACAAAGTGCCACTGGGGCAGCTGCGGCATTTGTTCTTGAAGTCCAGGAGGAAGTTCGAATGTTCAAACCACTCGTCACGTTCATGGCCGGTGCTGCGATTGCAGTGACGGCATTTTCACCGGCTTCGGCCATTCCGCGCCTGCCTCAGCAGCCAACAGTTTCCCAGCAAAGTGATGCACCCGTTGTCAACGTCCGCCATCGGCGCGGGTTCTGGGTGAACGGCGGCCGAGGTTATTATAACGGCCATCGCGGTTTCCGTCGTCATCGCCATGGCTACCGCTATCACAATGGCTACTGGTTCCCGCCGGCTGCTTTCGCCATCGGCGCCATCATCGGTGGCGCGATCGCCAACGAAAACCGGCCGCGTTCGGGTAGCGTCAATCCGCGCCACATCCGCTGGTGCCATGACCGCTACCGGAGCTATCGGGAGTATGACAATTCCTGGCAGCCCTATAACGGTCCGCGCCGTCAGTGCCGTTCGCCGTACTGGTGATCGAGCGCAAACTGAAATTCGCGAAAGGGCGGTCGCAAGCCGCCCTTTTGTCATTTCTGATCAAGTGAGGCCCAATATACCGATGAGTACGAAGGCGAGAAGCGCGAGCGCCCCTATCGACAGCGTGGCGGTCAGGATCACGCGTCCCCCAGAGTGTGCCAACTCCCGCACATCGACACCGAGGCCGAGGCCCGCCATGGCGAGGACCGTCAGCACGTTGGAAGCTCCGCCAAGCTGAATAGATAACGCATCGCCGATAACACCGGAAAAGCGCAGACCCATCATCGCGGCGAAGCCGAAGATGAACCACGGCACCATCTTGTGCCATTTGAAGCGTTCGGCCGTCTCTCCGCCTTCACGCTGCGGACCGATGAGGCCGAGAACAAAGATCACCGGGCCCAGCATCATCACCCGGATCAACTTGACGAGGGTGCCTGTCTGAACGGCAAGTGTTCCGCCGCTCTGGGTGGCGGCCAGAACTTGCGGCACCGCATAGACGGTCATGCCGGACACGACCCCGAACGATACCGCATCGAGCCCGACGAGCAAACGTAGGAGGGGAAGCGCCAGAACCACGAGGACGCCGAGAACCGCAGTGAAGGCGATGGAGGCGGCGACGTCACCGGCATCCGCCTTGATGACGGGAGCGGCTGCCGCGATCGCCGAGTTTCCGCAGATGGAGTTGCCGCACGCAACGAGAAGCGCCAGCTTGCTGTGCAGCCCCAACAGCCGCCCCAGCCCATAGCTGACGAGGATCGCCAGAACGACCGAGGCTACAATGCCGAGAATCAGTCCTCCGCCTGCTGCCTCCAGCGCCTGCAGGCTGATCGTCGCACCGAGAAGAACGATGGCGACTTCCAGGACGAAATGGGCTGCGAAATGAATGCCGGGTTCGAAAGCGCGCGGCAGCCGGCCGGAGGATCTTATGACGGCACCGATCAGGATCGCCAGAACGAGGTTCTCGAGGTAGCGATCACCGAGCATCCGGGTCTCAAGTATCTCCGCGCCATAGGCCGCAAGCGAAACGACGACCGCAAGAAAAAGCCCTGGGACTATGGTGCCGCAACGCCGCACGAGCGACTGGACCGGTGAAGAGGCAACGGAAGGGGGCTGCGGTGTGACCGTACTCATGGGTATGTCCGTAGAAAATTATTCTACTTTCTTTCCCATGTGCGATTATGGATTTCCATCGAATGATATTTCTAATATCGTTCGTATTATGCGAATGAAAATGACTCTCGAGCAGCTCGCGATTTTCGCGGAGGTCGCCGAGCAGCAGCATCTGACGCGTGCCGCCGATGCGATGGCGCTCACGCCATCGGCGGTGAGTGCCGCGGTGCGCCGGCTCGAGGAGG
>CEQK01003710.1_pt1 | contig 16565 bp, 12 predicted proteins | sample 531051 | NCBI WGS metagenome assembly CEQK01 (sample SAMEA2621229, study PRJEB7988) | marine metagenome | biome: marine biome (ENVO:00000447); feature: deep chlorophyll maximum layer (ENVO:xxxxxxxx); material: "saline water (ENVO:00002010), including plankton (ENVO:xxxxxxxx)" | depth 150 m
CAGCCGGAGCCCTTGAGGCGTTTCAGCTTGGCTTCGAGTTTCTTGAAGTTTGCTTCCGTCTCGCCGTTGCCGGAGAGTGAGTCGTGCACGGCGGTCCAGAACTCCTTGGAGACCTCGTTGTAGTCCTTCTTGGTCGGCGCGGAGGGACGCGGCACTGCGTTCAGGAATATCTCCTTCCAGCTCGGAATGATCGGCTGCGCCGCCGCCACGTCGGCGTCGTCATAAAGCGCCTCGATCGTTGGCAGGCGGGAGAGTTCGGTTGCACGCCGCTTCTGGCTTTCCTCCGATGCCAGGAACAGCGCCAGCCCGATCGCCTCGTCCGGATGTTTCGAATATTTCGAAACGGCCAGATTCCAGCCGCCGAGCGTTGCCGCGGAGCCATCCCCGCCCGAAGGCAGCGGAACCACGTCGAACTTGCCCTTCACAGCAGAATCGGCGCTGTTGGACAGCGAATACGCATAGGGCCAGTTGCGCATGAAGGCCGCACTACCGGTCTGCCAGACGCCGCGCGCATCCTCCTCCTTGTAGCCGAGCACGCCTTCAGGCGAGATCGTGCCGATCCACGACTTGGCCGTATTGATCGCCTTGATGGCTTCGGGATTGTTGATGGAGATCGTGCCATCGGCTTCCACAATCTGGCCGCCGCCATGGCTCTTCACCCATTCGAGCGCATCGCAGGTCAGCCCCTCATAGGCTGCGCCCTGAAAGACGAAACCGTGGAAATCGCTGTTGCCAGCCTCCCGTTCCTTGTCCTGCACCATCTGTGCGGTGGTGGTCAGTTCCTCCCAGGTCTTCGGTGCTTCCGCGCCGTATTTCTCCAGAAGGTCCTTGCGGTAGTAGAGCGCAGGCGCATCGGTGAACATGGGAATGGCGACGAGCTTGCCGTCCACCGTCTGGCTCTCGATGATCGAGGGGAAGTGAGCGCCGGCAACGTCCTTGGCGGCTTCGGTCAAATCGAGCAGGTGATTGGCGAGCTGCGGGGCCCAGATCACGTCGGTGCGGTAGACATCGATATCGGCGTTTCCTGCCGAAAGCCAGAGCCGATACTGGCCGAACTGGTCCGTGGTCGACGGCGGCATCTCCACGATCTTCACCGTGTTGCCGGTCTCCTTCTCGTAGCGATCGAGGTTCGAGCGCAGCATCTTGATGTCGTCGCCGACGGCACCCGAGACGATGGCAAGCTCGACGGCGAATGCCGAACCGGTAAAGAGCATTGTGCCGACCGCAAGTGCTGCCAGACCATAGCGAAGCTTCATAGCTGTTTCCTCCCTTCAGCTTTGGGCTTCCCGATCTGCAGGCCAGCGCTTGGTGTTTTAGCTATTGTCACCAGCCGGAGACCGTAAAGCCGCCTCAGGCAAGCGTAGGGGAGTGTTTTGATCCCGGCAACTGCGTTTTAACCCAATTCTTCGCCGCAACGCAGCAATATAAATTTAAGAAACTACTTACTTTTCACTCAATGCCATAAAATTAGACTGAAAAACATCCATTTCCGGCAGATTGCGCCGCAACATCGAGACGGCAAATATCGGCACCAATTACGCATCGGCGCGCCCCATCTTACCAAGAGGTGACACGCACCTTCGTGCGGGCCCGTTATCCCGCTTCTCTTTGCTGCAACGCACCGATTGCCTTTGGGTTTTTGCCGTGCCAAACCGGACGCCCGAGAAAGGAATTTACCATGCAAACGATCACGCACTTCATCAATGGCCGCCAGGACAAGGGCACCGCCGACCGTACCCAACCCGTCTTCAATCCCGCGACCGGGAAGGCCGAGAAGGAAGTGATCCTTGCGACCACGCAGGACGTGGACAGCGCCGTGGCCGCAGCCAAGGCCGCCTTCCCCGAATGGTCGAAAACCCCGCCGCTGCGCCGCGCCCGGATCCTCGACCGGTTCAAGATGATGATCTGGGACCGCATGGACGAAATCGCTGCCGCCGTCACCGCCGAACACGGCAAGACTTTCGACGACGCCAAGGGTGAAGTTACCCGCGCCCTCGAAGTGGTCGAGTTTGCGACTGCCGCACCGACCTTCCTCAAGAGCGAGTTCTCGGAGAACGTCGGCACCGGCGTCGACAGCTTCAACGTGCGCCAGGCGCTCGGCGTCGTGGCAGGCATCACGCCGTTCAACTTCCCGGCCATGGTCCCGATGTGGATGTTCCCGGTGGCACTCGCCTGCGGCAACACCTTTGTCCTCAAACCGTCCGAGCGCGATCCGTCTGCCTCGCTGCTGATTGCCGACTGGCTCAAGGAAGCCGGCCTTCCCGACGGCGTCTTCAACGTCGTCCAGGGTGACAAGGTGGCGGTAGACGCCCTGCTCGAGCATCCCGACGTCAAGGCGATCTCCTTCGTCGGCTCGACCCCGATCGCCAAGTACATCTACACCACCGGCACCGCCAACGGTAAGCGCGTCCAGGCGCTCGGCGGCGCCAAGAACCACATGGTCATCATGCCGGACGCCGACATGGACATGGCAGCCAACGCGCTGATGGGCGCGGCCTATGGCTCGGCAGGCGAGCGCTGCATGGCCATTTCCGTTGCCGTCCCGGTCGGCGAAAAGACCGCCGATGCACTCGTCAGCAAGCTCAAGCCGATGGTCGAGAAGCTCAAAGTCGGCCCGGGCATGGATGCTGACAGCGAAATGGGTCCGCTCGTCACCCGCACGCATCTGGACAAGGTCCGCTCCTATGTTGATGCCGGCGTCGACGCAGGCGCCAATCTCGTGGTCGACGGTCGCGACTACAAGGTCGACAAGCAGGGCTACGAAGAGGGCTTTTTCCTCGGCGCGTCGCTTTTCGACAACGTGACGCCGGATATGTCCATCTATCGCGACGAAATTTTTGGTCCTGTATTGTCAGTCGTACGGCGCGACAGCTATCAGGACGCCGTCGACCTGATCCACGGGCACGAATATGCGAACGGAACTGCCATCTTTACCCGCGACGGCGACACCGCACGGGCATTCCAGCAGGACATCGAGGTCGGCATGGTCGGCGTCAATGTGCCGATTCCCGTTCCCATGGCCTTCCACTCCTTCGGTGGCTGGAAAGCTTCGCTCTTCGGCGACCACGCAATGCACGGGATGGAGGGCGTCCGCTTCTTCACCCGCATCAAGACCACGACCCTGCGCTGGCCGACCGGGCAGCGTACCGACCCCGAATTCAAGATGCCGACGCTCGGATAACACGACACCGCGGCATTTCAGGAGAATGCCATGGCTGCTTCATATGTGCTGACCGTCGCCTGCGAATCCACTCGCGGGATCATTGCCGCCATCTCGACCTATCTGGCCGAGATGAAATGCAACATCACCGACTCCTCGCAGTTCGATGATGCTGTCACCGGCTCCTTCTTCATGCGCGTCTCCTTCGATTCCGAAGGGGGCGTGCTGAAGGACGAACTCTCCGAAAAATTCCAGCCGATTGCCGAGCAGTTCGGCATGGAAGCCGAATTCCATGATCTTTCGGTGCGTCCGAAGGTTGTGATCATGGTCTCGCGCTTCGGCCATTGCCTCAACGACATCCTCTATCGCTGGCGCATCGGCGCCTTGAAGATCGACATCGTGGCCGTGGTTTCCAACCACCTCGACTACCAGAAGGTCGTCGTCAATCACGACCTCCCTTTCCACCACGTGCCGGTGACCAAGGCCAACAAGGCGTCCGCCGAAGCGCGCGTGATGGAAATCGTCGAAGACAGCGGCGCGGATCTGATCGTTCTCGCCCGCTACATGCAGGTTCTTTCCGACGACATCTGCCGCAAGATGTCCGGCAAGATCATCAATATCCACCACTCCTTCCTGCCGTCCTTCAAGGGTGCCAACCCCTACAAGCAGGCCTATGAGCGCGGCGTGAAGCTGATCGGTGCGACCGCTCACTATGTAACCGCCGACCTCGACGAAGGCCCGATTATCGAGCAGGACACTGCCCGCGTGACACATTCCCAGTCGGCGGCCGACTATGTCACCATCGGCCGCGACGTCGAGAGCCAGGTTTTGGCCCGCGCCATCCACGCCCATGCCCAGCAGCGCACCTTCGTCAACGGCGACCGCGTCGTCGTCTTCCCGCCGAGCCCCGGCGCATACGCTTCGGAGAGAATGGGGTAAAGCATGCTCCGATACGATTGAATCGAGGTTGGAGCTTTCGCTCGCAACCGATTCAGGGATAAGAGAAAACCGGCGGCGCCAGCGAGTGCTGCCGGTTTTTGTATTTCGAAGGCAGTCCATTCATGAGCCGTTTCTGGAGCAAGATCGTCCACGACCTCGAGCCCTATGTGCCGGGAGAGCAGCCCAAGATCGAGGGACTGATCAAGCTCAACACCAACGAGAACCCTTATCCGCCTTCGCCCAAAGCGCTCGAAGCGATCCGCCGCGCGACGGATGAGACGCTGCGGCTTTACCCCGACCCGGTGTCAGCCGAACTGCGCGAAACCATCGCCGCGACTTTCGATCTCGGATCGGAAAACATCTTTGTCGGGAACGGTTCGGACGAGGTTCTTGCTCACACCTTCATGGGACTGCTGAAACAGGACGGCCCGCTGCTCTTCCCGGACATCACCTATTCCTTCTACCCGGTCTATTGCGGGCTTTACGGCATCGAGGCGAAGAAGATCCCACTCGGCGACGACATGTCGGTTGAAATCGAAGCCTATTCGGGACCGGCCGGCGCAATCATTCTCCCCAACCCCAATGCGCCCACCGGGATCGCTCTTCCGCTCTCCGACATCCGCAAGCTTGCCGAAGCGGATCGTGACCGTCTTCTGGTGGTCGATGAAGCCTATATCGATTTCGGCGGAGAGACCGCTGCGGTGCTTGTGCCGGAATTCGACAATATCCTCGTCATCCGGACTTTTTCGAAATCCTACAGCCTGGCGGGATCACGGGTCGGCTTTGCCATCGGCCAGCGTCCGCTCATCGATGCTCTGGAACGGGTAAAAGACAGCTTCAACTCCTATCCGCTCGACAGGCTGGCGCAGGCGGCGGCCACGGCAGCCTGGAAGGATCGCGACTGGTTCGAGGCGACACGATCCCGCATTATCATGAGCCGCAACCAGCTGACCACCGACCTGACCGAATTGGGCTTCGAGGTCCTGCCCTCGGCCGCGAACTTCGTCTTCGCGCGGCACCCAAAGCATGAAGGCGCAAAGCTCGCAGCTAGCCTTCGGGCCGAGGCAATCCTGGTGCGCCACTTCAACAAGCCGCGCATCTCCGATTATCTCCGGATTACCGTCGGCGCCGAGGACGAGTGCAAACGCCTCATCAAGGTGCTGCGAAAGATCCTCTAGGCGGCAGGCGCTTTCATGGCGGCGATCGCGGCGGGCAACTCGGCGAGCGTGTCGATCACGGTGTCGGCGCCGAGCTCATCAATCGGGATGCGCGAATAGCCGCCTCGCACCACAACGCTCTTCATGCCGGCATTCCTGGCAGCCTCGATATCGGCGGGGCTGTCACCCACCATCAGGCAATCATCCTTGTTCACACCGAGAAGTGCCGCCGTGTGATAGAGCATGCCGGGCTCCGGCTTGCGGTCAGGACATGTATCACCACCTACAACCGCGCCGATCATCCCGGAGAAGCCGAAATGATCGAGAATGGTGCGGGAAAAGCCTTCCGGCTTATTGGTAACGACCGCGAGCTTCAAGCCTTCGCGATGATAGTCGGCGAGGATCCTCTCCGCCCCGTGCAGCAGTTCGGTCCGGCCGGTGAGATGCTTGCCGTAGATCGTCATCATCCGCTCGTGGCGCTCGTCGAGTTCACCCTTGTCGAGCGCGACATTGCCGGCGGCAAAGGCGCGTTCGACAAGCTTGCGGACGCCTTCACCTACCATCGTGCGAACCTGATCGACGCTGAGCGCGTCAAGGCCATAGAGCGGAAGCAGCTCGTTGACGGCTGCCGCGATGTCCGGCACGGAATCGATCAGCGTTCCGTCGAGATCGAACAGAATGGCCTTCGGCCAGTCATGGCCGTTCATATCGGCTGCACTCACGCGGCATCCTTCCACTTGATCGAGCATCCCATGGAGGCGACCTGCTCCTCAGGCCCTTTTCCTGTCTCCGAAACCTGCTTCATCGCTTCGACGAGATCACGCCTTACGTCATCGGGAGCGGCGTCCTTGCGCGATGCGTCGAGCCGGCCGCGGTACTGCAGACCCATATCGCTGTTGAACCCGAAGAAATCGGGCGTGCAGACCGCATCCCATGCCTTGGCAACTGACTGGTCTTCGTCATGAAGATAAGGGAACGGGAAACCGTGCATCTCGGCAAACAGCTTCATCTTGTCGAAGGAATCGTCCGGATACGCGTCCGCGTCGTTGGAATTGATCGCCACGAAGCCGATGCCCATCTCCTTGAGCGTCGCGGCGTCCGAAACGATCCGGTCGATCACCGCCTTCACATAGGGGCAGTGATTGCAGATAAACGCGACCACCAGCCCGTTCGGACCGGCCAAGTCGCGGATCGTATAGGTCTTGCCGTCGGTAGCCTTGAGTTCGGTGTCGAGCGTTGCGTCACTCGGCCTCCAGCCGAAATCGCAGATCGGGGGTATGGCTGCCATGTCTGGCTCCTTTCCGTTCGGTTGCTCTCATCGAAGATGGGGCGACCGGCGGAGGCTGACACCCCTGCCCCATGAGACGTCAAGTCGTCAGGCTGCGCGCGAACCCGCCATCGCCTTGTCGGACGCCGCGCGGATTGCCTCGATATTGGTGCGATAGGCCTCTTCCGAACCGCCCTTGAAGACGGCCGAGCCCGCCACGAGAACATTGGCGCCGGCAGCCGCGACGAGAGGAGCCGTCTCCACCGTCACGCCGCCATCGACCTGGATGTCGATCGGCCGGTCACCGATCATCTTGCGGATGCGGGCAATCTTGTCGAGCGTCGCGGGAATGAACTTCTGGCCGCCGAAGCCGGGATTGACCGTCATCACCAGAACCATGTCGAGGCGGTCGAGCACGTACTCGATGACGTTTTCAGGCGTCGACGGGTTGAGCGCAACGCCTGCCTTCTTGCCGAGATCACGGATCGCCTGCAGCGAACGGTCCAGATGCTTGGTGGCTTCCGCGTGAACGGTGATGATGTCGGCCCCGGCATTCGCGAAGGCTTCGAGATAGGGATCGCAGGGCTCGATCATCAGGTGGCAGTCGAAGATGAGATCGGTACGGTTTCGCACCTTCTCGATGATCGGTGGGCCAAAAGTGATGTTGGGAACGAAATGACCGTCCATCACGTCGAGATGGATCCAGTCGGCACCGGCACGCACCACGGCCTCGATCTCGTCGCCGAGCCTGGAAAAATCCGACGCCAGAACGGAGGGCGAAATGATTGTCTTGGTCACGTGGTCTCATCTCCCTGCACTTGGCCCGGATCCCGCTACGGGGCTTCGGCTCGCCTATAGCGGCAAGCCGGCGCCACGTACAGTCTCCGACGCAGTCATGCACCGGTTCCGTGTCAGCTCTGCGGACCGAGCTGCTCGTCCTCGACATCCGGTGACAGTTCCTGCTCGGCGCGTCCGAGGCTCTGCTTCGTAAAGCCTTTGGTACCATGCAGCGTCTGCTCGAAGTCGCTCTTGATCTCCACCGGCGAACGTACATAGGCGGTGATCAGTTCGGCCAGCGACCGCAGCGCATGAAGGTGGATGCGCTCGTAGCCATGCGAGGAATCCACCCCGAAAGTCGCCAGCGCCGTGCGCACATCCGCGCCCGCCGTCAGCGCGCTTGCCGAATCCGACTGGTAGTAGCGGAAAATATCCTTCTGGTAGCGGATCTCATTTTCCTGGCAGAGCTCGACCATCTTCTTGGTGAGGTGGTAGTCGAACGGACCGGTCTGGTCAGCCATGGCGATTGTCACGCCGAACTCGTCGGAGTTCTGGCCAGGCGCCGTTGTCCCGTTGTCGATGGCAAGCATCGAGGCCACGTCGTCCACGAGGATCGAGGACGCCCCGAGCCCCACCTCTTCGCCGACGGTGAAAAGGAAATGGATATCGACCGGCGTCACGGCCTTGTTCTTCTGCAACGCTGCAATCGCCGCAAGCATCAGCGCGACACCGGCCTTGTTATCGAGATGGCGCGATACGATGAAGCCGTTGTCATTGAATTCCGGCTGTGGATCGATGCTGACCATGTCGCCGACTTCGATACCGAGACGCTCCAGATCTTCGGCGTCGCGCGACAGCGCATCGACTCTGAGCTCCACATGTTCCCATGAAGTGGGCTGAGAATCGATTTCATCGTTGAACGTATGGCCGGACGATTTGAGCGGCAGGATGGTGCCGCGATAACTGCCCTTCTCCGTGAAAACCGTCGTGCGGGCACCTTCGGCAAAGCGTGAAGACCACGTTCCGACCGGAACGAGCGCGCAACGACCATTGCTCTTGAGATATTTGATCTGCGCGCCCAGTGTATCGACGTGCGAAACGATCGCACGCGCACCGTTACGGCGCGAGCCCTGACGGACGGCCCGGATCGCGCCGCGCCGGGTCAGTTCCGGCTCGAGGCCGAGATGCTCCAATTCTCTTGTGACGAACCTGACGACTGTGTCGGTGTAGCCCGTTGGGCTTGGAATTTTCAGCAACTTCTCAAGCATCTTGAGTAGGTAGTCGCTATCGATCGTCAGACGGCTCATCTTGTCTCCCTGTGTGCAACTGGTTCTGCAGCGCGCGCCGGACGGCATGCGGCATCGACAACGGAAACAACAGGTCGATGAAGCGTTCGGCGGTCGGCTGTGGCTCGTGATTGGCCAGACCGGGCCTTTCGTTGGCCTCGATGAAAGCATACTCCGGGGAACGGGGCGATGTCACCATCAGGTCAATTCCGCACACGGGAATATCGATGGATCGGGCAGCCTTGACCGCTGCGTCCACAAGTACCGGATGCACGGTGTCGGTGACATCGTGAATGGTGCCGCCGGTGTGCAGGTTTGCAGTCTTGCGCACCAGAAGCTCTTCTCCCTGAGGCAAGACGTCATCGAGCGAATAGCCGGCTGCCGCAAGCGTGCGGTTTGTTTCGGCATCGATGGGAATCCTCGATTCGCCGCCCGTTGCTGCTGCACGTCTGCGGCTTTGCGCGGCAATCAGTTCCTCGATCGTCAGCTTGCCGTCACCGATGACCTTCGGAGGCAGCCGGACCGCAGCTGCCACCAGCTTGTAGTTGATGACGATGAGACGGAGATCGGTGCCGTCGAACATCTGCTCGACCAGCACCGTATCGCAATGCTGCCGCGCGTCCTCGACCGCCTCCTTCACCTCGTCGAGCGTTTTCAGGCCGATGGAAATACCGCGCCCCTGTTCGCCACGCGAGGGTTTGACGACCACCATCTCGTGCTTTTCAAGAAAGGCGGAAACGGCTTCGTCACCCGCAGCTGCATTGATCTGTGCGGGTACGACCACACCGGCATTCTCGACCATCCGCCGGGTCACCGTCTTGTCGTCACAGATCGACATGGCGACTGCCGTCGTCAGCTCGGTCAGGCTCTCCCGGCAGCGTATGGAGACGCCGCCATGGGTAAGACGGAAGAACCCGCCCTCGGCGTCGATGATCTCGACGTGAATGCCCCGGCGACGCGCTTCCCGCACGATGATCATCGCATAGGGATTGAGGCCGTCATTGGTCTCGCCACCAGTAAACAGGTTCTCGTTTATCTGGTTCTTGCGCTTGACCGAGAAGAACGACACGCGCTTGAAGCCGAGCTTCTCGTAAAGCTTGATCGCGCCTTCATTGTCATGAAGCACCGACAGGTCGAGAAAGGCCGCCTCGCGCGCCTGGTAAAACTCGGCCAGCCGCCGCACCAGCGCCTCTCCGATACCCGGATGCCGGGCCTGCGGATCGACGGCCAGGCACCAGAGCGAACTGCCACGCTCTGGATCTCCGAATGCGCGCGCATGATCAACGCCGGTTACGGTTCCGATCACATCGCCGGTGGTTTCATCCTCTGCGACGAAATAGGTCAGGACGCGCGCGTCACGCTTCGACCAGAAGAAATCCGGCGACATCTGCACCATCGAGCGCGAGGCATAGATCCGGTTGATCGCATCGGCATCGGCCTGCGAGGTGAGCCGGCGGATGAAATAGCCCTTCGGCGGTGTTTTCGACGACCGGTAAGTCGTGAGATCGAGACGATAGGTGTGGGACGGATCGAGGAAAACCTCATGCGGCGCGGTGGCTAGCAGCACATGCGGGTCACGCACGTAGACGGCAATGTCACGCGTATCGCCGCGCTCCTCGCGCAGCGTGGAGACCAGCGTTTCGGACTTCTCGAAGGTCTGGGCAAATGCCAATCGTCCCCAACCGCAGTCGAGGACGAAGTTTTCCTTGGTATCGGGCGATTTCGACCCGCGTTGATTGATCGGCGGTTTCAGCCCCTGCTGACGCAATCGCTTGAGGCGGTGACCATAGGGGTCACTGCCCTTGCGGGCCTCCCTTGGACGCTGATCGTTCTGGGTCGGCTTTTCGTCATCTGACATCTCGGCACGCCCTTTAAAGGTTGTGGGACTGCAGCCACATTTCCAGAAGCGCCGCCTGCCAGAGTTCGGAACCACGCAGCGGCGTGATGTGGGCGGACGGGTCGGCAAAAAGCTGGTCGAGCCATGCCGACTGGAACAGCTCACGCTCCTTCGCCTTCTGCGAAGTCAGCGTGTCGCGCACCATATCGAGAAACTCGCCCTGGATGTATTTGAGCTGCGGGACCGGGAAGTAGCCCTTCTTGCGGTCGATCACCTCGGATGGCACCACCATTCGTGCGGCATCCTTCAAGACACCCTTGCCGTTGTCGTTGAGCTTGAACTCCGGCGGGATGGTTGCCGCCAGCTCAACGAGCTCGTGGTCGAGAAACGGCACACGCGCTTCGAGACCCCAGGCCATCGTCATGTTGTCGACGCGCTTGACCGGATCATCGACCAGCATGATCTCGGAATCCAGACGCAGCGCCTGATCGACAGGCGTTGCCGCACCCGCCGCCATCAGGTGATCGCGGACGAATTCCAGGCTCTCGTCGCGATCCGGCATCCAATGCGGGTTGAGCTGATTGGACAACGTCTTGTGATCGCGGTCGAAGAACACCTTGGCGTAATCGCCCACAACGTCGTTGGAATTCGCGAGCGGCGGGTACCAGTGATAGCCGCCGAACACCTCGTCGGCGCCCTGCCCGGACTGCACCACCTTGATGTGCTTGGACACTTCCCGCGACAGCAGGAAAAAGCCGATATTATCGTAAGAGACCATCGGCTCGGACTGCGCCTGGATGGTCGAGGGCAGGTGCTCCATCAGTTCCGAGGCCGGGACGAAGATCTTGTTGTGATCCGTCTCGAACCGCTTGGCGATGAGGTCGGAATAGACGAACTCGTCACCCTTCTCGCCATTGGCTTCCTCGAAACCGATCGAGAAGGTTTTCAAGTCATGCTGGCCCTGTTCGGCAAGCAGACCGACGATGACGCTGGAATCGACACCGCCCGAGAGCAGCACGCCAACGGGCACGTCAGCGACCATGCGGCGGCGAACAGCGGTACGGAGGGCTTCGAGCACCCGGTCGCGCCAGTCTTCACGCGTCAGCCCCTTGTCTTCAGGACGGCGCTCATAGGACGCATTCCAGTAGCGGCGTTCGCGTTCGGTGCCATCGGCCTCGATCCGGCGGATCGTCGCCGGCGGCAGTTTGCGCACACCGGAAATGATCGTTCGCGGCGCGGGAACGACCGCATGGAAACTCATGTAATTGTGCAGCGCCGCACGGTCGATTTCGGTGTCGATGTCGCCCGCAGCAACGAGTGCGGGAAGCGAGGAGGCAAAACGCAGGCGCTTGCCTTTCGGAGCGAGATAGAGCGGCTTGATGCCGAACCGGTCGCGCACCAGCGTCACCGCGCCGGTCGCGCGTTCATGGATGGCGAAAGCGAACATGCCGTGGAAGCGCTCGACACAGGCCTCGCCCCACTTGTGGAACGACTTGAGGATGACCTCGGTGTCACCATGCGAGAAGAAGGTATAGCCCTCGGATTCGAGCTCGGCCCGGAGTTCCGGATAGTTGTAGATGCAGCCGTTGAAGGTGATCGTCAGTCCGAGATCAGAATCCGTCATCGGCTGGGCCGAATTCTCCGACAGGTCGATGATCTTGAGCCGACGATGGCCGAAGGCAACCGGCCCTCGCGCCACCACGCCGGTCCCGTCGGGACCACGAGGCGCGAGTACATCGAGCATCTTTGCCACCGCGCCGGCGTCGGCAAAGTTTCCATCGAAACGAATTTCTCCGGCTATTCCACACATGGAGGGCTGATCGTCCTTCTTGCTTGGCCGGCGAACCGCCGGCGGATAAAAAAAAGGTGCGGCTGTCCCACACCTCCCGATTTTAATTGCGTTTAAGAGTGTAGTGCGCTGCGCTGCGAAATCAAATTTTTGCAGGCATTTTATCGCCGGCACCCGATTTACCCGCTACCAGACCCCCTAGGACTCACGTGGCTGGGCCGGTGCTTCATTCTGCCTGGCGCCGCGCTTTCGGATAGCGGCCATTTCGAGCATGTACGTCTCAGCCTCGATCATGTGATCGCGCATGATGAAGCGCGCCTCATCGGCCCGTCCCGCCTTGATCGCGCGGATCAGCCGGATCTGGTAACTCAGCCCCGTTTCCCTGAGGTGCGGAACCGGTGCTCGGTAGATTTCGCGGCAGACCGTCATGTCCCGCAGCAAGCTGGCCATGAAGGTACATATGAAACCGAGAACCCTGTTATTGGCCCGCCGGGCAAGCTCCGAGTGAAAATCGAGCTCCGCCATCCGCTGGCGATACTCCTCCTCGGCTGTCTCGGGCTCGTCCTCATAGAGGCGGATCGTCTCGCGCAGCGCGGCGAGATCGTCTTCCGAGAGCTCGCCGGCGACGCTTGCTGCCAATTCCGGCTCCAGAACCTTGCGGATGGCATAAATGTCGGAAATCGTCGGATCTCCGAACAGGAACAGGTTCTCGATGGTGCGGATCGCATCCTCGGAGCGAACACTCGAGACGAATACCCCGCCGCCCGGCCCCGTTCGGCTGGCGATCATGCCCTGGAATTCGAGGATCTTCAGGGCCTCGCGCGCACTGCCGCGGGAAACGCCCAGTTCGCGCGGATCGATCCACTCCGGGGGCACCCGGTCTCCGGGTTTCAGCCCCGCTTCCAGAATGCGCTCGCGCAGGCGATCGGCGGCCTGATCCGGCCGTTTGCGCTTGCGCGGCGGCTCTCCCCCGATGTCCTCCCTATCCTTCGCCATGGGTCTCCGGATGATGACAGGCCGCCAGATGCGTGGCGTTTCCCGGCGCGGGCTCGAGCGGCGGCATTTCCCTCGTGCAGATATCGGTACCGTGAGGGCAGCGGGCGTAGAACGCGCAACCCGGTGGCGGATTGTAGGGATCGGGCAGCTCGGCCTCGGTATCCTCGGCGCCCAGATCACGGCGGCCCGGAGCGGGTGCCGAGTTGAGAAGCAGCCGTGTGTAGTGATGGCGCGGCTTCTTGAAGAGCGCCTTGCCCGGCGCGACTTCCGCCACGCGACCGAAATAGAGAACGGCGACGCGGTCGGAGACGCTTTCGACCACCGAGAGGTCGTGACTGATGAACAGGAATGTCAGTCCGAAGCGGGTCTTCAGGTCCGCCAGAATGTTGAGCACCTGCGCCTGCACCGACACATCCAAGGCGGAGACCGGCTCGTCGAGCACGATCAGCTCCGGATCGGCAGCAAGCGCGCGGGCAATCCCGATACGCTGCGCCTGACCACCCGAGAACTCGTGCGGATAGCGGTCGAGAAATTCGGGTGCCAGATTGACCGCATTCATCAGTTCCTCGAGCCGCTCGGCGCGCTTGGCCTTGTCCAGCTTGAGAAGATGGATAAGCGGCGCTTCGAGAATGGTGCGGATCGTCTTGCGCGGATTGAGCGAGGCGAGCGGGTCCTGGAACACATACTGGATGCGACGCGCGACCGCGCGGTGATCGGACTTGGCCATCGCCACAAGATCTTCGCCCTCGAAAGTGATCGAGCCGCCCGAAGGCGCGTCGAGCCCCGCAATCATCCGCGCCAGCGTCGATTTTCCGCAACCGGATTCACCGACGATCCCGAGCGTCTCGCCCTTCTTCACGTCGATCGAGATCCCCTGAACCGCATGGACGGACGGTTGCCGTCCACCGAATAGCGTGCGACCTCCGCCGAAGATGCGTTCGACCTTGCCGAGCGAGAGAAGCGGCGCATCAGCTGTTTTGTCGATTGCCACGGCCTCAGACATGTTCGAGCTCCCTCTCCTCTTCAAGCGGATGGAGACAGCGGGCCGCGCGGCGCTCTCCGAACTTTTGCATCGGGATCTCGCCTGACTTGCAATCGGCCTGTGCGCGCGGGCAGCGTGGCGCGAAAGCGCAACCGTCCGGAAGCCTGTTGACCACGGGCGGACGGCCCTCGATCGCATCGAGCCGGCGCTCTGGCTCGCCCAGAACCGGGACGCAGTCGATCAGCTTGGCCGTATAGGGATGTTTCGGGGCGGTGAGGATTTCCTCCGTCGTTCCCGTCTCCACGATCGTGCCGGCATACATGACGGCCACCCGGTCGCAGATCGCCGAGACCACGCCGAAATCATGGGTGATGAACAGGATGCCGGTGTCACGCTCCTTGCGCAGATTGTCGAGAAGCGACAGCACTTGAGCCTGCACGGTGACATCGAGCGCCGTCGTCGGTTCGTCGGCGATGATGACGTCCGCCTCGTTGGCGAGTGCCATGGCGATGCAGACGCGCTGACGCATGCCACCCGACATTTCGTGCGGGTAGGAATCGAGCCGGCTACCGGCGTTCGGAATGCGCACCGTTTTCAAAAGCTCCTCGGCCTTCGCGCGCGCCTGCTTGTAACTCAGCGGCTGGTGCGCGCGGATTGCCTCTATCAGCTGGTCACCGACGGTAAACAGCGGATGGAGCGTCGACAGCGGATCCTGAAAGACATGGCTGACAGCCGAGCCGCGCAGCTGCCGGATACGCTCGTCGGAGGCGGCGAAAACGTCCTCGTCCTCAAGCAACGCCACACCGCCGACGATGCTGCCGGGAGGTGTCGGCACCAGGCCCATGATCGACATGGCGGAAACGGACTTGCCTGATCCGGATTCGCCGACCAGCCCGAGACATTCGCCCTTGCCGACCTTCAAATCGACACCGCCCACGGCCTTGTAGACATCCGGCCCGATGCGGAACTCGGTGCGAAGCTCCTGCACATTTAGAATGGCGTCCGGATCGCGCTCGATGGTCTCGGGCATCGTCTCGCGCTTGACCGCGGTGCGCGGCACGGGCCGTGTGAGCGAACCCGATTTGAGCCGTGGATCGAGAATATCGCGCACGCCGTCGCCGAGCAGGTTGATCGACATCACCAGCACGAAGATCATCAGACCCGGCACCACCGAAACATGCGGCGAAGTGAAGAGGATCTTGCGCCCCTCACCCAGCATCGAACCGAGATCGGCCTGCGGCGGCTGCGCGCCGAGACCGAGGAAGGACAGGCCCGCGGTTTCAAGGATCATCCAGCCGATCGTGGTCGACATGGTGATGATGATGACCGGCAGCACGTTGGGCAGCACCTCGCCGAAAAGGATCTGCACATGGCTCTTGCCGGAGAGCCGCGCGGCATCCACGAACTCGCGCCGCGACAGCCCCAGCGCGATGCCGCGAATGTTTCTGGCGAAGAACGGAATGTTGACGACCGCGATGGCGTAGAGCGCGTTGAGAAGCCCCGGTCCGAGAACGGCAACGATGGCGAGTGCCAGCAGTATATAGGGAAACGCCATCACCATATCGATGCCGCGCATCAACAGCGTATCGGTCCGCCCGCCCGCATAGCCCGCGACAAGCCCGATCAGCGAGCCGAAGAAGGCGGCGATCAACGTGGCCGAGATACCCACTGCAAGAGAAACGCGCGCGCCCCAGATCAAACGCGAGAGCAGATCGCGGCCCAGCGCATCGGTGCCGAGAAGGTGCCCGGCTGTGCCGACTGGCAAGAGCCGATCGGCGGGTGCCGTCAGATCGGGATCAGGCAGCGGCAGCACCGGCGCCAGCAAGGCGATCAGCACGATCAGCGAGAACAGGACCAGCCCGGCGGTTGCAAGTTGGTTGTTCAGCAGCAGCCGGAATGTCGACGGCCTGCTCTTCTTCTGCTTGTTGTCCTGTGTCCGGGCCATCAGCGAAGCCTCGGATCGATGATCGTCTGCACCACGTCGGCGGCGAGATTGAAGAGCACATAGGCGGCAGCCACGACGAGCACCCCGCCCTGCACGAGAAGAAGGTCACGGGTGGAAATGGCGGTGACCAGCATCGAACCGATGCCGGGCCATTGGAAGACGGTCTCGATATACACCGCCCCGCCGAGCACGAAGCCGGCCTGGATGCCGATCACCGGAATGACGGAGACGAGAGCGGCCTTGAAGGCGTGCTTGTAGATGACCTTGCGCTCGGACAGACCCTTGGCGCGGGCGGTGCGGATATAGTCCTGCCGCAAGACTTCCAGCATGGCTGTGCGTGTCAGCCGGGCAATGACGCCGGTCGCGACGACTGCAAGCGTCATGGCGGGAAGAAATAGGTGATGAAGCAGGTCGAGCGGTCCGCCGCCGC
>CEQK01001234.1_pt1 | contig 16542 bp, 16 predicted proteins | sample 531051 | NCBI WGS metagenome assembly CEQK01 (sample SAMEA2621229, study PRJEB7988) | marine metagenome | biome: marine biome (ENVO:00000447); feature: deep chlorophyll maximum layer (ENVO:xxxxxxxx); material: "saline water (ENVO:00002010), including plankton (ENVO:xxxxxxxx)" | depth 150 m
TGCGCTGATCGGCATGGTCACCGACTATGACAGTTGGCGCGATGATGAGGCCGGGGTCGAGGCTTTCGATATCCTGTCGGTGCTCAAGGGCAATGCCGACCGCGCGCGCGCGATGCTCGACGAACTCGTTGCGACTCTGCCCGATACCCGCGCCCCAAGCCCGGTCGACACCGCGCTCGAACACGCGATCATCACCGCACCCGAAATGCGCGACAAAACGCTAATGGCAAAGCTGGACGCGATTGCCGGGCGGGTACTCGGCGAATAGCGGCTACCCGCTGAACGCGTCGGCGATCGAGCAGCCTGCCGGGCCGAGAATGACGATGAACAGCGTCGGCAGGATAAACAGGATCAGCGGCACGGTCATGATCGCGGGCAGGCGCGCGGCCTTCTCCTCGGCGCGCATCATCCGCTCGTTGCGGAATTCGGCCGAGAGGACGCGCAGCGCCGATGCCAGCGGGGTGCCGTAACGCTCGGTCTGGATCATGGTGGTGACCACGCCCTGCACCGCTTCCAGATCGACCCGGTAGGCGAGGTTGTCGAACGCCATCTTGCGGTTGTTGAGGAAGGAGAGTTCGATCGAGGTCAGGAGGAATTCGTCGCCCAGTTCGGGATAGGCGCGGCCCAGTTCCTTCGCCACGCGGGTGAAGGCGGAATCGATCGTCAGCCCGGCCTCGGCGCAGATCACCAGCAGGTCGAGCGCGTCGGGCAGGCCCTTGCGGATCGCGTCGGTGCGCTTCTTGGCCTTGTTCGCGATGTAGAGTTCGGGCCCCTTGTAACCGATGAACACCGCGATCGAGAGCGCACCGAGCCGCTTGAAGCTGCCCCAGTCGGCGAACATGTCGGAGACGTAGAAGAGGTAGAATGCAATCAGGCCGAGCACGATCGGCAGCACCGCACGCGCGCCGATAACGTAGACCGCGTATTCCTTGTTGCGGATCCCTGCATGGGCGAGCTTTTGCTGCACCACCTCCAGCTGGCTCTGCTGCAGGACTTTGAAGTTGGCAAGCGTATCCTTGACCTTGTCGGTCTTCTGGGTCCGCCGGACCAGGCTTTTGCGCTTCCGCGCGGTTTCCCGCACGATCCCGGCCTTAAGCTCGTCGCGCCTCTCGTTGAGCGCCTTGATCCGCTTGGCCATCGGGTCGCGCACGGTCACGGCGGCGTAGATCGCCAGCATAACCGCCATTGCTGCGATTCCGGCGAGCACGGTGGCGACCGCGATCACGTCCACACCCATCAGGGTCGGGTTTGCGGGCGCACCGAACAGGAAGCCGGCAGAAAGGGAAATTGCGCCGTTCATCAGATCTCGAAGCTCACCATCTTGGACATGATGAAGACGCCCAGGCTCATCCAGACCAGCCCCCCGATACCGGCGATCATCAGCCGTTCGTCGATAAAGAACGCTCCGAGATAGGAGGGATTGACCCACCAGATCATCGCGAACACCAGGAATGGGAGAGAGCCGACGATGTAGGCCGATGCCTTGGATTCAGAGCTCATCGCCTTGATCTTCAGCTTCATCTGCGCGCGCTTGCGCAGCACGTCGGAGAGGTTGGAGAGCGTTTCGGCAAGGTTGCCGCCGGTCTCCCGCTGGATCGCAAGAGCGATGACGAAGAAGTTGAATTCCGCGATGCCCAGCCGGTCGGCGCTTTCCTGCATCGCTTCTTCCATCGAACGGCCGATCTTGATCCGCTCGATAATGCCCTTGAACTCGATCCCGACCGGGCCGGGGATTTCCTGCGCAACCACCGCCAGCGTCTCCGTAACCGGCAGGCCCGACCGCAGGCCGCGAACCAGCAGGTCGATCGCATCGGGGAAACGTGCATTGAACTGGGCAGTACGCCGTTTCATGAAGAAGCCGACCGCCATGTGCGGCACGCCTGCGCCGATCAGCAGCCCGGCAATGGCGGAGAGCAGCGGCACGCCAGTCTGGGCGTAGACGATCAGGCCGATCATCACCGCCAGGCCGATGCTGGCGTAGACATATTGCTTGACGGTCCAGCCCATGCCGGTGGCCTGCAGGCGCAGCGCGAGCGCCTGCGAGCGTGAGCCGTTGCCGGCGGCCTTTTGGATTTTCGGTTTGCGCGCAGCCAGCGCCTTCTTCATCTGGCTTTCGACCCGCGCATTGGCATCGTCGGTGTGGCGCGTGCGCACACCGCTGAGCCGACGCTGCAACTGCTTGCGGGTCGACGGACCGGCCAGCGCGGCGGCCACCAGGCCGATCGCGGCCAGAAAGCCCAGCGACAGAATGAAGAGCTGGATGACGTCCATGATGGCTTGCGTTCGTACGCACGCGGGGCGTTACGCGACCTTTGCGGGCGCGCGTGCCCTTATGCGTCGACCTTCGCGGCTCCCTTCTTGGATTTTGCCTTGGGCTTGCCCTTCGAAGAGGACAGCAGGTTCTTGAGGTCGATCGAGCCGAGCAGCGATTTCTTGTCGGTCGATGCGCCGGTATCGATCTCTTCATCGCTCGCGGTGAGGATGCGGTCCGCGACGGTGCGAAGCTGCGCGGTGACTTTGCTCGATTTGTTCGCTTCCACGAAAGCCTGGCCCAGTTTGGCGGCGGTGGTCGCCGCCTTCGGGTCGTAGGGGATGACGAAATCGACCTTGCGCTCGACCGACGCTTCGTAATCACCACGGGTGATTTCGCTCAGACCGTTCTGCACCCTGTTGGCGAGAAGCAGCGGCTGTGCGTGGGGTGCGTGCGTTTTCAGCCAGCTGAGAATGCGGATCGTGTCGCGCGCCGATGCGAGCGTGAATTCGCACACCAGCGCAACAACGTTCACATCCGCCAGCAGCTGGGGGAAGTTGATCAGCATGTTGCGCGGCATATCGATCACCGTCATTTCGAACGCCTGCCGGAATTCCTCTTCCAGCTGCACGAAACCCGCGCCGTCGGTCATCAACGGCGAATTGATCGGCGCTTCGGCAGACAGAACGGACAGATTGTCGTTCGCACGGATCATCGCGCGTTCGATGAACAGGCCGTCGATCCGACCGGGATTGTCGATCGCGTCGGTCAGCCCGCGACCCGGCTCGAGGTCAAGCGTGAGGGCGCCGGTGCCGAAGTGCACATCGAGATCGAGCATCGCGGTCGGCAGCTTGTGCTCGTCGCTGAACAGCCATGCGAGCGAGGTCGCGACGGTTGATGCGCCAGAGCCGCCGCGCGTGCCCACGACCGCAGTCGAGATATGCCGACGAGCGGCCTGCGCATCGACGGCCTTGGGCGCGGAGAAGACCGCCTGCGCTTCGTTGAGCGCATCGCGCACCTGGCCGGAGGCGAGAGGCTTCAGAAGATAGTCGTGAATACCGCTGGCGATCAGGTCGCGATACAGACGCACGTCGTTGACCTGGCCCACGGCGATCACGACGGTCCCCGGTTCGCACACTTCGGCGAGCGCGTTGATATCGGTCAGCGGGTCGCTGCATTCGGAAAGATCGACCACCAGGATATTGGGGCTGGCCGCAACCGCGAGCGACTGGATCGCGTTGCGCAGGCCACCCTTGGCGCATTTTTCGGGCGCCCAGCCCAGTTCGGCGACGACCGGGCGCAGCGTATCGATTGCGGTGTCGTCGCACAGGAAGGCGGCGAAGGGATCGCGATTGCCTGACATGCCTGAATTCCACGGAGCGTTCATCGTGTGTCCTCGTTCAATCGCTGTGGCTCAGTCCGGGCTGCCCGAACCCGTTGCGGGCGCGCTGCTCGCGGACGGCGAGCCGCCGCTGCGGTAGGCCTCTATCGCCCGGTTCGAGCCGTTGACGCTGGAGCCGCCCCTGCTGGACTGTCCCCGCACGAGGTCTTCCGGATTGGCGACCATCGCCGCGTAGTTGCTGTTGGTGGCGCAGCCGTAATTGCGGCTGGTCGCATTGGCGAAATTGCCATCGCCATCGTCGGTCCAGTTGGGGCAGGTCGGCACGGTGGCGACGGAGCGGGTGACGACCACCCGGGTGCGTCCGGGCTCGACGAAGCCCTCGGTCACCGGGGCCTGATCGCTCAGGAGCAGGCCGTAGCGTTCGACGATTCCTGCGACCGCCGCGATCGTCGCCGGGCTGGCGGTGTCCGCCTCGACCGCGACGCGATCGCCGTAATCCAGATCGAGCGCCTCGAACCAGCCCGCCAGGCGGCGCTGTTCGGGGATCGGCAACCCGCCCGGGCCTGCGGCCACGTCGAGCATGTAATGCGTGCGCTCCACCACCGGCTGGTTGAGGCTGTAGAGGCTGCGGTTGAAATCGGGTGCGGCGCATCCGCCAAGGCCCAGCACGAGGGCCGAGGTGAGCATGGCGGCGGCAAGACGGGCGTTGCGTTTCATGGTCACTGGTCCTCTCAATCGTTCAGGCTGAAGCCCGGCGCGGCAGACGCACTGCGCTGCCGCTTGCGCGGCTTTTCGGCGCGCTGCGGACCGGGCTGCTGCCCTTGCGAGATCTGCGGCCCGCGTGACTGCCGGTCGCTGGTGGTGGGGCCGGGGCGATCGGGCACGCCGCCCTGCGGCACGGTTTCCTTGAAGCCCAGCTGGCTGAGCGTGTCGGGGCTGTTGTAGCCATCGGTCGGCAGGCGGATGTCGTTGCCGTCGACCGGCTTCACCAGATAGGGGGTGATGACGATGACCAGTTCGGTCTCGCCCTTGCGGAAGCTGTTGGAGCGGAACAGGTTGCCCAGGATCGGAACGTCGCCCAGGCCCGGCGCCTTGTCGATCGTGCTCTGGGAATTGTTGGTCATCAGCCCGGCGATCATGAAGCTCTGGCCCGAACCAAGCTCGACCGTGGTCGATGCGCGGCGGGTGATCAGCGCGGGGATCTGCACCCCGTCGAGCGAGACCGCGCCTTGCGACGACAGCTCGCTGACTTCGGGCGACACGCGGATCGAGATGCGGCCATTGGCCAGCACCGTGGGCGTGTAGGTCAGCTTGACGCCGTAGTTGCGATATTCAACCGAGGTCGCGCCGAGCCCCTGGCTGATCGGGATCGGGAATTCGCCGCCAGCCAGAAAATCTGCGGTTTCGCCCGACAGCGCGGTCAGGTTGGGTTGCGAGAGCGTGCTGACGAGGCCGTTGGTCTCGGCAAGGTCGAGCGCTGCAGCGAGGTCCATACCGAACAGGCTGCCCAGCCCCGCGATGGTGGCTCCGGTGCCGTTGCCGGTGATGACGGTAGAGCCGTCGCTACCGCCGGTCACACCGACGCCGACGGGGCCGCCGGGGGTGTATTGCGGCGCAAAGTTGCGCCCGCGGGTGACCCCGAACTGGAAGCCGTTGGTGGCATCCGAGCTGAGCAGGTTGGCCCCGATCGCGCGGACCAGCGAACGGCTGACCTCTGCGAAGCGGACCTGAAGGTTGACCTGCAACGGCGTCGCCGTGGTCAGCCGGGCGATCACATTGGTCTCATCGCCCAGGAAGGCAGAAACCAGACGCTCCGCCTCGGCTGCATCTTCCGGGTTGGCGACCGTGCCGGTCAGCAGCACGGTGTTGCTGCCCATCGTGGCGACAGAGATCTTCGCCTGCGGCATTGCGAGCGCAAGCATCTGGTCGAGGCTGCCGATATTGGAGCCGACCCGCACGTTGGCGGCCCAGATCACATCGCCCGCAGCGTTGCTGGCATAGACGGTGGTCTCACCGCCGGACTTGCCGAACAGGTAGAGCTGGCGCTGCGACTTCACCTGAATGTCCGCAATCGAATCATTGGCGATGAACACATCCGCCATCGATCCGGGCACGTTGATCAGCTCTCCCTTGCCGATCGACAGGACGATGTCCTGCGTCGGGCGGACGACCGATTGCGCATCGGCCATCGCCGGGACAATCGAAAGCGGTGCGGCCCACAGTGCGGCACCGAGCAGCATGGGCCGCAGCCGGGGCCGCGTGCGCTTGCGTGCCGGGCGCGATACAATGCTGGTGGTGGCGTTCATTATGCTTGCCTTTTTCATGATCAGTCCCGCCCTATCCGGGTGGTCTGTGCGGTATCCGTCCTGACAGTGCCCGTCTTGCCGGCGGGGACGGCGGTGCTTTCCTGGCCGCGCATCACGCGCACGACGGGTCCGCTGAAAACGGGCGGTCCGACGGGAGTGCCATCGGGCACGGCAACCGGCCCGGCAGCGACCTGCGGGGCAGATCCACCGTTGTTCTGCGGTTGCGGAACGCGCCGCTCAAAGCGCGAGACGTCGGCGCCGGTGACGAAAGAGGCGCCCGTGTCGCTGGGCATGTTGCGTGCACGGGCGAGCAGGCGCGCTTCTTCTTCGGGCGTCGCATCGTCGGGGATGGCGATGTCACCCGAAGCCAGCGCACGCTCCAGATCGGTGCTGTTGTCCGCGATCGAGCGCAGCGAGAGGCTGAGCGTGCCGACGGTCTGCGCGACCGCGATCTTTTCGGCGATCTTGGGCGTCACCTCCAGAGTGACGGTGCTGAAGCCGTTGACCACCGTCTGGCCGTCCACCGTGTTCTGCGAGGTTGACTGGTCGGTCGCGAGTACGCGCAGATTGCGCAAAATGGTTTCGGTGGCTTTCACGCCTTCGGTCTCGTGGGTCATCATCAGATCGACCCGGTCGCCGGGGAAGACGAAGCCTGCGACACTGGTCTGGGCGTTCACCGGCACGGTGATTGCGCGCATGCCGGGGCCAAGCGCTGCGGCCAGGAAGCCGCGATCGCCCGGCGCGACCAGCGCGCCCTGGGTGACCGGTTCGCCGGCGGTGATCTGGTAGCGTACCACGGTGCCCAGCAGTTTGGACACGTCGGCCTCGCCGTCGATGAAATAGGCGTCGCGGACCAGTTCCTGGGGCCAGGCCTGATAGCTGATCGCATCCTGAGTGATGATCGTGCCGACCGGCAGGCTGCGCTGGGCGACCAGCACGCGCGGGCCCGTCGGCTCCACCGGGCCGGTTGCCGCAGCCACTTCCGGGGCGGACGCGCCGGCAAACATGCTGCGCGCGATGAACGCTGTGCCCGCTGCGATGACCAGTGCCGCCAGCAGCAGAACCAGCTTCTTCCTATCCATGACTTAAAAGTCCCCCAGATCGAACATATCCACGCCGAAGGGCGGGATGGCTCGCTTGACTAAGCGACAACTGGTTAAAATGGAGTTCATTGAACTTCTCGCGCTTTGCTGCGGCATTGCGGGCAGAGCCTGCATCTTCAGGCGGTTAAGCCGATCGCTGCACCGGCAGCGGGGAAGTAGTGGACGCTCAGGATCCACAGGCCGGCAGCGGAGATCGCCACCCCATAGGGGATCGCCAGCCGCTCCTTGCGGCGGCGCATGATGTGCCACGCGCCGAACCCCAGCGTCAGCACACCGCCGAGGATCGCCATCACGAACACCAGTTGCAGGAAGGGGAGTGGGGCAATCCACAGCGCGAGCGCGGTCAGCAGCTTCACATCGCCGCCGCCCATCGCACGCAGCGCGAACAGCACGGCGAGGATTGCGAACGCCGCCAGCGCGACCGCGAATTGCAACGCCACGCCGGGCCACAGCGAGAGGCCGCTGGCCCACCAGAACAGCGGCGCGCCCAGCGCAACCCCGCCGGTCAGCCAGTTGGCGATCCTGCGCGATCTGAGATCGGTGATCGCGGCCGTGACCAGCGCGATTGCCAGTGCAATCAGCAGTGCATAGTGCAGATAGTCGCTCAGCATGGACGGGCCGCAGGCCTCCCTAGTGGTGGACAAACCTGCTACCCGTCCGCGCTTACCAAAAAGTAACCACGAACCTCCGGATCATTCAGACCAATGTCGCCAGAACCGAGCACATCCTTCGATCGCCGCGCCATCCCCGACGCCGCGAGTGAGAGCCACTGGGAGACCGCCGATGGCTCCAGGATCAGGCGGATCGACTGGCCGGTCGCGGCGGAGACTGCGCGGGGATCGATCCTGTTCATGCCCGGACGCGGCGATCACTACGAGAAATACCTCGAAACGCTGGACGAGTGGGCGCGTGAAGGCTGGCACGTCACCGCCAGCGACTGGCGCGGGCAGGGCATCTCGGGCCGTCTCGGCAAGGACGGGTTGACCGGCCATATCGACGATTTCGGGATCTGGACCGCCGATCTGGCGGTGCTGTGGGACAAGTGGGTTGCAGAAACGCCCGGCCCGCATGTTCTGATCGGTCATTCGATGGGCGGGCATCTGGTGCTGCGCGCACTGGTTGAAGGGCGTGCAACGCCCGATGCGGCGGTGCTCTCCGCCCCGATGCTCGGCCTGGTCGGCACGCCGGGGCCGCTCTGGCTGCTGAGCGCGGTCTCCAGGGGCATGGCGCGGCTGCGCGGTCCGCGCCAACCTGCATGGAAGACGAGCGAGAAGCCCGGCGCGCTGCCCGAAGATCGCGGTGCGCTGCTGACGCATGATCCGGATCGTTATGCGGACGAGTTGTGGTGGCGCAATGCGCGGCCCGATGTCGCGATGGGCCCGGCAAGCTGGGGCTGGGTGGCCGCCGCGATCGCTTCGATGCGGGTGATCGAGGCGAAGGGGGCGCTGGAACGGGTCGATACGCCGGTGTTCCTGTTCGGCACCACCAACGACCAACTGGTCGCGTGGGACGCGATTGCGCGCGCGGCGGCGCGGCTGCCCTTCGCCGAACTGCTGCAATTCGGCGACGAGGCCCATCACGAGATTTTCCGTGAGGTGGATGAGATACGCGGACGCGCAATGGATGGCATTGCCGACTTTCTCGATCGTAAAGCGCCGCGCCAATCCTAGATAGCGTCCATGGCCGAATATGATCTTGCGATTATCGGCGCGGGGATAGCCGGGGCGAGCCTTGCCGCGGAAATCGCACCGCATGCCCGCGTCCTGCTGCTGGAGGGTGAGGATGCGCCCGGTTACCACACGACCGGGCGTTCGGCGGCGTTCTGGGAAGAATGCTACGGCGGGCCTGAGTTGGTACCGCTCAGCCGTGCGTCGGAAACTTTTTTGCGTGAGGGCGGCTTCCTCAGCCCGCGCGGCGCGCTGTATATCGGGCGGGCCGAAGATGCGGGGAAGCTGGATGCCTTCGCGGCGCGCTTTGCCGATAGCGGCGCGCGCTTCGATCGGCTGGCGACCGGTGCGGCGCGCGATTACGTGGCGAGCCTGCTGCCGCAATGGTGCGAGGCGATCTGGCAGCCGCATTGCGCCGATATCGACGTGGCGAGCCTGCACCAGCATTATTTGAAGGCGGCGAAACAGGGCGGAGCACGGCTGGAAGTTCGTGCGCTGGTCCAGTCGCTAGACCGCCAGGGCGAGGGTTGGGCGATCCGCTGCGCCGACGGTCGCGAATGGCGCGCGGCGGCGATCGTCAACGCGGCAGGGGCATGGGCTGATACGCTCGCCGGGATGGCGGGTGCGCGCCCGCTGGGCATCCAGCCGCTCCTGCGCACGATGCTGCAGCTGTCGGTCGATCCGCCATTGCCCAGGGAAGGGCCGCTGACGCTCGACATATCCGGGCGGTTCTATTTCAAGCCGGAAGGCGGCGGCAGTCTGTGGCTCAGCCCGCATGACGAAACTCCGGTGCCGCCCGTCGATGCTGCGCCGGAGGAGCTGGCGGTTGCGCAGGCGATCGACCGGTTCGGGGGAGTGGTCGATGCAGAAATCCGCAAAGTCGAGCGAACCTGGGCCGGACTGCGCAGCTTCGCGCCCGATCGCAAGCCGGTCTATGGGTGGGACCCGCGGCTGTCCGGATTTTTCTGGTTCGCAGGGCAAGGCGGCTTCGGCATTCAGACCGCACCCGCCGCCGCGCGGCTCGCCAGCCAGCTCTTACTTGAAAGGCCGCGCGATGCGATGACGCAGGCGCTGGACGAGCAGAGCTTCTCCCCAGCCCGCTTCGGGTAGAGATCAGCCGGCCGATCGGTTAGAGAGCCCTCCCGCGAACCCAATCGAACGAGGAGAGGCACAAAATGGCCCACACATTCGAGATTTACAAAGACAAGGCCGGGGAGTTTCGCGTCCGGTTCAAATATAATTCCGAGATCATGTTCTCGACCGAGGGCTACTCCTCGAAGGCGAGTGCGCAGAACGCGATCGATTCGATCAAGAGTAACGGCCCGGGTGCCGAGGTGATCGACAACTCCTGAGGCCGGTTTAGCCCGGGGCTCTAGCGCAGGCTTTCCGCAGCATCGCTGGCGAGCCTGTCGACCCGCTCGTTCTCCGCATGGCCGGAGTGGCCCCTGACCCAGTGCCAGGTGACGGAGTGCGTCGCGGTCAGTTCCGCCAGCTGGCGCCACAGATCCTCGTTCTTGACCGGCTTCTTGTCGGCGGTGCGCCAGCCGCGCTTCTGCCAGCCGGGTAGCCACTTGGTGATCCCGTCGATCAGGTACTTGCTGTCGGTATAGAGATCGACCGTGCAGCCCCGCTTGAGCGCGGAGAGCGCCCGAATCGCGGCGGTCATTTCCATCCGGTTGTTGGTCGTGTCGGGCTCTGCGCCGGAAAGCTCCTTCTCGGTCTTTCCCTTGCGCAGCAGCGCGCCCCAGCCGCCCGGGCCGGGGTTACCCTTGCAGGCCCCGTCGGTGAAAATCTGTACGTCGCTCATGATTGACCCGTCTAACTCTGGAACGCGGCTTCGCCCCGGTCACGGTAGAATGCAAGCCGCTGCGCGAACTGCATCGGGTTTTTGCGGCGAACCAGCCCGTCAGCCGGGGTGGCGAACCAGTCTTCCACCCGCGTGGCAACGAACCGCAGGCAGGCACCCTGGGCGAGGATCGGCAGCGCCCGCCGCTCTTCCCGGGTGAGCGGGCGCCTGCTCTCGTACCCCGCCATCAGTGCGCGGCCGATCGAGGGACGGAAGTCGTTCCCCGTGGCGGTGAAGCTCCATGCGGCGTGGGTTACGGCAAGATCGAAGGCGAGCAGGCCGGTACAGGCGAAGTAGAAATCGATCAGTCCGGTGACCTGCTCACCCACGAACAGCACGTTGTCGGGGAACAGATCGGCGTGGATGGTGCCGTCGGGCAGGGCATCGGGCCAGGATTCCAGCAATGATGCGCCGCAATCGGGCAGGATGTCGGGCAGCGCCGGATCGACCTCTCCCAGCCGCTCCGCATGGTCGCGGACCATCCCGACGCAGGTCGGGATGCCGAGCGACGTCTGCCGCGTCTGTGTGAAATCGCGTGTCGCCAGATGCAGGTCGGCCAGCGCGACGCCCACGGCGTGGGCCTGCGCCTCGTCCGGGTCGTCGATCGAGACGCCGGGCAGGAACTCGATCAGCGCGGCGGGCTTGCCGCGCACCAGTGTCATGTTGGCATCGTCGCGGGTGTGGATCGTGCGGGGGACTGGCTGGCCCTTGCCTGCCAGGTGATCGAGCAGGGAGAGGAAGAACGGCAGGTCCGCCGCCTCCGTGCGCGCTTCGAACACGGTCAGGATGAAGCGGCGCGCTGCACCATCCCGCTCGGTCTCGATCAGCCAGTTCGAATTGGAAACGCCCTCGGCAATGCCCTTGGCAGAGCGCAAGACGCCGACATCGAACCGGGCGAGAAACCGGGCGATCTCGCCCGCGGTGAGGTGTGTGTAGACGGCCACGATCGCGGCGAGGCGTGCGTCAGTCTGCCAGCTGGCGGGGCAGTTTGAAGGTCATCTTCTCCTCGGTCACCAGCACCGGGCGTTCTTCGACCGTGCGCCATTCGGAGAGCTTGTCGACCACTTCGCGGACCAGCGTTTCCGGCGCGGAGGCACCTGCTGTCAGGCCGACAGTGCCGACGCCTTCCAGCCATTCGGGCTGGATCTCGTCCGCCCGCTGGATCAGCTTGGCGGTGGTGCCGCAGCGCTCTGCCACTTCGACCAACCTGAGCGAATTGGAAGAGTTCGGGGCGCCGATCACCAGCACCAGATCGCTGCCCGGCGCGAGTTCCTTGACCGCTGCCTGCCGGTTGGACGTGGCGTAGCAGATGTCTTCCGCCTTGGGGGCGGCGATCGAGGGGAAGCGCGCCTGCAGCGCCGCGATGATCTCTGCGGTATCGTCGACCGAGAGTGTCGTCTGGGTCAGGAAGGCGAGATCGTCCTCGCTGGTGAAGGGGAGGTTCGCGACGTCCTCCACCGTCTCCACGAGCGTCATCTCGCCCTTGGCGACTTGACCCATGGTGCCGATCACTTCGGGATGCCCGGCGTGGCCGATGAACAGGATGTGCTTGTCTTTTTCGAGCAGCCGTTCCGCCTGGCGGTGGACCTTGCTGACCAGCGGGCAGGTCGCGTCGACATACAGCAGCTCGCGCCGCTCTGCCTCTTCGGGGACCGATTTGGGCACGCCATGCGCGCTGAACACCACCGGCGCGTCGTCGGGCACCTCGTCCAGTTCCTCGACGAAGATCGCGCCCTTTGCCTTCAGGCCTTCGACCACATAGCGGTTGTGGACGATTTCATGGCGAACATAGACCGGCGCGCCGTATTTTTCGAGCGCACGCTCGACGATCTCGATTGCTCGGTCGACCCCGGCGCAAAAGCCGCGCGGCGCGGCGATGAGGATCGTGAGGCCTGGCCGGTCGTCCCCCTTGGCGGGAGTTTGATCGGCGGGCATCTGTTCAGCGGGAAATGCGGCGTTCATAAGCCGGTATCTAGCCATTCTGCTCGGGCGCCGCTAGGTGCCGGGACGAGTTTGACGCGTTCGATGCTCGATCGAGTGAGGGATACGACCGAAATATGCATGCTGCCGTTCGCCTTATCGCCCCCGCTGCTGCGGTTCTCGCGCTGTCTGCCTGCGCCAAGCCGGGCGATCTGGTCGTCAACCAGGGCGTCGGGGTCACGGCGGTTCGCAGCCTGTGCCCTGCGGTGGGCATCCCGGACTACACCGGCGATATCACCACCTTCAGCTCGCCGACCAGCCGCCTGGCGCGCGACATGGACGTCGAAGCGACGATGACAAATCTGCGCACCACGTGCGACGAGCAGGGCGAGCGGATCTATGCCAACGCCACCTTCGATGTGTACGCGACCCGCAGCGACACCCGCGGCGCGCGTACCGTAGAGCTGCCCTATTTCTCCGTCGTGCTGCGCGGCGGCAGTTCGGTGGTGACCAAGAAGGTCGGCACCGTCCGGGTCGCCTTTGCTGATGGACAGGACCGTGCGGTCGGGCAGGGGCAGGCCGGTGCCTTCATCAATCGCGCCGATGCAACCTTGCCCGCGGATGTGCGCGAGCGGATCACGCGTGAACGCAAGGCGGGCGACGAAGACGCCGCACTCGACCCGCTGGCCGATCCCGAAGTGCGCGCCGCCGTGCAGTCCGCCAGTTTCGAACTTCTGGTCGGCTTCCAGCTGTCCGACGAGCAGCTGGCCTACAACGCCACCCGCTAGGGCCTGAAAGGGCGGGACCGTACCGCTCCCGCAGAGCACGCTCTTGTCCCCGGCGTCAAACCGGCTAAGCGGGCGCTCATGTCAGATATTGCCACGATTTACGCCGCCTATGCAGAGCGGATCGACGCCGTGCTTTCCGCGCTCGAAGCTGAAGGCACGCTGCCTCCCGATGTCAGCCGGGCCAATGTGTCGGTCGAGCCGCCGCGCGATCCCGCGCACGGCGACATTGCGACCAATGCCGCAATGGTCCTCGCCAAACCGGCCAAGACCAATCCGCGCGCGCTCGCCGAGCAGATCGTCGAGCATCTGAAGCGCGACCCCGACATCGAAAGCGCCGAGATCGCCGGGCCGGGCTTCATCAACCTGCGCATCGCGGATCGCGCATGGGTCGACGAGATTCGCGCGATCGGTTCGCTCGGTGGGGAATATGGTCGCTCGTCCATGGGCAAGGACACGCGGATCAACGTCGAGTACGTTTCCGCCAACCCGACCGGACCGATGCACATGGGCCATTGCCGCGGCGCGGTGGTGGGCGATGCGCTGGCCAGCCTGCTCGATGCGACGGGGCATTCGGTCACCCGCGAATATTACGTCAATGACGCAGGCGGGCAGGTCGATGTGCTCGCCCGGTCGGCGCATGTCCGCTATCGCGAAGCGCTGGGCGAAAGCGTCGGCGAGATTCCCGAAGGGCTCTATCCCGGCGAATATCTGATTCCGGTCGGCAAGGCGCTGGCCGAGGAATTCGGGGGCAAATTTGCCGCCGCGCCGGAGAGCGAATGGCTGCCGCTGTTCCGCCCCCGCGCGGTCGCGGCGATGATGGACCTGATCCGCGCCGACCTCGCCAAGCTTGGCATCGCGCACGACGTGTTCGCCTCGGAAGCCGAGCTTCAGGCCGCGGGCAAGCCTGCCGAGGCCGAAGCCTGGCTGCGCGAGCAGCGGCTGGTTTATGATGGCGAACTGGAAAAGCCCAAGGGCAAGACGCCCGAAGACTGGGAACCGGTCGAACTCCCGCTGTTCCGCTCCACCCAATTCGGGGACGATCAGGACCGACCGATCAAGAAATCCGACGGCAGCTGGACCTATTTCGGTGCCGACCTAGCCTATCACATGCAGAAGGCGGAGAATGCGGATGCGCTGATCGATATCTGGGGCGCGGACCACGCAGGGACGGTCAAGCGGATCAAGGCTGCGGTCGCTGCGCTATCGCAAGGGCAGGGCAAGCCGATCCCGTTCGATGTAAAGCTGGTCCAGATGGTCCAGCTGATGCGCGATGGCGAGCCGGTGAAGATGTCCAAACGCTCGGGCAACTTCGTGACGCTGGCCGATGTTGTCGACGAGGTTGGCAAGGATGTCGTGCGGTTCACCATGCTGACCCGCAAGCCCGAGGCGCAGATGGATTTCGACTTCGCCAAGGTGGTCGAGGCGAGCAAGGACAATCCGGTCTTCTACGTCCAGTATGCCCACGCGCGCATCTGTTCGACCATGCGCAAGGCGGCGGAGGAAGGGCTGGCCCCGTCCGACGAGGCGCTCGACGCGCTGACCGCCGACGATGTCGCGCTGGTCAAGCTGGCCGCGCAGTATCCGCGGCTGGTTGAATCGGCGGCGCAGGCGCGTGAGCCGCACCGGATCGCCTTCTACCTCTACGACCTCGCGGCGGCTTTCCATGCGTTCTGGAACGCTGGAAACGATGATCCTTCAAAAAGGGTCATCCTGACACAGGACCGCAAGCTTAGCGGGGCAAGGCTTTATTTGGTCGCTCAAATAGGTCAGGTTATCCGCAATGGGCTGGGTCTCCTCGGGGTGGAGGCCGTTGAGGAGATGTAACGATGATCGATCGGGATGATCGCGAGGGGGATCGCGACGGGGACGATCGCTCCCAGGTCGAGCAAAATCAGGCTGAAACGACGCCCGCCGATGGCACGGCGAATGGTGACGAATCTGCTCCGGCCGACGAGGCCGCGGTTGCGGATGAAGCGCCGCGCGAAGGTCCGGCACCAGAAGAGCAGCCCGCGATGCAGCTTGCCGGCGGGTCCGACGAAGGCGGCACCGTAAGCGAGGCTGGCGAACCACAGGCCGAACAGCCCGAGGCGGATGATGGCGTCGAGGATGCCAGCGAAGACGCCGTTGATGAGGGCGAGCCCGGCTTCGACGGTAACGATCTCGGCCTGGTAAGCGACGATGATGCGCTGCCGTGGCTCGAATCGTCCGATTACGAGGAAATCGAGAGCGTCGATGCGTGGCGCGTCACCGGCTTCGTGGTGCTTGGGCTGGTCCTGCTCGCCCTGCTGGTCGGCGGGATCTGGTACTTTACCGATCGGACGGGCGACAACGCGCCGCAGGCCGATGGCAGCGTGATCGCGGCACCCGAGGGTCCCTACAAGGAGCGGCCCGAGAACCCCGGTGGCAAGACCTTCGAGGGGACCGGAGACATGGCCCCGGCAGTGGGTGAAGGCGAGAGCCGCGAGGGTCGTCTGGCGGAGAAATCCGCCACACCCGAACCAATCGCCGAACCTTCGCCCGCCAAGGAGCCCGAGGCTGAATCGGGCACGCCGGCAGCGTCCGACAACCGGATCGCGGTGCAGGTCGGTGCCTATCGCGATCAGGCGACCGCGCGGGCAGGCTGGGCTGCGCTCCGCCGGCAGACCGATGCGCTTTCCGGCGTCGAATACCGGATCGTGAAGGGAGAGGCGGATATCGGCACGGTCTATCGTCTGCAGGCGCTGCCCGGCGATATGGCGGCGGCGCGCCGCCTGCGCAATGCGCTGCAGGCCGATGGGGTGGCGAGCCAGATCAAGCGCTAGGGGAACGCCCGGGCGGGCATGCGCTCGCCCGGATTTCCACCGTCATGGACCCTCCCGTTCTTGCAGCGGGGCAGCTTTCCGGCCACCTTTCCCATGTCATGACGCCAGCAATCTTCGGCTGTTCCGGCCCTGAACTGACCGCCGACGAGCGGGCATTTTTCCTTGAGGCCGACCCGGCAGGTTACATCCTGTTCAAGCGCAACTGCGAGAATCCCGAGCAGCTGCGGCGGCTGACCGATAGCTTGCGGGAAATCCACGGACGCGATCGCCTACTGGTCTCGATCGACCAGGAAGGCGGGCGTGTCGCCCGTCTCGGCCCGCCCGAATGGCGCAGATGGCCCGCGCCCGCGCGCTTTGGCGAGCTGTATGAGAAGGCGCCTGCCTCTGGCATAGAGGCGATGCGGCTCAACAGCGAGGCGATGGCGACCGAACTCGCAGCTGCTGGGATCACGGTCGATTTCCATGCGCCCTGCGACGTCGCCCGGCCCGAAACCGACGACGTGATCGGCGATCGTGCG
>CEQK01071909.1_pt1 | contig 16490 bp, 19 predicted proteins | sample 531051 | NCBI WGS metagenome assembly CEQK01 (sample SAMEA2621229, study PRJEB7988) | marine metagenome | biome: marine biome (ENVO:00000447); feature: deep chlorophyll maximum layer (ENVO:xxxxxxxx); material: "saline water (ENVO:00002010), including plankton (ENVO:xxxxxxxx)" | depth 150 m
AGAGCTTGTAAACACGGCTTACACCTGGCGCCTTGCCGCGTCCCGGTACATATGCCGCAATATCCATGATGCCGCCGTGCGGGGCGGGCCTGTCGTGACTGGTCATGATTTTCTGGTCCCGGATGAGGATGACGGCGGAATATCCTCTTGGGCTGGGCTTGTCGAGTGTACCGGCGGCTCAGCGCGTTGAGGCAATCAGCGCAAAACGCGCGAGCGGAGGGCCCGTGTGGGCTGTGGCGAAAGCACGGGTACGAAGACGCGGCGCGAGGACCGTGCGGCAACCGGGATCCCTTGATAAAGCCGTTTCTGCGCTTCCACGGCGATAACGCCGGAAAAGACCGGCCAGAGCCTGCGCCCGACGCGTTCGAAACCCATGCGGATATTGCGCATGACCGGCATGGTGCTCGGGGGGAAGAACAGAGCTTCGGAAATAGCACCTGGGGTGAAATTGGTTTCCCGCAGGAGCCGCGTCATCTGGCCACGCGAATAGGGCCGGCCCGCACCGAAGGGCGTGTGCTCGAACCGTGCCCAGACCCCGCGGCGATTGGGTGCGACAATGACGAGACGTCCACCCGGAGCCAGAATGCGCCAGACTTCCTTGAGGCTTTCGCGCGGGTCTTCCGCAAATTCCAGCGAGTGCACCATCAGCACCCGGTCGATCGACGCGTCCGGTAACGGCAACTCCTCCTCGAAGACGAGGACCGTGGAGGACGGTTTGCCCATCGGCCAGTTCACCGCCCCCTGTCCTGCCGGCATGAAGGCGAAGACACGCTCGGCGTCGGGACCGAAGCGGTCGAGATAGGGTACGGTATAGCCGAGCCCCACCAGCCGTTCGCCCGGCAGGTTCGCCCAGAGCGAACTCAATGCCATCGAAATCGCGTGGGAGGCCTGCATCCCAAGCTTCGAATGATAGAACTCGCGGAGATCGACGATGTCCGTATGCATGGACTGAAACTAGTTCGGGTGCGGGACTGCGGCAAGTATGCGCCATGGCCCCGCGACAGGGTGACGCCGGAACGCTTGGCAGCTACACTCGTTGAACATGCAAGGCAAAGGCCCTCAATGGGAGGGCCTGCATCCGGGAGAGAGCATACGTGAAGACGCTGTTGATCGAGCAGTTCACCTGCAGGCAGGATAATTTCGGCGTGCTGATCCACGATCCGATGACCGGCGACACTGCGGCGATCGATGCACCGGATGCCGCGACGATCGATGCGCAACTGGCACATTCCGACTGGAAACTGACCCATCTCCTGATCACGCACCATCACCCCGATCACGTGGAAGGCATTCCGGCGCTCAAGGAAAAATACGGCGCTAAGGTCATCGGCCCCGAGCCGGAAGCCTCGAAGATCTCCGGTCTCGACGAGACTTATGGCGACGGCGATCACTTCTCCTTTGCCGGCCGCCGCGTCGATGTCATCCACACGCCCGGCCATACGCTCGGTCACGTCTGCTATCACATGCCCGGTGAAAAGCTGCTTTTCGCGGCGGATACGCTGTTTGCGCTCGGCTGCGGACGGCTCTTCGAGGGCACGCCGAAGGACATGTGGACGTCGCTGCAGAAGCTCATGAAGCTCCCCGACGATACCACCGTCTATTGCGGCCACGAATACACGCTCGCCAATGCCCGCTTCGCCATGAGTGTCGATCCCGACAATGCGGCGCTCGCCGAACGTCTGGAGCGGATCGCGGAGATGCGGGAGAAGGGCATCGCGACCCTTCCCACCGCCATGGGGTATGAGAAGCGCACCAATCCGTTCCTGCGGCCCGACGACGCCGAGATCCGCGCCCATCTCGGCATGGAAGATGCCAGCGACGAGGAGGTTTTTGCCGAGCTCCGCCGCCGCAAGGACAATTTCTGACATGCGGTTCGATGCCGGCCTCACTCCCGAGAACATCATCGAAACGCTCGGCATGAGCCCGCATCCAGAAGGCGGACATTATGTCGAGACCTTTCGCGATACGGCAGGCGGCGCGCGCGGCCACTCGACGGCGATCTATTACCTGTTGAAAGCCGGCGAGCGCTCCCACTGGCACAGGGTCACTGATGCGAGCGAAGTCTGGCACTGGCACGCGGGCGGACCGCTGAAGCTCTCGATCGCTTCCCCGGGCGAGGCTGCCTCCGACCATGTTCTGGGTATCGACCTGAAATCCGGAGAACGTCCGCAAATCGTCGTTCCCGCCAATGACTGGCAATCGGCAGAGCCGCTGGGCGATTGGACGCTCGTCGGCTGCACCGTAGCACCCGGCTTCGACTTCTCGAGCTTCGAGATGGCAGCGCCGGACTGGGTGCCGCCCGGCGACTGAATTCAATTCATGAAGCCGTAGAGGATCAGCGCCTGCCCGGCGAAATAGAGAATCCAGATGGCCGGCGCCGACAGGTTCAGGAGTTTATGGTCGTCGGCCAACACGAATTTTTCCGCGCCGAGAATGGCGTCCGACGCCATGAAACACGCGGCTCCCAGAAGAACCAGCCCTCCATAGGTCGCCGCGCCAAATCCCATCACCGCGATGGCCAGCACATAGATCGCTACCGGAACCGCGAGTTGCCCCGCCTTCCACACAAGAAAACTGCCATAGGCGAGCGAAAAGACGATGATCGCTGCCAGCACAACGATCGAAGCGGCCTCCCAGCCGCTGCCTCGCGTAAAGAAAATCACCGCATAGGCAATGTGAGCCAGGAGAAAGCTGCCAAGGCCGGCGAGGAACGAAATCTCACCTTCCTGCGCCAGACAGGCATCGCCCAGCACGGAGAGGGCAAGGGCTGCCACGAGAAGCCATGGCGCCCCAGTGACGAGTGCGATCAGCGCGAAGATCGACAGCGGCAGGGTCTTGATCACCGTACGGAACACCGATGGCTTTCTGCGCGCATAGGGCAGATAGAGCGCAGCCGGGATCGCGGCTGCGAAGGCCATTGTTCCGATCAGGATCATCATGCAGGTGTCCTTTCCCTCCGGCCTCGGCGGGCGATCAGGTTTTTGGCAGCCAGTGCGGCGCCCCCGGTAATCAGCAGACAGGCGGCGAGGATGGCCGGCGTCGCCTTGCCGAAACCGAAGGCGATCAGGATCAGGGTCGAAAGAAGCGGCGCGGCATAGCTCGAAGCGCCCAGCACCTGGATGTCGCCATGCTTCACGCCGTGATCCCAGGCGTAAAACGCAGCACCCACCGGCCCGAGACCCAAGCCTAGGACCGCAAGCCACTGTATCAACCCATCCGGCCAGACGGTGGTTTCCAGCGCCAGATGTGCCACAAGCGAAAGTACGGCCGTCACGGCACAAAACCCGGTGACGACGTCGGTAGGCACAGAGCCATAGCGGCGAGACAGCAGCGAATAGCCTGACCAGGTAAAGGCGCAGAGAAACGCGGCGATATAACCGATCGGGTTGCCGCTGCCCTCGATGGCCGCATCACCACGGCTCGTCAGGATCAGCACAGTGCCCGCAAGCCCCATCAACGCTCCCACCACATGATGCCAGCCAAGACGCTCGCCCGGCAGAAGCGCCGAACCGACCACGATGAGAAGAGGCCAGAGATAGGCAATCAGGCCCGCCTCGACCGCCGGAGCATTCCTGAGTGCCGTGAAATAGAGAAAATGGTAGCCGAACAGGCCAATGACACCGAGCGCCCAGACCGGCAAAGGCTGGCGCAGCGACTTGAGCCGCGAGGGATCGCGCAGGATCGCGATCACGCCGAGCGAAGCACCGACGGCAAAGCACATCGCGTTCATCTGGAAGGGCGGGACATCGCCCGAGGCTGCGGTAAACAGCGCCAGCAGCGCCCACATGAGAATGGCCGAGAAACCGATCAGCGTTGAAAGCATGACAAAGTACCGCCGCTTCCGGGAAGCTGGCGATCAGTTCCCGGCACCTGTTGAATGACGGGTTTGTTCTAGACCGTTTCGCCTTTAGGCGTAAACGGATAGGTTCAACAGGCGACTGAATTCATTTACGCATTTCGATCTGGCCGATTCCGACACAATCAAAAGTGCTCCAATATGCCTTGATGCGCGTGAAAAGCGCCGGCAAGCCTAGCTGCCGAAGCGTGAAGCAGAGACGATGACGCGGCCCACCTTTGTCGGGATCTTGGCGTAGACTGGCGCCATATAGCCGTCGTCCGGATGCTGCGCGAACCAGATCTCGATGCCCTTGAGCTTGCGCACATAGTCGATCGAGGAATTGTCCTTGCGATAGCCGCTTTTGGGCACGAACCGAACCGAGCAGGCCAGCGCCTCACCCGAGAACCCGGTCGTCGAGAACGGTCGCTTGCCGATCGGTGAAAGCTTGAGATCGAAGCGCGATTCCCCGTCGAACACCCCCACCGTCTGCGGACAGGGCTTCTCACCTTTCGGGAAAACGAGGCTCGCCAGCGGATCGACCACCGAGCGCTTGTGCGCAGCCGGAACCGGGATCCAGCTTTTCGGCAGGGTCTTCTTCGGCTCGATTGTCGCCGAGCGCACATTGCCGTTGCGCGCAGTATAGGCGGCGCGCGCATTCTTTTTGCCGGTCGAATACTTTACCTCGAAGGAATCGGCCCGGAACTGGTCGCGGGTGATCCGTCCCTTTGAGGTGATCGTGCCGCGCGTCGGCTCAAGTATTTCGGCAATGAAAGACGTCTTGAGAGAACCGGAGATCGTATAGTTGCTGCCATCGACTTTTGTCTTGAAAGAGAGGCTGGCGATCGGCAGGCCCAGAAGCGAGACGGAATAATCCGTTCGATCCGCCGTGCTCTCGGCAAATGCCGCAGGCTGCGAAAAGGTGACAAGCCCGGCTGAAACCAGCACGGCCATCGAAAGAAGACGATAGTTTTTCACTGACCTTTGCGCTCCCGTGCCTGTGTGCGATAAACGCCACTCGCACCCGATTGCGGCTTTTCCACGCCGGACACCCTGAAAAATAGGGTCCCGCGGAGTCAAATCGAGGTCGCCTTATGGCTTGACGGCAGCAAGTGTGTTGACTATAGACACCCGACTTTCCGAGAAAGGCCTGAAGTCATACGGGCGCGCTTGCAAGGCGCAGCCGATGGTCAAGGCGTAAAGAAAACAATAGGTGCGATATGTCCCGTAGCTGCGAATTGACCGGCAAGGCCGTGCTGACCGGAAACAATGTCAGCCACGCCAACAACAAGTCCCGTCGCCGGTTCCTCCCGAACCTGTGCAACGTCACGCTGATTTCCGATGCCCTCGGCCAGAGCTTCCGCCTGAAGGTTTCCGCGGCTGCCCTGCGCACCGTCGAGCACCGTGGCGGACTTGACGCTTTCCTCGCCAAGTCGAAGGAAAACGAACTGTCCATGCGTGCACGCCTGCTCAAGCGTCAGATCTCCAAGAAGCTGGCTGAACAGGCTGCTGCCTGAAGCTGAACGCTTCGAACGACTGCAAGCGGGCCTGACGGCCCGCTTTTTCTTTTCAAACCGTGGTCCCGGTTCCCGGGGCCGCATCATCCGCAACTGGTGGCATCACCCAGGATAAAAAAATGCGTAGCAAAACCGCGTCTGTACTCCCCTTCATTCTGGCCATGGCGCTCGTCGTCGTGGCGTCGAACATTCTCGTCCAGTTCCCTGTCGAGGGACAAGTCGGGCCGCTGTCGCTTGCCGACATCCTGACCTGGGGCGCGTTCACCTATCCCTTCGCCTTCCTTGTGACCGACCTCGCCAACCGGCGTTTCGGCCCGGCCTTCGCCCGCAAGGTGGTGTTTGCCGGCTTCGTGGTCGCTGTGGTCTGCTCGCTGGTCATCCCGCCATGGCTCTACAGCATGGGCATCGGCTTTGAGAGCGAGCCAGGCCGCCTCGCCCGCATCGCTGCGGCCTCAGGCTCCGCCTTCCTGTTTGCCCAGCTTCTCGATGTGACCATCTTCAACCGACTTCGCCGCCAGACCTGGTGGCGCGCACCGGTGGTTTCCTCGCTGCTCGGCTCGGTCATCGACACGGTGATCTTCTTCTCGATCGCCTTTGCCGCGCTCTTTGCCTTCGCAGGCCCCGGTGACGGCTTTGCCTCCGAGGCAGCACCGCTTCTCGGCACGTTCGGCCTCGCAGTCCCGCGCTGGGTCTCCTGGGCTGTCGGCGATCTGTCCGTGAAGCTCCTGATCGCGATCCTGGCGCTCATCCCCTACCGGCTGATCATGGCGCGCTTTGCCGGCGCCACAGAGCCCGCACCTTCGGCGGTCTGATCGCAGGGGACGTAACAGCTTTCCCGGCTCGTTACTCGACGAGCCGGAATTCCAGAAGCATGTTGCGTTGAAGGATTGAATGGTTGTCGTCTGAAATCAGCGTCAGCCGCACCGTGCCGTCCGCGTCCGTCGAGACGGCGAGACCTTCCATATTGTCGATCTGATAGCCGAAATCGGCATCAAGCAGGACCTCGCCGTCCACCGTCGCGCCCGCTGCAATGCTCTCGCCCGGAATGCGGCGGATACGCATGCCGATGCCCCCGGCGATCGAGAAACGCCGTTCGAGCAGGATGAGATCGCCATCGGGGAGAAAATCGCCGTCGGTCGCATCATAGGGCGGGTCGCGCTTGACGAAGAAGATGCCCTTCTTCGGCCCGTCGAGCACAGCCGCGAACATGTCGCCGGCAGCGTTCAGCGATCGCTCGGAAACTGTGATCGCCGCACCGTCGAGCGGGGTCCCAGGCGGCGCTACAGCGACTGTTTCCAGGCCGCGATTGCCGCGCAGCTCGTGGCCTGGGATGAGGATCGGGATCGTTCCGACCGGCGTCGTTTCGCCGGGAGATTTCGCCGGATAGAGATCGATCCGGTGATCGCGCTCGAAACTAACAAGTATCTTGTCGCCGCGGATTGCGAGCCCCTCGGCATCAAGCATCCACTTGGCTTTGGCGACGTCTCCGTCACGACCGAACATCGGCTGAACCGAGAAATCGCTGATGCCCTGGGGATGGCCCTCCGCATCGCGCTCGATGCGCCCAGCGAACCAGAAACCGGTATCCATGACCCCGAGAAAGCGCGCGCCGTCGGCACCCATCGTGATGGATGACATCGCGCCAAGCGCGTCGGTCGAGGCAGATAATTCCAGCCCGCCCATGAATTCGAGCGGGCCGAAACGGGTCTCGTCCGAGCCGACCTTGAAGTTTTCGATGACGCGGGACTTCACCGGAAAGCGAAGCGGCTCCGCCTGCGCGGTGCTCATCAGGCAGGCAGTGACAAAGAGGCCCGTCAGCCGGCCAAAAGTAGATGCACGCAAACGCCGATTGCTCACGCCGAGCGTCTCAGCCGGCGAAACGCTGGATCTTCGGTCTCATCGGCGAAGAGTTCGGCGAGCTGCTCGGTCATGGCGCCGGCCAGCTCCTCGGCATCGACGATGGTAACGGCACGGCGATAATAGCGGGTCACGTCGTGGCCGATGCCGATCGCCAGCAACTCAACCGGCGAGCGGGTCTCGATTTCCTCGATAACCGCGCGCAGATGCCGTTCGAGATAATTGCCCGAGTTGACCGACAGCGTGGAATCATCGACCGGGGCGCCGTCGGAGATCATCATCAGGATCTGGCGCTGTTCCGGGCGACGCAGAAGCCGCTGGTGCGCCCAGATCAGCGCCTCGCCGTCGATGTTTTCCTTGAGCAGCCCCTCGCGCATCATCAGGCCGAGATTGCGCCGGGCGCGCCGCCATGGTGCATCCGCAGACTTGTAGACGATGTGGCGCAGATCGTTGAGGCGACCGGGCGATCCGGGCTTGCCGTTCTGAAGCCACTTCTCGCGCGCCTGACCGCCCTTCCAGGCCTTGGTGGTGAAGCCGAGGATCTCGACCTTCACGCCGCAGCGTTCGAGCGTGCGGGCGAGAATATCGGCGCATGTGGCGGCCACAGTGATCGGACGACCGCGCATGGACCCGGAATTGTCGATCACCAGCGTGACGACGGTATCGCGGAAATTGGTGTCGCGCTCCATCTTGTAGGAGAGCGGCTGCATGGGATCCATGATCAGGCGCGACAGCCGCGCGGGATCGAGATAGCCCTCTTCGAGGTCGAAGTCCCAGGCGCGGTTCTGCTGCGCCATCAGCCGGCGCTGGAGCCGGTTGGCAAGCCGCCCGACGACACCCTGCAGATGCGCAAGCTGCTTGTCGAGAAACGCCCTGAGACGATCAAGTTCGGCTTCGTCGCACAGTTCGTCAGCCGAGGTCTCCTCGTCGAACTCGGTGGTGTAAACCTTGTAGTCGACCTTCTCGTTGATCTCCGAGAAGGGCTGCGAGGGACGCTTGGTCTCACCCGGCGTTTCGGCATCCTCGTCCTGATCGAGATCGTCGTCGCCGACTTCGGCTCCGTCCATCTCGCCGGTTTCCGACTGATCGTCGGCAGAATCGCTTTCCTCGGCGGGTGCGGATTCCTGCCCCGCCTCGTCCTCGACCGGCTCGTCGCTTTCTTCCTCGCTGCGCGGCTGGTCGTCGTCGGACGTATCGTCCTCGTCCTGGCTCTCGTCGTTCGAGCCGTAATCCTCGGCCATGTCCATGGCCGAGAGCATCTCGCGCACGACGCGGGCGAATTTCTCCTGATCCTCGATCGAGCCGGACAGACCGTCGAGCATCGAGCCGGCCTTCTCCTCGATCCAGTCGCGCCAGAGGTCGACGACCTGGCCGGAATTCTCAGGCGGCTTGAGGCCGGTCAGCTTCTCGCGCACCATGAGCGCCAGAGCCTCTTCGAGCGGCGCATCCTCGCGCGCAGTCACGGACGCATAGTTGGCACGCTCGTATTTGTTCTCGAGCATCGAGGTGATGTTGTCGGCCACGCCCGCCATGCGGTTGGCGCCGATCGATTCGACACGCGCCTGTTCGACCGCGTCGTAGATCGCGCGCGCTTCCGGGCCTTCCGGCGCCATCATCGCGTGGACGCGATTGTCGTGGCAGGCCTTGCGCAGCGCCATGGAATCGCCAAGCCCGCGCGACACCGAGACGTCATTGCGTGTGGCCCGCTTGGGCAGGTCGGGCAGACGCGCCTGATGATCGGTCAGCCCCGGACGGTCACCCGAGAACGTAACGTCGAGACTGGCATCGCCGGCAATGGCGCGCATACAGCCCGTCAGCGCCCTCTTGAAGGGCTCCGTATCGGCAGCTTTCTTACCGGTCGGTCTCTTATTGTCGCCAATTGTCGACATGCATTAGTTCCTGATGACATTCATTGGGACGAAAGATCAACGTTCTCGATCGTGTGCCCCGATAGAAGAACCGCTCCCTTGTCGACCGCCTCAAGATGAAGGGCCGTGATACCCTGATACATTCCGGCATATTCAACCGTGAAAAAGCCGTCGATTTGGTAGACACCGTGAATGAGACTGAAATCCTTCGAGAAATGGAGATTATGGTCCCCATCGTCTGTAAAGATGGACAGGCCTTCTTCATCCTCAGTCGATCCCACGGCGCCACCATTGGCGTCCACTGAAATCCGCAGACCTATGACTTCGTCCTCAGTCGCTTCGAGTTGCGCTGCCAGGGCCGAGAAAGTGGCAGGCGTCATCTCGCCCTCATAGCGACGAATGACTGAAGACGCAGCACGACCTTGGATCGGCCAGACCGAAGTCACGGCGGACGCGGCAATAAAAGAGCGACGATTGATCATGTCGGTTCCTCCCTTGGCGCGATAGTGCCGCCATCTCTGTCAGTCTGGCAAGCTCATGTGCTCTAGCAATTCAGCCGGCGTTCAACTCGCTGCATCGAGAACGATGTTCGCGGCACTTTCCTTCAACTCCACGCCGAAGGCGCGCTGATAGTGCTCAGCTACAAGCGAACGCTCGAGTTCGTCGCACTTGTTGAGGAAGGTCAGGCGGAAGGCGAGCGCCACATCACCGAAGATGCGTGCGTTTTCAGCCCAGGTGATCACGGTACGCGGGCTCATCACCGTCGACAGATCGCCATTCATGAAGGACGAGCGGGTCATGTCGGCCACGCGCACCATCGCCGAAACCGTCTTGCGGCCTTCCTCGGTGTCGAATTCCTTCACCTTGGAGACGACGATGCCGACTTCGTTGTCATGCGGCAGATAGTTGAGCGTGGTCACGATCGACCAGCGGTCCATCTGCGCCTGGTTGATCTGCTGGGTACCGTGATAAAGGCCGGTCGTATCACCCAGGCCCACGGTGTTGGCGGTCGCGAACAGGCGGAAGGCCGGGTGCGGGCGAATGACGCGGCTCTGGTCGAGCAGCGTCAGACGGCCCGAGGATTCGAGCACCCGCTGGATCACGAACATCACGTCCGGCCGGCCGGCGTCATATTCGTCGAACACCAGCGCGACGTTGTTCTGATAGGCCCAGGGCAGAATGCCATCCTTGAACTCGGTGACCTGCAGACCGTCCTTGACCACGATGGCATCCTTGCCGACGAGGTCGATACGGCTGACATGGCTGTCGAGGTTGACGCGCACGCAAGGCCAGTTGAGGCGCGCGGCGACCTGCTCGATATGGGTCGACTTGCCGGTGCCGTGATAGCCAGACACCATCACGCGGCGGTTATGGGCAAAGCCCGCAAGGATCGCCAGTGTCGTCTCCCGATCGAACAGGTAGTCCGGATCGAGATCGGGTACATGCGACTCGAGCTCGCTGTAGGCCGGAACTTCCAGGTCCACGTCGATGCCAAAGGCATCGCGGACATTGACGGTGGTGTCGGGAAGGTTGGTGATATCGAGGTCGATCTTGCTCATCATAACTCCGGGCTGCCTGAAGCCGCCTGCCGCTTGATACGGGGTCTCATTGTGTTCGCCCGTGGCTTAAATCGGATCGGGCGCAAAGGGAAGTATTTCCGTTGAATTCCGCTCTAGCAGAAACCCGACTGCTTTAACAATTGATAGGCCTGAATCACGGCGCGAAAACGTTCCTCGGACCCGCGGTCGCCACCATTTGCATCCGGATGGTGCTTTTTCACCAGCTCCTTGTAGCGCTTCTTGATGGCCGACGAGGAGGCTTCCTCCGAAAGGCTCAGCGTCTCGAACGCCTTCGCCTCGAGTGACTTCACCTTGCGCTGACGCGGCGGAGGCGGGCGTCGCGACTGGCTTTCGTTGAAGAAGCCATACGGGTCGCGCATCTTGGCCTGCGTGGCCGATCCGGACCGCGCATTGGCGAAGTTCGGATTGGCTCCATTCTTGGACGCCTTGTTGACGCCCACGCCCCATGTCGGGCGATGACCGGTAAGCGCCTCTTTCTGGTAGCGGGCAATTTCGGTGTCAGACAGGCCGGAGAAGTAGTTGTAGCCCTTGTTGTACTCGCGCACATGATCGAAGCAGAACAGAAAATACTGTCCGTCCGCGTGACGCCCAACGGGAGCGCGATGTACGCCCTTCTCGTTGCAGCCGTCCCACTGGCAGATCGGTCCGACCGGCTCGGCCGACTTGGATTTGGTGCTTCTGGTCCGGTTACGCATCCGGATCTTGTCGAAGTGTTTTGAATCGAGCTTCATGAGGCGATTATGGTGCTCCGGTCGGGCATCTACAAGGATTGACAAGTGCGAAACATCCTGACACCCCGAGGCCGTCCGCTTCGGCCAGCCAAGGAGTTTTACGGATGAATCGCCAGGAACGAATTCACGCAGCGCTTACCAGTTCGTTCGCTCCGGTGCGCCTTTTCGTCATTGATGAAAGCCATCAACATGCCGGTCATCAGCCGGACATGACGGGGGACGGCGAGACTCATTTCCGCGTTCGTATAGAAAGCGAAGCGTTCACGGGCAAGAGCCGGATCGACCGCCATCGCGCCGTCAACGCCGTGCTCGCCGAAGAGTTCGACAAAGGACTTCATGCCCTCGCGGTGGAAGCGGCGGGTACCGGCGAAGCCACCCGTTGGTAAGCACCAATTACGGTGAAATCTAGCCGATTTCAGTCATCGGGCGGATGCGAAGACGGGTAATCCGGTTCTTCTCCCGCCGCATCACGGTAAAGCGCTTGCCGTGGAACGTGAAGGACTGCTTCTCGGCCGGAATGATCTGGCTTTCGTGGATGACGAGACCGGCAACCGTCGTCGCCTCCTCGTCGGGCAACGACCAGTCGAGCGCGCGGTTGAGGTCGCGGATCGGCAGCGAGCCGTCGACCACCACTGAGCCGTCGGCTTCCTGCCGAAGCCCCTGCACGTCGATATCGTGCTCGTCGGCGATGTCGCCCACGATCTCTTCCAGAATGTCCTCGAGCGTTACCAGCCCCTGCAACTCGCCATATTCGTCGACGACCATGGCGATATGAGCCTTGCGGCGCAGGAAGGCATTGAGCTGGTCGGGCACGCTGGTGGTATCGGGCACGAACCACGCCTTGTGCGAGATCTTGACCATATCGACCTTAGCTGAGTCGTTGTCGGCGTCGGCGACCGCGCGCAGCACGTCCTTGGCATGAACGATACCGATGATGTTGTCGGTGGAATCGCGCCACAGCGGCATGCGGGTGTAAGGGCTGTCGAGCACGGTGCGGACCGCGACTTCCGGCGGATCGTCGGCATTAAGCATCCGGATGGACGTCCGGTGGATCATCACGTCGGAGACTTCAAGTTCACCGAGATCGAGAACCCCACCCAGACGATCGCGATCGTCCTTGATCACCGATCCCTCGCGATGAAGAAGATCGACGGCACCGCGGATCTCCTCATAAGCAGGCACAAGCGACGCATCGGGATCGAGGCGGATACCGAAGACGCGCAGAATGCCGCGCACCAGCCAATTCACGAAGCTCGACAGCGGGCCGACGACGAGAACCACCATATTCACCAAGGGTGCCACGACGATCGCAAAACGGTCTGGCATCGAGATCGCCCAGCTCTTGGGCAGGACCTCAGCGAAGATCACCAGAAGCACGGTCATCACGATGGTGGCGATTGCCACACCGGAATCGCCGAAAATCGACAGAAGCAGGCTGGTCGCGAGCGCTGAAGACAGAATGTTGACCAGGTTGTTGCCGATCAGCAGCGCGCCGATCAGGCGGTCACGGCGTTCGATCAGGCGGGTGACGATACGGGCGCCGCTCTCACCATTGCCCTCAAGCGTGTGCATGCGCGCCCGCGAAGCAGCCGTCAGTGCGGTCTCGGACCCGGAGAAGAACCCGGATACGGCAATCAGCGCCACGATGGCGATGATTTCCAGCCAGTGGTCGGCAATCTGTTGAAAGATTTCGGCGAGCGTCATGACGAACGGTTTTCCTCGAGGAATCGGTGCACTTCTTCGCCCGGCACGTCATCGGCGATGAAGGACTGGCCGATACCGCGCGTGAGAATGAAGGTCAGCTTGCCCCGCTTGACCTTTTTGTCCTGGGCGATGTGATCGAGCAATATATCGGTCGCCGGCAGTCCGCCTTCAATATCCGACAGTTTGGTCGGTAACCCGACCTCCTGCAGGTGACGCTCCACCCGGTCGGCGTCATCGTAACTGGCAAGGTTGAGCCATGCCGAGAACCGGTGGGCGAGCACCATGCCGATTGCAACGCCTTCGCCATGGACCAGACGGCGGCTGTCGAACTGGGTTGCGGCCTCCAGTGCGTGACCGAACGTGTGGCCGAGATTGAGAAGCGCGCGAACCCCGCCCTCGCGCTCGTCGGCAGCGACGACACTCGCCTTGGCGCGGCAGCTCACCGCAATCGCCTGGGCGCGTTCCGGTCCGCCGGAAAACATCTGCCGCCAGTTGCGCTCGAGCCAGGCGAAGAACTCCGGCTTGTCGATCAGACCGTATTTGGCGACCTCGGCATAGCCGGCGCGAAATTCCCGGTCCGACAGCGTGTCGAGCACCGTGGTGTCGGCCAGCACGAGGTCCGGCTGGTGAAAAACCCCGACGAGATTTTTGCCGTGACGCGAGTTGATGCCGGTTTTGCCGCCGACCGAGGAATCGACCTGCGCCAGAAGCGAGGTCGGCACCTGGATGAAGCGCATGCCCCGCCGCACGATCCCGGCCGCAAAACCGGCCAGATCGCCGATCACCCCGCCGCCAAGGGCAAGAACCGCGTCGCCGCGTTCGAGCTTGCAGGAGAGGACGTGATCAACCACCGTCATCAGGTTGTCGAAGTCCTTCGTCTTCTCGCCGGGCGTCAAGACCAGCGGATGCGCCTCGATTCCTGCCGCATCGAGCGAATGGATCAGGGTTTCCAGGTGGAAGCTCGCGACGTTCTCATCGGTGATGATGGCGCAACGAATGCCGGGCAGACGGCGGGTGATCTCGCCCCCGGCATCGGCCAGCGCCCTTTCGCCGATGATGATATCGTAGCTGCGTTCGCCAAGCGGAACTTCGACGATCTGAGTTTCACTCATTTATGGGCTTCCTGGGTCTGCATGGCCTGATGGTCCGCCAAGGCCTTGATGACGTCGATGGCAACGGCCTCCTTCGGCGCCTCGCGCGACATCACGGTGATCGCCGCTTCGGCATAGACCGGATAGCGCTTGTCGAGCAGTGCCTTCAGGGTTTGTTTCGGATCTTCGGTTTTCAGAAGCGGGCGGGTATCGCGGCGCGACACACGGTCCCATAGCACGTCGAGGTCGGCCTTGAGCCAGACCGACAGCCCCTTCTTCTTGATCACATTGCGGGTGACCTCGTTCATGAAGGCACCGCCGCCGGTGGAAACCACCCGCGGCCCGCCCTTCATCAGCCGTTCGATCACGCGGGTTTCGAGCGCTCGGAACTCCTCCTCGCCGTAAGTGGCAAAAAGATCGGTGATCGTCATGCGCGACACGCGTTCGATCTCGGTATCGCTGTCGATGAAGGGCACGTCGAGCCAGTGCCCGATCAGCCGGCCGATGGCAGACTTGCCTGCACCCATGAGACCGACAAAAACGAGATTGCGCTTACCGAGCGCAGCGCGCGCCAGCGCGATCTCTTCCTCAGTCGGATGGCTGGCAGTCGTTCTGGCCACCTGTCGTCTCCGTTTCCCCTTCAAGTCCCGCCCCTATAGCCGGAACGTGCCTTCCTATCGGGGAATGGGGGGCCGCCGTCAAGCTGACGGGCTGCCGCTCGCCTTGCACTTCGCCGATGCCTCAAGCATAACAGGCCCAATACGAAACGTCGTCTTCAGGCCATTCATGCCCACTCTTTTCCGCTTTCTTGTTTTCTGCGCCGTCATAGTCGGTCTGGTTTACGGCGCCATGTTCGCCCTCATCATGACCGTCAAGCCGGTCGAGCGGGAAGTGACGATCCGTATTCCGGCCAACCGTATCAATCCGACCAGCCAGTGATGGGAACCGCGGGGCTCGCACAGGCGGAAGCCTTTCTCGAAATGCTCAGCGCCGAACGCGGTGCTGCCCTCAACACGCTTGATGCCTATCGCCGCGATCTCGAAGATGCAGCAGGCTTTCTCGCAACCCGCAAGACCACGCTTCTATCTGCCGAAAGCGATGATATCCGCGCGCTGATCGAAGATCTCGCGGACCGGGGCTTCGCCCCGTCCTCGCAATCGCGCAGGCTTTCCGCGCTCAGGCAATTCTACCGCTTTCTCCACACCGAGGGCATGCGCGGCGACGACCCCACCGGCATCATTGATTCCCCGCGCAAGGCGCGTTCCCTGCCGAAAATCCTGAGTGTCGAGGAGGTCTCAAGGCTGCTCGAACAGGCCGAGGCCGATATCGCCAGAGCCGAGACAGATTTCGAAAAACGCCAGAAGATCCGCTTCCGCGCGCTTCTCGAACTCCTCTACGCGACCGGCATGCGCGTGAGCGAGCTGGTCGGTCTGCCCGAGCGCGTGCTCGCCGACGGCGGACGCTTTCTCGTGGTGCGCGGCAAGGGCAACAAGGAGCGCATGGTTCCTTTGTCCGGCCCCGCAAAAGCGGCTGTTGCCGAATGGATCAAGGCGCGTAACGCAGCTCGTCTCGATGGCGACGACGAGCCCGAATGGCTGTTTCCTGCCTCATCCGACAGCGGGCATCTCTCGCGTCAGGTTTTCGCCCGGGATCTCAAATCCCTTGCCGGCCGGGCCGGAATTCCCACGCGCCTCGTCTCGCCGCACGTGCTGCGACACGCCTTTGCAAGCCATCTTCTCGCTAACGGCGCCGATCTGCGCGCGGTGCAGGAACTGCTCGGACATGCCGACATTTCGACCACGCAAATCTACACGCATGTGCTGGATGAGAGGCTCCGTCAGCTGGTCACGGAGCATCACCCCCTTGCAAAAAATGCCATAAACCGCGATGAAGCGCGAAATCATACGGTTGCGCGCGGGAAATAGTGCCATATTTCCAAGGTTGAACGTGTAACGAGTTTTCGTGACTGGCCGGAGCTGATGCAAAATTATCTCGATTTCGAAAAGCCCATCTCTGATCTTGAAACAAAGATCCACGAGCTGAGAACACTCGCTGGCGAGGATGAGAGCGTCGACACCAGCGAGGAAATCTCGCGGCTGGAGAACCGCGCCCGTGACGCGATGACCGACATCTATTCGCGTCTGAACCCGTGGCAGAAGACACAGGTCGCCCGCCATCCGGCACGTCCGCATTTTTCCAATTACGCTTCGGCGCTCTTCACCGAGTTCACGCCGCTTGCCGGTGACCGCAAATTCTCCGAGGACGCCGCCATCCAGGCCGGCTTTGCCCGCTTTCAGGGCGAGCCGG
>CEQK01030626.1_pt1 | contig 16336 bp, 25 predicted proteins | sample 531051 | NCBI WGS metagenome assembly CEQK01 (sample SAMEA2621229, study PRJEB7988) | marine metagenome | biome: marine biome (ENVO:00000447); feature: deep chlorophyll maximum layer (ENVO:xxxxxxxx); material: "saline water (ENVO:00002010), including plankton (ENVO:xxxxxxxx)" | depth 150 m
GAAGCGCACGGAGCAACATACAAACAAAAGTATATTGGTCATTGGGGAGATATGTCTGTATACAGTTACTACATTGCTCATCTGGTTTGTTGCGGTGAAGGAGGAATGGTATCTGTAAATGACGAGCATCTAGCGGATGTGTTGGCATCGTGTCGATCTCACGGAAGACCTTTCAACTCGATCTATTTTGACCATCAAAGAGTGGGATATAACTCAAAGATGAACGATCTTGAGGCTAGTATTGGCTTGGAAGCCGTAGGAGTCTTCTGGGACACATTTAACACAAGACATGCAACAATGAAGCGTATGCGGGCCGCTGCCACAGGGTACGAGGATGTAGCATATTTTTCAGAAGAAGATGCCAATAATAAGAACTGCCCTCATGGATTCAGTATAACATGCAAAGAAGCAGGAAAGATTAAATTAGTAGAGGAAGTCTTTGATAAGTATAACATCCACCATAAGAGAAACTTTGGATGTATACCAACGCAACATAGAGCTTTTGCAGATATGGGATATTCGTTAGGAGACTTCCCTGAAGCCGAATGGATTGGAGACAATGGAATACACATTGGATGTCATCAGCATCTTTCAGAAGAAGACATTCAAAGAATTGAATTGGCTATTAAAGAATCTTTGGAGGCTTGTAGATAATGAATGTATTAATAACTGGAGCCGCAGGTTATCTAGGCTCAACTATAGTTAGAGAAGTAAGTAAGTTTGCAAGCAATGTATTTGCTTTTGATAATTTATTCTATAACCAAGGCACTCTAGTGGCTGAGACGCTGCTAAAAGACAATGTACACTTCTTCCTTGAGGATGTGAATTTGTGGTCTAACAACCTAGTCAGCGCCATTAAGGAAGCTGACTACATAATTCCATTAGCAGCGCTAGTTGGAGCACCATTGTGTGATAAGTACCCGGAATTAACACTTGAGACAAATTTAAATTGGTTTAAGAAACTAACTGAGTTAACAAAAGAAGATCAAGTAATTATTTATCCAAACACAAACTCAGGATATGGTTCAACAGGCGAAGAAATTTGCACAGAAGAAACTCCTTCAAATCCAATTTCTCTATATGCAAGTACAAAACAAGATGCTGAGGATCACTTACTAAAAGTACATTATAACACAGTTGTGTTTAGACTTGCTACGGTTTTTGGTGTTTCTCCAAGACCTAGAACTGATCTACTAGTAAACAATTTGACAAAAGTCGCTAGAGAGCAAAAGCATCTTACTGTATTTGATGGACATTTTAGAAGAAACTACATACATGTAAAAGACATTTGTAGAGCTTTTATTTTTGCAATGAAAAGATTTCCATCAATGGTTGGTAATGTCTTCAACTTAGGCAATGACTCTATCAATATGACCAAACTTGACCTAGTAGAAAAGATATGTGATATAATTGGAGCAGGATATTCTGTAGATGATTCAAAAACAGACCCAGATAAAAGAGATTATATTGTTAGCAGTCAGAAGCTCTACAGTCTAGGCTTTGAGTGCAAATATGATCTTGAGTATGGTATAAAAGAGATGAACAGATTCTATGAGCTAATGAATGAAGTAGATAGTGAAAGATGCAAAAACTATTAATTCTGTGTGCTCTTGAGCAAGAGCTTCCAATAAGAGAAAATCCCTACTCTTCCGTAACAGTTTATACTGGTGTTGGTAAAGTCAATGCAGCTATGATGGCTGCATTTTCTATTAAATCGAGAAGGCCAGATATAGTTATAAATTATGGAACTGCTGGGTCATGTAATAAAAAACTAAGTGGCCTAGTAGAGTGTGGAAATTTTATTGACAGAGATGACTCTGGTGCATTCAACGAAGATACAATTATAACTACAGACTATAATAAGTGTGTCATATCAACTGGAGATAATTTTGTAACCAAAAAACTTAACTTCTGTGACTTAGTTGATATGGAGTCTTATGCTATTGCTAAAGTATGTAAACAAACAAAAACAGAGTTTAAATGTTATAAGTATATAACAGACTATGTTAACTCCTCATCTATGAATGATTGGGAGGAGAAGATTGGTGATGGCTACGAACTTTTTCTGGAACAAATAGATGATTATATCAAAAACTCCATTTAGAGTATCATTGTTTGGAGGTGGAAGTGACTATGAGAACTTCTATTCTCAACATGGCTCTATGCTCATTGGATTTACCTTTAATAAATATAATTACATTTCTTACAGGAAGACACCATCTATTGTACCGTATAAGACAAGGCTTTGCTATTCTAAAACAGAAGTTGTAAATAGGAATGCACAGATACAACACGATGGGATTAGAGGTGTTCTTGAATATTTCAATATCAAATACGGCGTTGATATAAATAATATGAGTGAATTGCCTGCGCAGACAGGGACTGGATCATCCTCATCTTTTATAGTTGGGTTATTAAACTGTATCTATAGATTCAAGGACAAGAAGATTTCTAAAAGGCAGCTAGCAGAAGAAGCTATTTTCATTGAAAGAAAGCTACTTAAGGAACCGGGAGGAATACAAGATCAGATTTGGGCTGCTTATGGTGGTATAAATTCAATTGCCATCCACAAAGATGGATCTTTTGATGTCAAGCCGCTTCCAATTAGTGAATCTTTTAAAGAAGAGTTTATGGATAGGTCTGTTCTTTTATATACTGGCAAAACAAGAAAGTCATTTAGAATTGCTAATGAAATAAAAAAGAATGACAATGAAGATGCAAAGAAAAAGATCTTAGATATATCATATAGGGCGCACGATAAGTTCTATGAGCAAGATATAGACGGAGTGGGCAAATTACTTAATCAAACTTGGATTCAGAAGAAAAAACTATCAAAGCTAGTAAACTCTCCTCACGTACAAGAAATGCACAGGACATTGTTAGACTGCGGTATGATTGGAGGAAAGCTTCTCGGCGCTGGAGGCTCAGGCTTCATATTTGGAGTTATGGAATCTTCCAAGACAAAAGAACAATTAAAGAAAAAATATAAGACAAAATATATATCTATTGATATAGAGTATAATGGATCTGAAATTATAAATTTTTAATGTATAAGGGGGTGAATAGGCTTCGACTGGTTGTTTAAATAACTATTGCATTGGGTAGTTGGTCAAAGGGCTACTTTAAAAATTGACTATACTTTTTAAGTGCAGAAAAGAACTTCGCACTAGCTGCTTAGCAGCAGGGGTTTTCCGCGCCCTGCAAACCAAAGTCGGTAACGGGCTAGGTCGTTCCTAGATAGAGTATTCACTACTTGACTTATTAGTGAGACGATGGATAGACATATGACTCCGATAAATCGGATAGCTTTTCTTATTAAGTGACAGCAATAAGATAACAATGTAGACGTAATTATTGACACAATACAGCACGGCGGTTCGATTCCGCCCACCTCCACTTTTATTCCTATAAACATAGTAAAAATCAACTTTTAGGTGGTGTATATAATATAAGAAATCCAATTAAAGGAGAAAAAATGCCTCTCAAAAAATGCTCTGAAGATAAGCAGTCTGGTTGGAAATGGGGCGATACTGGCAAATGCTACACTGGAAAAAATGCTAAGCAAAAGGCTATTAAACAAGGCATAGCTATTGAAGGCCCAGAGAAGTTCCAACAAAAGGCGTCTCAATTTGAAGAGAATCTAACTGAAGAAGATGTCGAGTTCCTATCTGAATATATGATCAGAAAGTGTTATGACATTAAAACAATCGTAGCAGTAACAGCGGCACTAAGATGGAATACTTAACGTTATCTGAAAATATACTAGACTCTTTAATGGAAGAATTTCCAGCTATTAGGACACTAATAGAACATACTGGAGATTATAATGACGCAGCTAGTGTTATCAATGACATCTTGCGACATCACTTCCAGATTGAAGCACTAGAAAAAGAACATCTCGAATAGGCTACCTTAAAAAGGTAGTCTTTTTTCTTATATTTTCACTTTTTTTATTCTAATCTCGCCGCTTTAGTTTTATAATATCTTAGGAGACATCAAGATGAAGTTTATCTTAATGACTGATGATTACTCCCCCTTAAAGAAGGGGTGTTCGTACTGGATAACTAAAGAAGGAGCAGACTGGGTGCAAGTCAGATATGATGGAAAACCTTTGTTAATTTCAAAAAATATCATACACGACGACCCAATTTCCACACTCTTTGAGTATAATTTAAGTGACGAATGCAACAAAGACAAAGATACGTTTAACACTATTTTTATTTAGTTTATTTTTAGGAGACCTTTAGGATATGAAAACTAAGGACACTACAAACTGGAGACTGCTTCTTTCAACTAAGAAGAATCAGCGAACCATGACTGCTTTTGGCACAGGACAGCTTTCAACAGAAGCAGTACGTAAGGCATTTGCCTTTTCAGATTACGCAGGCGAGTTCCGTAAGCTCGTTCGCACCAACGGTACAACTTACGCACGACGTTTAACACGCAAAGCATTGCGTTACCGTGGAATTTTAAGCAGTGTATCATCATAAGGATTAAACTATGAGTGATCTAAACAAAGTAATTATTACTGGACGATTGACCCGAGACTCTGAGCTTCGTGAAACTAAGAATGGCACTGCCGTTACTGATGTAAGCGTTGCATCAAATCGGATCTGGTCTAAGGCTGGAGATCGTCAAGAAGAAGCGACCTTTGTAGACGTTACCCTTTGGGGTAAGCAAGCAGAATCGCTTTCCCAGTATCTGACTAAAGGTCGTCACGTCATGATTGAAGGACGACTGAAATTGAATTCTTGGGAAACAGATGAAGGTGTAAAGCGCAATAAGCTTACTATTGTTGCGGAGAACATTAACCTCACCCCTTCCTCCGGTGGCTCTAATGGTAGCCAGCAGCAGCAAAAAGTAAAAGCTGGTGCATCGTCTGAAGAAGACATGCCATTCTAGTAAGAAATAGTCTTCTTACAAGTAGTTAAAAACAGGTTTGCCTCTTCCTGACAAAAAGAGGTTTTTTTATGAAGGAATTATAATGGATATAATGGACGCTCTTCTATGGTTCATTGTCATAGATGAAGAAGAAGGATTCTATGAATAAATTAAATATCTTGGCCCCTATTAACTCTCTAGGCTATGGGGTAGCGGCAAAAAACACGTCTAGATTCTTAACAAAATTCTTTGATGTCTCTCTTTTTAGTTTAGGAAATCCAAACTTTGAGTCAGAAGAAGAATACAATCTCTTCTCACACATTCTCAATAGCGCACCTCGTCAGTTTGACAGCAATGCACCTTGCCTTAAAATCTTTCATGAGTTCAGAATGGCAGAGAGAATAGGAAAAGGAGATCTAATAGCTTACTCATTCTTCGAACTAAATAAGATGAATGACATTAAGAAACACCATCTTTCACAATGTGATAAGGTTATTGTTACATCTGAATGGGCTAAATCAATAGTTGAAAGTGAGCTTCCTAACAGCAGAACGTATGTTGCACCACTTGGAGTAGATCATACAATCTTTTATCCTACTAATGAACCACAAGATAAATTCATAATCTTTAATTGTGGTAAGTGGGAAATAAGAAAAGGGCATGATATCATACTTGAAGTATTCCAAAAAGCGTTTCCAGACAATCAAGATGTAGAGCTTTGGATGATGACCCAAAATCCAGTGGCATCTCCTGAGTACAACAAAAAATGGAATGACTATTACCGTCAGGACTTTAGAGTGAACTTGCTTGATAGAGTGCAAACCCACAGACAGCTAGCACAAGTCATGAATCAAACTAGCTGCGGCTTCTTTCCTAGTAGGGCAGAGGGATGGAATCTAGAACTTCTGGAGATGATGGCTTGCGGAAAGCCAGTAGTTACAACAAACTACGCATCCCACACTCAGTTCTGTACGAGCGAAAACAGCATAAGCTTCAAACCTACTAAGTTAGAAGAAGCGTTCGATGGAACGTACTTCAAAGGTGGTGATGGAGAATGGGCTTCGTTAGATAACCTTAAAGATAATTTTATAGAAGCTTTAAGGAGCTTATACGAAGTATGGAAAACTAACAAGACGATATTGAATCAGCATGGGGTAATATCAGCTCAAAAACTAAACTGGATGAATACAGCAAAGCATGTAGCAGGAGCAATAAATGACTAACTGGATTAATATTAAGAAACTGTCTTCTTCCGCAACAATTCCAACAAGAGCAAACAGCAATGATGCAGGATTAGATCTGTATTCAGATGAGAGCGTAACTCTATTGCCGAACTCATCAACATTGGTCAACACTGGAATTGCGATGGCTATTCCGGAAGGATTTGCAGGACTGATATGGGACAGGTCAGGAATGGCAGTGAAGAATAGTGTTCACAGATTTGCTGGAGTTATCGATTCTGGCTATAGAGGACCAATCAAAGTATGTTTATATAACTTTTCTGATACGGTTGTAGAGGTTAAAAGAGGGCATAGAATCGCACAGCTTATAATTCAAGAGATCCCGAACTTTGTAGTACAAGAAGTGGATGATCTAGATTCTACGGAAAGAGGCGATGGTGGATTTGGGAGTACTGGAAAATGAATAGACTGGACGGGATGAGGACATACTTAGCAGGGGCAATGGATAGAGTTCCTGATGGTGGAGTTGGATGGAGAAATAGAATTACCCCTATGCTGAAAAGTCTAGGGGTTACTGTATTTGATCCTTGTGATAAGCCTATTGAAGTAGGAGTTGAAGATGAGTCTGTAAGAAAAGAGATTGACCATCTAAAAAAGACGCGACAGTTTGATAAGATAAGAGAAGAGTACCGTGTTATTAGAACTCTAGATTTAAGATGCGTTGACATATCTGATTTTATTATTGCCTCGATAGATACAGATGTTCATGCTTGCGGAACTTATGAAGAAATTACAACAGCTAATAGTCAGAAGAAACCAGTATTAGTTTGGTGCCAACAAGGAAAAGAGAACGCACCAAATTGGTTGTTCTTTATGTTGCCGCATCAGCATATATTTGGATCACTTGATGAATTGCTGAAATATTTAATCAATATAGATGCAGGTATAGATAGATCGCATTATAAAAGATGGTTTTTTCTTGATAAGGATAAAATGTAATGTATGCAATATCTGCAATAACAATCACATCAATATGCTATACAATAGCCTCTATATCTTGTATAAAAGATAAAGACTATCCACATTCTCTAATGTGGTTCGCATACGCATTGGCCAACATAGGCCTATTGTGGTATGAAATACAGAAACAAAAACCATAACTCAAGTTTTATAAGTTGAGGTATACGGGGTATAATATAGTATGAGATATTTTAAAACACTAAAAAATTTTTTTAAAAAAAATAAAGATAATGAAGAAGAAGTAGATGGAATAGAAAGCGATGAGATGTATGTCTCCGATGCTTCTGCTACTATAGAAATAAGACTAGATTCAAATACAGGCGACTTTAACATTGTGGTCGGCGTTGATGAAATAAGTAATGAATGTTCTAGGAATCTAGCACTTATATTATATATGTTAAACTCAGGTAACTTATCTGAATACTTTACAGACGCCTACGAAAACTGGTGTCAAAACGATACCAAAAAACAACTTTTTGTCGAAGATCTATTCTTGAACTGGATAATTAATAAGGACACCTACTCTGAAAACAAAGAGAAGCTGGCAATAAGACCAGCAGATGTTTTCAAATTTTCTGACTACGTTAAATAAGTACAAGAGAGGGTTGTTATGAATGAGAACTTTGAGTATCCTGAAGATTATGATGTTTACTGGGAGAAATGGGTTGATGCTTATGAACAGAACCTGCAAGAAGAAGAAGACCTAATAGAGCAGTTGAAATCTATGGAGTTTGAATTTTCTGAAGAAGAAGAGGCGCTATATCAAGAATTAGCACAAGAAGGAATGCCGGGTTTCAATTCAATCAAAACTATAATGACTCCATTTGGAATGATGCCATTGACTGAGCAATCACTTGCCAGCAATTATTTTAAATTTTGGACTGGTCATACCAACTTTAAATTATTAAAGTCTCATATAGATATTATAGGAATGGTAGATGGAGTAGAAACCATAGATGTATTAACACCTTATAGATTTAGAATAGCTGTAGCGAAGCTTTTCATTGACAGGAATGTTATGTCTGATGTAAGATCTTCTCTTCTGAAAGCGTTATGATAAAGAAAAGTGATATAGATCTAGACTTTGATGGTTATATCCCAGAAACCAGAGAAATATTTCTGCAGAGAATAGACTCAGAAGATTCAGAAATAGATAGTAGAGTAGCTGGAAACTTTCTTAAGAATTTAAGAATTCTAGAGAACTCATCTAAGTCTCCAATAATATTACATATGTTTAGTATTGGTGGAAACTGGTACGATGGTATGGTAATATATGATGCTATCAAATATAGTGCCTGCAAATTTATTGTGATATCTTATGGAATCGCCGCATCAATGGGTTCTATTATACCGCAAGCAGCTTTTCCAAGCGGCAAAAGAATAACTATGCCTAATTGTGATTGGATGATACATGAGGGCTTTACTTCGACTTCAGGTACATACAAGCAAGTACTGTCGGGAGCACAATGGGACACAATTCTCAGGTCTAGAACTTATCAGATGTACACTGAGCCATGCATGACAACCGGAGAATTCTTCGAAGGAAAGAAACAATCACAAGTAAAATCTTACATCAGAAGAAAGTTAGAGTCTAAAGAAGACTGGTGGATGTCTGCAGAAGATAGTATCATGTATGGATTTTGCGATCTTATTGTAGGCCAAAAAGGATTAGAAACAATTGATAGGATAGTAAATAATGCATCTAGAATTCTGCAATTATAACAAACCATATTTTGATGACCTTGATAAGCAGAGAAGGGAAATATTTGATGCAATTCAAGCAGGATTCTCAGGTGTCTGTCTGCCTTTATATTTACTTAGAGATATCAGAGAATACATATCTGGAATAGATATATCATTTGCTTGTCCAGTTGATTTTCCTAATGGAACCAGCGATAAAAAACTAAGAGAGCATGAAACTCTATCGTGCTTGAAATCCCAAGCCAACACGATTGATCTCGTACTGAATCCATTCTTGATTAAGGAGAGGAAGTATGATAAGATTACCAAAGAAATTTCTACCCATAAAAGAATGTGTAGTGACTATGATGCTAGACTAAGAATAATTATCCATTATAATTTATATACAATGAGAGAATCTATAGCTATAGCAAGGCTAGTTGAGGATACTGGTTGTAAATACATTATTCCTAGCTCAGGGTATCACAATGATGATATATATGATAATCTAATGATTGCAAATGCCATAGAGGAGAAGACACGAGTAAAAGTAATCTCAAATGGATATATATGGCTAAAAAAACAATATGTGGCCGCAATAAGTTCAAAAATTTTTGGTTTAAGACTTTATTCACTTAACTTGCTATCTAGTTTTAGTGTATAAAACACTTAGGATAGGATTTTATTTGTTAGGAATTAGAGGATAGTAATCGCTCATATCAACAAAAAGGTTATAATCATGAGCTATTTTATTACTAATATTACATCAACGCCTGTTACGGGAGTCTTTGTAGACGGCAAGCCAAGTGGCATTGACAATGACCAAGGTAATATTCGTGCTGGTGGAAATATTGGAGAAACTACTAAGTTTTCTTCAAACTCGTTGGGTGAAGGCAATCCAATCACAACTATTGTGTCTGGCGTTAACAACTTCATTTCTGTGACAGCAGGAACTTGGAATCAACAAACGCAGTTTAACAATATTGTTAGAGCTACAACTACGATTGCTGGAGTTTCCAACAATGCATTACTAGCTGGCGCAAGTGACTCAGCTAACGATGCTAACAATCCTCTGCAGGCTGCAACTATGAGAGTCAGACTTTACAAGACTGGCGTTCGTGCAGGAAACTGGAACGAATACAGCGGAAGTTGGTCATCTGATCCTACTGTTGTTGAATCTGGTGGATGGGATATTGCTGCCAGTGCAGATGATTCTAGTGATCTGGATGGTAATAAAACTGACCACGCAGCTAATCCGACTTCAGCTGAACCGGGTGAACTGCAGTATGATCTTGGCGGAGTACCAGTACAAACTGGTTACAAGCCGAAGTACTTGTGGTAAGGTATTTACTTTTGAGGGGCAGAGAGATTTGCCCCTCTCTCTTTCTTTAACATCTTGAGCGACAATAACAATGAAAGCCCTACTAGCATTTTTACCGCCGTTTTTAATAGCCGCAGGAGATGCAATACCCAGCTTTGAATGGGGGACTATTTCCGCAACAGGACTACTTGGTTGGTATCTGTGGTATACAACTAAGGTAGTTTTTCCAAATCATCAAAAGCAGGTTTCGGATATGCAGGATAGTTTTACAGAACAATTCAATATTCAAAGAGAACACTACGAAAACATAATTGATGACGTACAAACTAGGCAAGATAAGAGACATGAACAAATCGTAGAAACTCTTGAAAAGATTAATGAATCCTTAGACAAAAACTAAAGTTATAAAGTATAATTAAACATAGCAACTTTTTACATAAGGAGTTTATATATGGTAGAGAAGTTGAAATCAATGGTTAAGTCTCGCAGATTCTGGACAGCAGTTGGTTCTGTTGTAGTTATCTCTCTCAATGAAACATTGGGAATTCCAGAAGAAACGGCTAATAGCGTTGTCGCTATTGCAATCGCATGGATTATTGGCGATTCTGTAAGACCAACAGAATAAAAAGGATTTTATTTAGAAAAAGGGGACATTCTGTGTCCTCTTTTTTGTTTTATGGAGTTTAATAAGTATAGTCCAATTTTTTTATGGAGAAAGATATGAAATATTTATTAACCTTACTAATGTTAACATTTAGTATTAGTGTTGCTAATGCAGATAAGCCTGAAAGAAGGGTTGTTAGTCCACCAAATGTGGTCAGAAGTCAGCCTAGAAATTTTACAAGACCTCCTGTAGCAAGACCTACAATTCCGGGAAAACAACAGTGGCAAAAACCTCAACAACAGCCACAACAGCCAAGAGTCGAGACCAAACACAGCTTTGGCTTTTATAATTATTATAGACCTGTTAATCCACATTTTAGATATTATAGAGTTCCCTCTTACTATCCTCCTGTGATTGTTCAGCCTCCTGTGGTAATTCAGCCTCAGCCAATGCCAGTTTATCCGGGTCCATTTCATGGCTTCTTTTTTCACTTTAGATTTTAAGGATTAAAAATGTTTTCAGGATTTGATGAAAAGACAGCACAGCTAAATGCAAATAAAAAGTGCAAGCTCTGTCATGGAAGAGGCTTTGTAAAGATAAGATATCCTAAGTATAAAATCGCAGTAAAAGATTATTGTCCATGTGTTGAGAAAAAAATAAATAATCAGCAATAGACAACTTTAATGCGGTGTATAATTACGATAACGGTCGGACATAAAAGAGCGATATAAAAATACTATTCGCTAAAGCGGCACATTACCGACCAGACACCAAGACCTTTTTCGTGATTTGGATCTTATTTGTTTTTCCTTTTAGCAAATCAAAAAAGGTTTTAAAAAAAGTGTCGCTATTAACAATTAGAAGCTCGTCTTTAAAAAGGCGAGCTTTTTTCTACAAATAAAACAATGTAGAAATCAAATTTAACGGTTGTAAGGTAGAATTAAGTATCTTGAGCGAAACATCTATGAGGACTATATAAGAATGAAAAAAGTAAAGAAACGTAATGGAAGACTAGAAGATCTTAATCTTGATAAAATTAACCTTTGTGCTGAGATGGCATGTGAAGATTTAGATAGTGTCTCTGTCAGCGAGATTGTTTTAGACGCAAGCCTTCAAATTTATGATAAGATTCCAACAAAGGAAATAGATAAAGCTCTAATTATGTCCTCACGCTCCAAAATTGAGAAGGAGCCAAATTATGCTTACGTTTCAGCAAGACTACTTTTGCACAACCTTTACAAGGAAGTCTTCGGAGAAGGATTTACCACAGAAGACTTTGAAGAAAAATACAAGAAGCACTTTGTTGGGAATATAAAAAAACTAGTTAAACAAGAGCGACTAACTAAAGAACTTCTTTCCTACGACCTCAATGTACTCGCAGAAGCAATTACTCCAAAAAGAGATGAGCTGTTTAAATATTTAGGTATCCAAACTCTTTATGACCGCTACTTTATTCACCTTAAAGGACGCCGTATGGAGACGCCTCAATCTTTCTATATGCGAGTCGCAATGGGTCTCTGTCTCAATGAAGAAAATAAAGAGCAAAAAGCTATTGAGATATACAATATGATGTCTGAATTTAGATATTCTCCATCGACTCCAACACTGTTCAATAGTGGAACCAAGAGATCGCAGCTTTCATCTTGTTACTTAAGCACAGTGCATGATTCTATTGATGGCATCTTTGGAACTATTCATGGTCAAGCAAGGCTTTCAAAGTATGCTGGAGGATTAGGAATTGACTGGTCTTACATTAGAGCTACTGGTTCTTATATTCAAGGAACAAATGGTAACTCTTCCGGTCTAGTTCCGTGGCTGAAAATTTTCAATGACACACTAGTTGCTGTAAATCAGGGTGGCAAAAGAAAGGGTGCTGGCTGCGCATATCTTGAAGTCTGGCACTTAGATGTAGAGGACTTCTTGGAACTCCGCAAGAACACTGGCGATGATCGTCGTCGTTGTCACGACATGAATACAGCTCTGTGGATCTGTGATGAGTTTATGCTCGCAGTAAAAGAAGAAAGAGACTGGTATTTGTTTGATCCTCACGAGTGCCCTGATCTACATGATCTATATGGAGAAGAGTTTACCAACGTGTATGCACAGTATTGCGAGATGGCAGAAAATGGTGAGCTCGAAAACTTTATCAAAATGCCAGCAAAAGACCTTTGGAAAAAATGTTTGAAGGCATTATTTGAAACGGGACATCCTTGGATTACATTTAAAGACCCATCTAATATTAGGTACAGCAATAAACACGCAGGAGTTGTCCATTCGTCAAATCTTTGCACAGAGATTTTGTTACATACAAAACCAAGCGTTTATGATGAAGGTGAACTTACAGAAGTTGGCGAGACTGCCGTATGCAATCTTGCAAGTATTAATTTAGCAAATCATGTCAAGGTCAGAACTATTGACTGGAAGAAGCTACAAAAGACAGTAGAGGTTGCTGTTAGAGGCCTTGACAATGTTATTGAGTTAAACTTTTACCCTACAGAAGAAGCAAGAAATTCTAACTTAAAGAATCGACCTGTAGGTCTTGGGGTTATGGGAACTCATGATGTACTACATAAACTAAATATCAACTATGATAGCCAAGAAGCTATTGATTTGTGTGGTAAGATTCAGGAGTTTATTTCATTGCACGCAATTAAGACATCTGCTTTGTTAGCAAAAGAAAAAGGTAGCTATCCTACTTTTGGTGGTTCGGAATGGGACAAAGGCAATTTCCCAATTGACACTTATTGTGAACTAAGAAATCAAAGAATTACGAAACCTTGCGTAGAAGAAGATGCCAGCCTGTATGAGACTTTAGAAGAGTGGGGTTCTGTAAGACAGTTGGTTGCTGACTATGGAATGAGAAACAGCAATGTTATGGCCATTGCACCTACAGCTACTATCTCATATATCCAAGGCTGTTCACAGTCAATCGAGCCTGATTATTCGACCCTTTATGTGTATTCCACACTTAGCGGTGAATTTACTATGGTTAATGAGCACTTTGTAGCACTTGCCAAAAAGAATAACATTTGGTCGCAAGAACTTATTGATGCACTAAAAAGTGTGGATGGAGATGTAACTGCCCTTGTAGATCTCTCAGATGAGATTAAGCAAGAGTTTAAGAACGCTTTTGATGTTAGCTATGAAACTTTAATAAAAGCGGCTGCAGCACGTCAGAGGTGGATAGACATGGGGCAATCGCTAAACCTTTATAATAAGTATGAGAGCTTAAAGTATTTAAATGATATGTACATGCTGGCTTGGGAAGAATGTTTGAAAACTACCTATTATTTAAGAAGTAAAGCGGCTACAAGGTTGGAAAAATCTACTGTATCGGAGTCCCAAAATAATGAAGATTCTGGTATAATTAATGAGGTGAAGGCATGTTCGATATTAGATCCGGGTTGTGAAAGTTGCCAATGAGATTTATAGAATCAAAACAGTCTTCGACATCTCCTTTGAGATATATATTAGAACTTAAGCCAAAAGAAGCTGAAGAAGTCAAAGATTTATTAGAACAGATAATAAAGAGACTTATGAAAAATGAAGAAAAGTAAACAAATCATATCTGATAAAGTAGCAAGTGTAAATCAAATTTTACCCCATGTAAACAAGTGGGCATGGGATTTATTTATAGATGGAGCTGCAAATAATTGGATGCCAACCGAAATTTCGATGGCAAAAGATATAGAACAATGGAAATCTAACTTATTATCGGATGATGAGAAGCTAGTAGTTAAAAGATGTCTAGGATTTTTTGCAGGTTCTGAATCTCTCGTTGCAAACAATTTATTACTGTCAATCTTTAAGTTTGTTACAGATCCAGAATGCCGTCAGTATATTTTACGTCAGGCATATGAAGAAAGTCTGCATAACTTGACTGTTGTTTATGTATGTGATTCACTAAACTTAGATATCAACGAAGTCTATCAAGCATATAGTTCTATCCCTAGCATAAAAGCTAAAGACGATTTTCTAATGAATATCACTACAGATATCAACAGGCCAGACTTCAATATTAATACAATTGAAGGAAAGAGAGAGTTCCTTCGCAACATTATAACATATTACATTATATGCGAAGGGATTTTCTTCTTCTCTGGATTTGCAATGCTGCTTTCTTTTAATAGACAAAATAAACTTCCGGGAATTGGAGAACAAATTCAATATACATTACGTGATGAAAGCTTACATATTAAGTTTGGAACAGAGCTAATTAACAGAATTAGAGAGGACAATCCAAAGGTATGGACCAAGGCTTTTGAAAAAGAAACAATACAGCATATTGAGATGGCTATGGAGCTTGAACTAGCGTATGCTAGAGAAGTTCTTCCGACAGGAATTTTAGGACTTAACTCAGATATGTTTATTGACTACGTACAGTTTATTGCAGATAGGAGACTGTCAAACTTAGGCATTGAATCTCCTTTTGGAGATGCTCAAAATCCATTTCCGTGGCTTAGTGAAATTATTGATTTAGAGAAGTGTAAAAACTTTTTTGAAACTCGCGTAACAGAATATTCTGTTGGAACTTTGGTGGATGACTTCTAATCCATATAGTCCTCCTAAAAAAGAAGTATGTCCACCCACAACGGAGGTTGGCTGGTTCAACAAAATTGGACTAGTCAGCCTCATTTTTATTTTTTCAGGTTTTTTAATATGCTCAATAGGCCCTGCTGGGATCAGTACTTTATGGGATTGGCTTACTACACTTCTATAAGAAGTCACGATTCTCAAACAAAAGTAGGTTGTGTCATCGTTAATGAGTACAATAATGTAGTTAGTATGGGGTACAACGGGTTTCCAAAGAGTGTAGAAGATTCCAATTTACCAATAATAAGACCAGAAAAGTACCCGTTTATGGTTCATGCGGAAGAGAATGCGATCTCTAATATGATAAGTAAGTCTTATAGTAACCTTAAGGTTTACCTAACTCACTTCCCGTGTCATAGATGTGCTAAGCTATTATGGCAGAACAATATAAAAAAATGGTATATTGAGGCCGGCAATCTAGTAGATTCGTCATCGGAAGACGATATAAAGGTGTATAAGTTATTGGAGGAAAATGGACTACAGATAATAGAAATAGAAACTAACAAAGACTTAATTTTAGGTGCTTAAAATGATAGATTTTGTATTTGACAGAAGGAATTTTTTAAGAGTAGGTTCTATAGGCGTAGGAATGTCTGCAATAGGTCTATCTGATTATGCTTTAGGAGCTCAGGATAGTTATGAAGATAAGACTGTTGTGTGGGTATGGCTAGGAGGAGGGCCAACTCAATTTGAGACTTTTCATGCGCCAAAAGATACAGTTCCTTCAGAATGGCAACCAGTTAATGGAGCTATACACGATGCAAAAACTAACATCACTTTAGGTGCAGACTGGGTTGAGCTAGCCAAACATACATCAAAATTGAATGTCGTAAACTCATTCAGCCATAAAGATTCGTCTCATAGACAAGGGACTCACTTTATGATGACTGGACACTACAATCCAGAAAGAAGCACAACGTCAATTGCAAAGTATCCCTCGTTTGGTTCTATTGTCTCAGCTATCTATGGAGCAAACAATCCAAATAATGGAGTACCAACATATGTTAAGCAAGGTAAAATTGAAGGTGATGAAGGTGCTTGGCTGGGTGGAGCATT